>JAEEGI010010130.1_pt1 | contig 20501 bp, 16 predicted proteins | sample 8958751 | NCBI WGS metagenome assembly JAEEGI01 (sample SAMN16246545, study PRJNA631951) | gut metagenome | biome: gut microbiome; feature: rumen; material: KS-attached | host: Bos | place: Iran: Karaj | collected 2018-10 | reverse complement strand
TGGTCAAACGAAAAGGCGGTCTCCTTCTCCCAATTCTCCGGTAAATTATAGCGTACTGCAATATTTGCGTTGGTTTCGTTCATGGTTCAATTGTATTTATGTCAATGCCTAACAACCGCTGTATCTCAGCCAATGTGTCGTCAATCTGCTTGTCCAAGGCTTCGCGGCGCTTGTGGTAGTCTGCCAGCAACTCGGCGGGCGGCAGCACTTCCTCGTCGGCCTTGGGGAACTTGCATTGGTCGAAGTTGCAGGCTTTGGCCATCAGCTCCTCCACCTTGAAGCAGCGCGATTTCTCGTCCACCACGTTGCCTTCCTCGTCGGTGGTGACCATTTCCTTGCGGTCGGTCCACCAGTCGCGGATGGGCTGGCAATGCTCAACGCGCATGGGCTTGGTCTTGCTGAAGTGCTTGTATCCCTCGGGCATGTCCAAACGATAGAACCAAGTTTCCTTGGTAGAGAATCCTTCAGGCGCGTCGTCGGCCTTCTCGTTGTTGAAGAAGATGATATTGGTGTTGATGCTCGTATAGGGCGAGAAAATGGAGCCAGGCAAACGGATGATGGTGTGCACGTTGAACTCGCGCAACAGCTTCTCCTTGATGGCTAACTTGGCATTGTCGGTGCCAAACAAGAAGCCGTCGGGCAGGATAACAGCGGCGCGTCCGTTCTCTTTCAGGCGGTACATGATGAGCACCATGAAGAGGTCGGCGGTCTCGCTCGAACTCAAATCCGAGGGAAAGTGCTTCTTAATGTCGTTTTTCTCGCTGCCGCCGTAGGGAGGATTCATCAGCACCACGTCAAACTTGTCGTCGTCGGTGTAGTTGAGCACATCTTTCGCCAATGAATTGTCGTGCAGCACCTTCGGTGAGTCGATATCATGCAGCAGCATGTTGGTCACGCACAGCATATAGGGGAACTGCTTCTTCTCGATGCCGAAGATGGACTGGGCATATTGCTCCTTGTCCTCGGCCGTCTTCACCTCCTTGTCGAGGGCATTCAGCCAGCTGGTGATGAAGCCGCCTGTGCCGCAGGCGAAGTCGGCCATCTTCTCCCCCACCTTGGGCTGGATGATTTCGGCCATGAAATCGGTCAGGGCGCGGGGCGTGTAGAACTCGCCTGCCGAGCCTGCGCTCTGCATCTCTTTGAGGATGGCTTCGTAAATCTCGCCGAAGGCGTGGCTTTCCTCATAGTCGCCAAGGTCAAGCTGGTCGATGACGTTGATCACCTGACGGAGCAGCACGCCGTCTTTCATGTATTGGTTGGCATCCTGGAAGGTGGTGCGCACGATGGCGCTGCGCATGGGTGTTTGCGGCGTCACCTCCAGATTCTTCAAGGTCGGAAACAAGGTATTGTTGACGAAGTCGAGCAAGGCATCGGCCGTCAAGGCTTCGCCTGTGCCGTCGTCCTTGGCCCAGTTGCGCCAGCGACAATTCTCGGGGATGAAGGAGACATAATGGTCCTCGTTGAACTCCCAGTCGTTCTCCTTCTCGTCATATACTTTCAGGAACAGCATCCATGCGATTTGCTCGATGCGCTGCGCGTCGCCATTGATACCGGCATCGTTGCGCATGATGTTGCGGATGCTCTTAACAAAATTAGTCAGTGCCATAAAAACAGGTTATGCGATTCCATAAATCAGTTGTTCCAACTCCTTGACGGCTTCGTTGTATTGCTGTTTGCCGCCGAAGAAAGTGGCGATCTTCGACGGTGCGCCCATCTGACGGAAGGGGTCGAGGGCGAGCACCTTGCTGTTCTCGAGTTCGGAGATGCCTTCGTTGGCGTATTTGTCGAGCAAGGCCTCCAACACCTTTTGGGCTTGCGGGCCGTATTTGTGGAACAGGTCTCGTTTCTTCACGTTCTCGGCGCGCTCGCGACGTGTCAAGGGTTTCTTGCCGTAGGCGATGTGGCAGATGAAGTCGAAGTCGTCCACGTCTTCCATGTGTTGATCTTGCTTCAGGGCTTGCAGGTCGATGCCGCTTTCGCGCAGTAGGTCAGAAATCTCGGCTTTCTTTTCGGCTTCATTCCAATGCAGGATGAAGTCATCAAGCGAGGCGTAGGTGTCGTTGATATTGCGCTTCGTGTAGTCGGTGATGCTCTCCATGCGCAGCAGCTTGCCGTTGGTGTCGTACACCGAAACCGTCTTGTTGATGACGACGACCTTGCAGCCATGCCTGTCGACAACGGGCTTTGGCGGTTGAGACGAATTGACTCCTGCAGCCATATTGCCAGCTATGTTATTCGGGTTGGGATAAGGATTTGTCGGCATCTGTCCGTACCGTTCATCCACCTCGATAGGGCCGTCCCAATCGGGGTCGGCAAAAAGGCGCGTGATGTTGCGGAAGTCCATGATGGTGAAATGCGTCTTGCCTTCCTTCTCGCGGATACGGGTGCCACGGCCCACCATCTGCTTGACCTCCGTCATCGAGTTGATGTTTTGGTCGAGCACGATGAGCTTCACCATCTTGCAATCCACGCCCGTGGAGAGCAGTTTGCTTGTGGTGGCGATGACGGGATATTTCGAGGAGACCGAGATGAAATAATCGAGTTTCGACTGCCCGTAAACGTCGCTGCCCGTGATGCGCACCACATAGTCAGGGTTTTTCTTGCACATGTCGGAGTTCTCGTTGACCAGAGCCGAGCGCATTCTTTCGGCATGGTCCTCATCGGCGCAAAACACGATGGTCTTGGCCATACGGTCGGTCTTTTTCAGGTACTCCGTAATCTCGTGTGCCACCTCACGGATGCGGTCCTCAATGATGATATTGTAGTCGTAGTCCTTATTGTTGTAGATACGGTCCTCAATGATGTTGCCAAAGATGTCGCGTTGGTCTTTAAACGGCCGCCATTCGTCACCGATGTTGGTCGTGATGTTGATGACTTTGAACGGCGCCAGGAAGCCGTCCTCGATGCCTTCTTTCAGGCTGTAGGTATAGATAGGTTCGCCAAAATAGCTGATGTTCGACTGGTAACGGGTTTCCTTCGGCGTTGCGGTCATACCCAACTGGATGGCACCGTCGAAATACTCCAGGATCTCGCGCCAGTTGCTGTCGTCCTTGGCACTACCGCGATGGCACTCATCGACAATCACCAAATCGAAAAACTCAGGCTTGAACAGTTCTTTGTAATTCTGCTTGCCGCCTTGTCCAATGAGTTGCTGATACAAGGCAAAGTATACCTCGTATGCGGTGACACTACCCTTGGTTTTTATGTCATTTTGATACTCCACCTTGTGGATAGTACTGGCTAGAGGTTTAAAATCTTGTTCTATTGACTGGTCGACCAACACGTTGCGGTCGGCAAGATAAAGCACCTTTTTCACCAAGCCTGCCTTGAGCAGACGATACACGATTTGGAAAGCCGTATAGGTCTTGCCCGTTCCTGTTGCCATGACGAGAAGAAGACGATTGCGGCCTTGCGCCACGGCATTCACCGTGCGGTTGACGGCATTACGCTGGTAATAGCGCGGCGGGAAGATGTCTTGTCCCGTGCAATAAGGTTGCTCGATGACTTTCATCTCCTCATCCGATACACCTTCGCCATCATTGATTTCGGCGAAATACCTTGCATAGAGTTCTTCTTTAGTCGGGAAATCCTCCATGGAAAGCGAACGTTCTTTACCTGTGAGAAAATCATACTCTTGGTAACCCAAACCGTTGGAACTATAGGCAAATGGCACATCCATCATCTGGGCGTATTCCTTGGCTTGTTGCATTCCGAACGAGACCGAATGTGTCGCATCCTTGGCCTCAACAATAGCGATAGGCGTGGCGCGGTTGTAGTAGAGAACATAATCCGCATATTTCGGTTTGCTGCGGGCTACAAGATTTCCTTTCAAGTTAATCTTGCCGTCAGTAAGCTTCACCTGCATCTCCATAGAGATGTCTTCAAGCGCCCATCCTTTGTTGAGGATGGAAGGCGTGATGTAACGCAGCTTGATGTCTTCTTCGGATAAGGAATGGATGTCCATGGATTACTGGATGTAAACTTTGCAAAGATACAAAATTATCCAACATTCAGTAATAATATATTGAAAATCCGCAACCTTAGACACCCACCCTTCTCCCTTTTAAGGAATGCCCGAAGGGCGGGGAATTAAAGGGAGGGCATGACATGGCTGCTGAGCCTACCGAGTATGGGAACGCCTACCCTCAACCGGGATGGGTGCGCGGGCCACGGCCGACATGGCGGGGAAGCGCCCGCTTTGTGGGGAGGACCGATGATGTCGGCCTTGATTCTTAGGTTCCTTCTCATCAAGGAGAAGGAACAAAAAAACGCAGCCATAGATGCCCGCCACTGCACTTGCCCACGTCGGCATGACATGGCTGCTATTAAGCTGCCGAAAAAGAAAGTTCACCTTTTCCCCTTGCGGGTTTATGGAAAAGTTGTAATTTTGCAGGCAGAAATCAATAGGGGAACAGTCCGTTGACGTCCACAATTTGGCGATGACCTCTCGAGTGAGCCAACCTGTCGATTTCTTTTTTTATGCCTTTATTGCAGTAATGCAATACTGTACCTTCTCTCCCGTGCGTTTCACACCAACCATCATTTTTACAAGTCCAATACCTATCAGTTCATAGTGCATTTCCAGCATATAGGAAAATATCTTTTGATTGGCTACCGCTTTTTTCGGAGGTTTTGGCTTTCCGTAAACCACAGAATATCGTAATATGGTGTCTAACTGCAGAAGTGCCAAGGTTGAAGTATACGTCTTTGAGGCATGACGCATAGTTTCGGTTATTGAAAGATAGCGTATATTGATATAATCTTTCAACGAGCGGTTATATACTCTTTTGTCTGGATTCTCATTAGTCCATTTGCGATACACTTGTGAAATAATCTCTTGCCGTTGTTTCATGGCTTCTTTTCCGTCATCCATCGGAATCTGGATGGTTTTGTCGTCTTGAGTTTCCATATAGCAGTGTTATTTATTATCGCAGCAAAGATGCAAACCTTGTCAAGACCTACCCGTTGAACAAACGTTTGTTGTCGACAGCAGTCGTTTGTTGTCGTTTGCTGTCGGATATAGCACTAGAAAACAATTGAATACGATTAACCGCAGCCATAGATTCCCGCCAGCGCACAAACCTCTGCAGGAATGACATGGCTGCTCAGCTCTAACAAACCGGGAACGCCAAAACCCGACCGGGTTGAGCGCGCAGGCCACGGCCGACATGGCGGGGAAGCGCCCGCTTTGTGGGGAGGACCGATGATGTCGGCCTTGATTCTTTCGTCCTTTCTCATCAAGGAGAAAGGACAGGATGGTGAAGAGAGTCCCCAAAGTGTCGGAGATTGCGGATCAAGTCCGCAATGACGGCAAAGGCGTGAGAGTAGTCCTTCGAAACCGGGAACGCCAACACCCGACTGGGCTGGACGCGCTGGCCACGGCCGACATGGCCAGTTGACTATGGATATCGGATGCCTTTGTTTTCTTTACTTTTGTAGAGCAGAGCCCCATCAAAAATCCTCTTCACGTTCTATGCCCATGAAGCCGAAGAGGCAGAGCATGAGATAGAGCGGTAACAATCCAAGGAGGCCAGAAATGATGCCGCCCTTCCAAGTGGGCTTGTTCATCACTGAGCGGCCCATGGCTTTCAATACCATGATGCCGACGATGGCCAACGCTACCAATACTGTTGCAATGATTAACCACATAATGCTCAATTGTTTTTTAGGTTTGTCTCTGTTTCCGCAACAATCGTACCAATTTCGTTGTCATTCAATCTCAAACAGTTGCTTTTAGTCCCATTTCAAATCACAAAAAAAAGCCGAAATACCGACCGTAAAGGCAGTATTTCGGCAATAATATTTTCTTGGAAAGACCAGAATAGAGGGTTATTTCACCACCAACTTGTTCACGCTAACGCCCTTCTCACCTTCCATACGGACAAAGTACAATCCTGAAGGCAAGGTCAACGTCGTCTGCCCGTCAATGTTACGAGTCAAGACTTGCTGGCCAAGAGCGTTCACGACCATCAGCTTTCCTGTTCCCTCAACGGTGACAGCACCTTCTGACGGGTTGGGATAGACTTTCAAGAGGCTCTCCTCTTGCTCAAAATGTTCGGCGACTGACACAAGATTATAGTCATTCAAGAACTTCGCAATCACCTCTCTGATAACGGGTTCCACTCTATCCAAGGCTGACTCTCTCTCCGTTTTCCATACGGTGGTCATGGCAAAGTCGAGCGGCTGCATGGTGCCTGGCTCGAACGTGAAGGGACCAACAGCCCCAAGACCTCTACGATCCTGAGGGGCATTACCTGCTGTTTCCTCTGTCCAGAAATTGCCGTTCACATTATACCCTCCGTTGGGAAGAACGCCGTTGGTACCATAGTTGCACGGGTCGGAGTCGCCTGGAAACATGAAATCACATTCTGGGCCTACCACACCGTCACCAGAGTAGCCATTACCCCCGTACATCACCCGATTACCATCCTTCCAATATCCACGAAAAGCTTGATAGTATTGTTCAGCCGTTTCAGGATCACTCACAGCTGAGTTATTGTTGGATTGCACCATAAAACACGCAAGGCCGAGTCGCTCGTCATCGACGATGCCATTGTCGAAATTCACATTATAGTAAGCATCGCTGGATTCGCAGTTGCCGTCATAGCCCGGATTGTCCATTCCGTCGGGATCAATGTAAGGACCGGCAAGGATGGTGCTTACCTGCACCGGATGATTGGTGCCATACACATCGTCATTTTCCTTACCATTATAGCCATAGCAGGCACCAAGATGCACATTGCAGCCGACATGGTCATCATAACCATATCCGATATCCCAATCGTTCCAAACACCCACGTAGGTTGAAAGGTATGTATTCGTTGAACGGTTGTAAAGTTCATAGTGGAAAAACACGGTGTTGTCGAGGGCTGCATTATCAGGAGTATCATAGGCATACACCATGGCATGGACTTCCAATCCGAGACTAGCTCCTCCCGATTCGGTGTGAGCCGCATAGCTGTCGTTGAAGATGAAGAACAAGCATTGGTCACCCATAATATCTGGATAATCGCCATGCGCCGGACTGTATTGTCCGTCACCATCTACATCGACAAAAGGAGCCAAATTCTCGGCATAACCTTCCGGCCCGTGAGCTGGCCAAGTCAAAATATCCTCTGGAATCTCATACCCTATCTGGCCATGATTGGTGATGAACTCATCTATCTGGGAACGGGTAAGATTCCAGATATGTTCAAACTGTTGTTCCGTTTCATCATCAATCGTGGCATAGGTGGGACGGAGCGGCCCCATCCAATAATCACGGCCAACCTGGTTATATCTGTTTGCGGCCAAATGAAGCTGTTCGTCTTCGTCCACTCCACCAACCCATAACGAGTACTGGAACATTGTTGACTTTCCGCTATCTTTCGGCACTTCCCAAGTCAGATTGTTGTCGAGTAATAACGACCAAACATTACTCGTACCAAGGATATTTCCGCGCACATTGTTTACGTCAATGATTGAAGTGGGGATTTGCTGTGCGGTGGCAAACCCAGCGATGCCCATAAGCATCAGCAATAGTAAAGTTTTTTTATTCATAACATTAATTTTTTAAGTAACTGTCCAAAATTGTAGTTCATATTTAATCGTCTAATAACGATATGCAAATATACAAAAAAATCTATAAAAAAGTATTTTATGAAATTTTTTTCTGCTTTAATAGCGAAAATTCACCATTACCTCATAACTTCTACCTGGCATGGCACGCCAAATGACGTTCTGGTAGTCCTTGTCGGTAAGGTTGTTGCAGCGCAGCTCGATGCGGAACTTCTTGAGTTGTTTGCCTAGGGCGACATGATGCAGCACATACGAAGGCAGGTCGTAGGCGAAGAATTCTTGCTCATTGTAGGAAGTGCTGCGGCTACCCGTCATTTCAATAGTGTAGCTCAAGTTCCAGGTCTTCCACTGCGTGTTGAGGAAGAAGTTGGCGTGATGGCGTGGGATGTAGATCAGTTGCTTGCCGTTGGTGCCTTGGGCAAAAGCCTTCTCGCTCTCATCGGTGGTGACCGTGAAGACGTAGTTGCCCGACAGCGTAACTTTCCAATTCTCCTTGACAAAGGCCGCATCGATATGGTTCTCGATGCCACGAGCATAGACCTTAGCCACGTTCTCCGGCACCCAGAAACGGTAGTTGGTGGGCATCCACTGGATCCAGTTTTTCACATTGGAGAAATAGCCGCCTGTACGTAGGTCAAGCTTGAAGGGGCCCTTTTGCAAGCCGTATTTCACGGCCAAGTCAATGGTGCGACCATTCTCGGGCAAGAGGTCGGGGTTGCCACCAGGATACCAATAGAGGTCGTTCAGCGAAGGATTTCTATAGTTGTGGCTGTAGCCCAAGGTGAAACTCATGGCTTTGTAAAACGGCAATTGGTAGGAGAAAGTGGCCGTCGGAAACAGGCCCATGGGCTTGCCGTCGGTCCAGTCATAGCGGGCGGTGAGGTTGAGTTGGGCGCAGTCAAAAGGCTCTCCGCTTAGGGCAGCATAAGCCGACACCAGATTGCGGCGTTTCTCACCTTCATAGTTGTTGCTCCTCACCCGTTCGTTGTCCCATTGCAGCTTGGCTTTCAAGATCCAACTCTTATAAAGATGTTGCTCAAGATTGGCGATTTGGTGCAGAATCAAAGCTTGGTTCTCTGAATTAATAAAGGTGACGGTGTCATCGGTGACGGGATTGCGCGTCAAGAGAAAATAGCGCTGGTTTTCCACGAAGGCCGCCGACTTCAGCTGCAGGCTGCCCGTCTCCCAAAAGGTTTTGAAGGAAACAAAGTTGCGGGAGAAGTTGTCGCGCGTCCACTCCTCAGAATTCACATTGAACACATTGGGCATGATGGGCGGCAGGTTGCGGTTGTTCCACTGGTTCCACGACGACACGGAAATAACGCTCTTGCCCAACAAAACGCTCATCTCGGGCATCACGCCATAGTCGACGAAGTCGGCATTGCGCTGCTTCATCGTCTCATGCGGGATGGTAGCGAGGTTCTCGTACTCAAAGTCGTTGTCCGATGAGTTGCGGTAGGCTTTCACGCGGAAAGAGAACCGCTTGCCATAGTTGCCCACCGTGACGAAGCTTCCGAGGGTGTTGAAACTGCCGTACGTCTGCTTCAAGTCGAGCAACAAGCCGTCACCAAAATGATGCGTATTGTCGATGTTGACCGCACCGCCCAAGCCACCGCTGTTATTGGAGGTGCCGCTGCCCCAGTTGAGACTCACATCGTCGGCCAAAAACACAGGAATGGTGCTGAAGTCGACCTGACCGAGGCTGGGTGCATTGAGTTGGAAGCCATTCCAAAGCACCAAGGTGTGGCTAGCCGTCGTACCACGGAACGAAGCCGTGGAAACACCGCCCGGGCCATAGGTCTTGATGAACACGGGGCTATGCTGAATCAACAAGTCTGAAAGATTCGAGGTGCTTTTTGATTGCAACACAAGGGTGTCGAGCTTACGAGCCACCAAAGGCTTCAAGGTCTCCACCGACTCTTTGTCGCCAATCACCTCGACAGATTGCAGCATAATAGTATCTTGGGCATGAAGCCGCGAAAGCGTCATGCCCAAGAAACACAAGACAATAATTCTAATACAACGGTTCAATTCTTCTTCAAATCCTTCTTAACACCCTGCAATTTCGCCTTTTCCAACTTCTCTACGTTACTAATCTTTTTAGCCTCCGTTCCATTCTTCATGTCCTTTTCTTTTTGAAGTTCCTTCTCCTTTTTCAGGTCCTTATCTTCTTGAGGTTTTTGCTTTTGAGCATAGGTCTTCTCCTTGCCTTGAAGCTTACCGTTCTTGTAGGAGGCCTCTTTCTTGATGGAACCGTCTTCATAGAAAGACTGCTGGAGCCCGTTGAATTGGCCATCCTTATATTCGATGGTCATCTTCTTGACGCCATTCTCATAGAACCAAGTGGTCAAGCCATCGCGATAGCCTTCCTTGTACTGGGAAACTTCAAGGTTGCCGCCCTTCTCATAGCAGAGTACCTGCTTCCCATCCAGAACACCATTTTTATAGGTATTCATCTTCGAGAGGCGACCACCACGGAACCACTCGCTGCATTGTCCTTCGAGCATATCATTCTTATATTCTGCCTTTTTCGTAATCGATCCAGTCTTGTCTATTTCGATGAAAAGGCCGTTTTTCTTGCCGTTTTGGTAATTCACAATCTTCTTGGGCAGATAAGTGTTGTTGTTGAAATATTCAACCCAAGTACCTTCTTTTTTCCCATTCATTACCGTGCCCTCGATGGTATATTCACCAGCCGTGGTCGTAAATGTTCCGTTTTTGGCTTTAGAAACGTCCACGCTTTCGACGGTTTGCGCGAACATAGGCATGGCAAACAATGCCATTACGATGATAATCAAAGTTTTACGCATTTCTTTATTCTTTTAATGTTTAGGCAAAAGTATAAAATTCACGGCAATTGGATGCAATTTTCGTGCAAATTCTTTAAAATTCGGTTTTTTTTCGCAATTTCGCAACGTTAATATGCCTTTAGCTACTGGCTTCTGGCCTCTGGCAGCTCCATAAAAAATGTAGATTTTACACTTTCAGGAAGCTGCCAGTAGCCAACAGCCAGTAGCCAACAGCCAAAGAAAAAACCAATGAAAAAAATCGAAGTAAAGAACTTTAAGCTCTACACCACAGCGGTCATCAGCATCGAGTGGAAACAAGACCTGCTCAACGTCAACCTTGACCTCGCCATGATGCTCAAGATGATGCGCATGGAAGGTCTCACCGAAGCCGACATCGAGCGTTACAGCCAAAACAGCCAACCCATCCCCTTCAAAAAGGTGACGCTCATCCTCTTCCAGGACGACGACAAGCCCGGACAATACTATACGGACGAGTCGTTTGATGAAGACGACGACCCGACGGTGTTTTATGTGGAGATTAAAGAATGATTCCTTTCGCCACTATGGCTTATGACAATGGCCTATGGCTTGCCCTAACGACGGGACTGCCATAGGCCATAAGCCATGAGCCATAGTCAATCAATGTAACGACTTAATATACTCGTCAATGGCTTTGGCGGCTTTCTTGCCGGCACCCATGGCGAGGATGACTGTGGCGGCACCGCTCACCGCATCGCCACCAGCAAAGATGCCGGGACGTGAGGTCGTACCCATCTCGTCGGCCACAATACAACCCTTCTTGTTCAAATCGAGGTTGCGGGTCGTGCTGCCAATCAGTGGGTTGGGCGAAGTGCCGAGTGCCATAATGATCATGTCGACGTCGAGGATGAACTCTGAATCCTTAATCGGGACAGGGCTTCTGCGGCCAGATGCATCGGGCTCGCCGAGCTCGCAACGCACGCACTTGAAGCCTTTCACCCAGCCGTTTTCGTCGCCCAACACCTCAACGGGAGCCGTCAGCAGGTCGAACAAAACGCCTTCTTCCTTGGCATGGTGCACCTCCTCCACCCTCGCAGGCAACTCGGCCTCCGAGCGACGGTAAACGATGTGCACCTCGGCACCGAGACGCAAGGCGGTACGAGCGGCATCCATAGCCACATTACCGCCACCGACCACGGCGACCTTCTTACCCACGAAGTTCGGTGTCTCAAAGCCTTCCTTATAGGCGAAGAGCAAGTTATTGCGGGTCAGGAACTCGTTGGCCGAAACTACACCGCAGAGGTTCTCGCCCGGCACGTTGAGCATCATCGGGAAACCGGCACCCGAGCCAACGAAGACAGCCTCGAAGCCCTCACGGTGCATCAACTCGTCGATGGTGATGGTACGGCCTACGACCACGTCCTTCTCGAACTTGGCACCCAATTTGCGCACACTCTCCACCTCTTTCTTAACAACCGTTTCCTTGGGCAGACGGAACGACGGGATACCATATACCAACACGCCGCCCATCTCGTGCAAAGCCTCGAAAATAGTGACGTCGTAACCCATCGAGAGCAAGTCCTTGGCGCAAGTCAGACCCGAAGGACCACTACCGATGATGGCCACTTTATGACCGTTCGGGATGCTTTGGCTGCTGAAATGCAGGTCGTGTTCGATGGCATAGTCGCCTACGAAACGCTCCAGCTTACCGATGGCGATAGGCTCGAACTTCTTACCCATCACGCAACTGCCCTCACATTGGGTCTCCTGCGGGCACACACGACCGCAGACGGCCGGCAACGCCGAGTCGCAGCTGATGACACCTGCAGCACCTTCAAAGTCACCTTGAGCCACACGGGCGATGAAACCAGGAATGTTCACGTTGACGGGACAATGCGCCACACACTGTGGGTTCTTGCAGTTGAGGCAACGCTGTGCCTCCATTATGGCCATCTCGGGCGTATAGCCCAAGCAGACCTCGTCGAAGTTATGGGCACGAACTTCAGGTTTCTGTTCCGGACAAGGCACACGTTTTTTCTTGTCGAAGGTCTCCTCAGAGATGCCTCCGATGTGGCACTTGTGGCCCTCGGCTTTCTCTTCGGCTTCGAGCTGCTTACGGGTCACCACGTTGTTGTACATGGCCTGACGCTTCATGGCGCCGTCGAAGTCGACATCACGACCCAAGAACTCGGGACCGTCGATGCAAGTGAACTTGGTCTTGCCGCCAATGCTCACACGGCAAGCACCGCACATGCCCGTGCCGTCGACCATAATCGAGTTGAGCGACACCGTGCAGCGGATGCCCAACTCCTCGCAGGTCTTGGTGGCGAACTTCATCATGATCATAGGACCAATGGCAACGGCCTCGTCATACTGTTTACCGCTTTCGACCAACTGACGCAGCACGTCGGTCACCAAGCCTTTACGGCCCGTGGAGCCATCGTCGGAAGTGACGTACAGGTTACTTACCTCAGCCAATTCCTTTTCGAAAATGAGCAGGTCCTTGGTACGAGCGCCAATGATACAGTCGGCGGTGGCACCATGGTCGTTCAACCACTTCACCTGGGGATAAATCGGGGCGATACCCACGCCGCCGCCGATGAAGACGAACGAACGCTTGCGCAGCTCTTCAGCCGTCATCGTGGCAAACTCGGAGGGTTTACCCAAGGGGCCGACGATGTCGGCAAAGTGGTCGCCTTCCTTGTACTCGGCCATCTTCTTGGTGGATTCGCCAATCGCCTTGAAGACGATGGTCACCGTTCCCCTGACGCGATGGTAGTCACTGATGGTCAACGGGATACGTTCCGAGTTTTCCTCCATCTTGACGATGAGGAACTGGCCCGGCAAGGCCGAATGGGCGATACGCGGCGCATAGACATCCATGAGATAGGTCTCGGCCGCGAAGGTTTCTTTATGTAAGATTTCAAACATAATGATATGGAATATGAGTTAGTTTTTCATTGGTTTTCCCTTGCAAAGATAGTGATTTTTCATTCCGTGAAACGGAATTCAAATAAAAACTCACAAAAATGCATAAAAAAGCCCCGAGTTTCCTCGAGGCTTCCTTAAGTCAATCTTTGGTAAAAGTCTTATTTTCCTTCCAAGGCTTTAACTTCTTCCATCATATTCAGTTTCACGTAGATGGAACGCAGCACGTTCTTCACGTCGTCGGAAGGCTGGGTTTCATAGGCGCGTTGCAGGTAAGGAAGACCTGTACGGAGCAACTCGTTAGCCTGCTCGATCAAGCCGTTGTATTGTTCCTGTTCCTTCTTCGAGAAACCAGTGATTTCGTTGGCTTGTTCAATGTACTTGTTGGCCATACCTGTGTAAAGCACACCGAGGTTATAGATGGCATCGTAGTAGTCAGGCTTGATGCTGAGGGCTTGCTCGTAGTATTGGCGAGCCTGGTCGGTGTCATAAAGGCCTTCGTTGGTTTCGTCACCGTAGATGGTGCCCAGCACAAAGAGCAGTTGGGCGTTTTCGGGATCGAGCTCTAGGAGCTTGGTAAGGTCTTGCACAGCTTCGGCACCCTTGCCTTCCTTCAGATAGGCATTCACCTTTTCAAGAATGAGGTTGGCGTCGCTAGGATCCTTCTCCAGACCAGCGTTAATCATAGCCATGGCCTGTTCGGCATTACCCAAACCATTGTAGCAGGCTGCAAGGTGACGGTAAACCTCGGCAGTCTCCGTTCCATTATTCTTCACCTCGTTGAAATACTCCAGAGCCGTATTGTAGTCTTCAGCTCTCAAGCTCGAAGTGGCGGCCAGGTTCAGCATGTCGTTGGCTTCGGGGCTACCGAGCGACTTGGCGATGTCGTATGCCTTCTTGAACATGGGGGCAGCTTCAGCGAACTTTCCACTATTGTAGTCATCGGCACCTTTAGTATAATAGGTGGTCATGACCGAACCCACACGCTGGTAGATTTCCATTTTGTTGTCCTCAAGGAAATCTGGATTCTTCATGCAGTTCATCAGCGACTCGTAGACAACTTCCAAAGCATTGGGAGCCTTAGCCGACAGGGCCTCGTCACCTGATTGGATGACGTTTTGGTAGATGATGGCGCGATACAACCAAGCCTGGGCTTGATCATCGGGCTTCATACCAAGGAATTGTTCGTGATTGACGCATTTCTCAATAGACGCCATGGCCTTTTCGTATTGGCCGTTCTTGTTGTACATGAAAGCGTCGGTTCTGTCTTTCTTTTGGGCCATCATCACATTGGCTGTGAGCACAATGGCCAGCAAAATCATTACTTTTTTCATTTTTCCAATTATTTAAAGTTTGACAATTTCGTTATTATCTTGTTTCTTTTTTCTTTCCTTGCAATTATTGTTCCAAAGTGGTTTCGTCCGTATCTTCTGACTCTTCAGCCGGCTTTTCGACAGGCTCAACGTCAGTTGTCGGCCCTTCAACTCCTTCGACAGGCTCACCCTCAGAGGTTGGCCCTTCGACAAGCTCAGGGACCTCGGTCTCTTCGGGTTCGTCCTCATGCTCCACCTTGGTGACGGCTGCAATTTCGTCAGTACCGCGCAGGTCGATGAGCTTCACGCCTTGGGTAGCACGACCCATCACGCGCAGCTTGCTGACGGCCATACGGATGACGATACCCGACTTGTTGATGATCATCAGGTCTTCGTCGTCGGTCACCCCCTTGATGGCGATGAGGTCGCCAGTCTTGTCGGTGATGTTCAAGGTCTTAACGCCCTTCGCGCCACGGTTGGTGATGCGGTAGTCGTCGATGTCGGAACGCTTACCGAAGCCCTTCTCCGAGACCACCAAGACGGTCTGTTGCGGGTCGTTGATACACACCATGCCGATGACCTCGTCTTCAGGTGATCCTAAAGTGATGGCTTTCACACCCGTGGCGGTACGACCCATCGGACGGACGGTCTGCTCGTTAAATCGGACGGCCTTGCCCGAACGCACAGCCATCAGCACTTCGTCGTTACCACTAGTGAGGCAAGCCTCCAGCAGTTGGTCGTCCTCGCGGATGTTGACGGCGATGATGCCGTTTTGGCGGACGTTCCTATAGGCAGCCAAGTTGGTTTTCTTGATGATACCCTTCTTGGTGCAGAGGATGATGTAGTTGTTCTCAAGGTATTCCTCATCGCTCATGCTCTTCACATTGAGGTAGGCCATCACCTTGTTGTCCTTGTCGATCGGAATCAGGTTCTGGATAGCACGGCCCTTGCTGTTCTTGCCCTCTTCGGGAATCTCGAAGGCACGAAGCTTGTAGCACTTGCCTTGTTCGGTGAAGAACAGCAGATGGTTGTGGTTGGTGGCCGTGAAGATGTGCTCGATGAAGTCGGTGTCGCGTGTTGCGGAGCCTTTCGATCCCTTGCCGCCACGGCTCTGCACGCGGTATTCGGTCAGCGGGGTGCGCTTGATGTAACCGAGGTGCGAGATGGTGATGACCACGGCATCGTCGGCGATGATGTCTTCCATGCGGAACTCACCGGCGGCAGGCACAATCTGGGTGCGACGGGCATCGCCATATTTTTCCTTGATGACCAGCAGTTCGTCCTTGATGATCTGGAACTGCAATTCCTCATTTTGTAGAATTTCGTGGAAATGTTTGATGCGTTCGTGGATTTCGTCCAACTCATCCATGATCTTCTTGATCTCAAGGCCAGCCAACTGACCGAGGCGGTAGGCCACGATGGCGCTGGCCTGTGGGTCGTCGAAGCCGAACTTGTCCATGATGGCCTGCTTGGCTTCGGGTGTGCCGCCCTTACAGGCACGGATGGTGGCGATGATCTCGTCCACAATGTCGATGGCGCGGGCCAGACCTTCCAAGATATGGGCGCGGTCTTCAGCTTTCTTCAGCTCGTAGCGCGTGCGGCGCAAGATGACCTCGTGACGGTGCGCCACGAAATGTTCAATCAGCTGCTTGAGGGTCAAGGTATAAGGACGGCCATTGACCAAAGCCACGTTATTCACGTTGAACGAGCTCTGGAGCGGGGTCATCATAAACAACTTGTTCAGCACGACATCGGGGTTGGCATCGCGCTTCAGCTCATACACCACACGGATGCCCTTGCGGTCTGACTCATCGCGGATGTCAGCCAGACCTTCCAACTTCTTCTCATTGACGAGGTCGGCAGTCTTCTTGATCATCTCGGCTTTGTTGACCTGATAAGGTATCGAGGTGGCAATGATGCGCTCGTGACCGTTATGTTCCTCGAAGTGGGTCTCGCCACGCAATACGATACGTCCTTTACCCGTCTCAAACGCCTCACGCACACCTTCGTAGCCATAGATGACACCAGCAGTCGGGAAATCGGGAGCCTTGATGTATTGCATCAGTTCCTGTGTGGTGATTTCGCGGTTGTCAATATAAGCGATGATGCCATCGACGCATTCGCTGAGATTGTGCGGAGCCATGTTGGTAGCCATACCCACGGCGATGCCATTGGTGCCGTTCACTAACAAGGTAGGAATCTGCGTAGGCAGCACGGTAGGCTCCTGCAGCGAGTCGTCGAAGTTGTTCTGGAAGTCGACGGTGTCCTTGTCGAGGTCGTCAAGCATCTCTTCGGCAATCTTCTGAAGGCGTGCCTCAGTATAACGCATGGCGGCAGGGCTGTCGCCGTCGACCGAACCGAAGTTGCCTTGGCCGTCGACCAAAGGATAACGCAGTGACCACGGCTGGGCCATACGCACCATGGCGTCGTAGACCGACGAGTCGCCGTGCGGGTGGTACTTACCGAGTACCTCACCGACGATACGGGCCGACTTCTTGTAGCCACTGCGTGAGGTGACGCCCAATTCCTTCATGCCATAGAGCACACGACGGTGTACGGGTTTGAGGCCGTCGCGCACGTCGGGCAAGGCACGCGAGATGATGACCGACATCGAATAGTCGATGTAGGCCGACTTCATCTGGTTCTCAAGGTTGACTTTGATTATTTTTTCTCCTGAGAGTTCTTCAGGCATTTCTTCCTGATTTTCAGGATTGTTGATATTGTTTTCGTCCATTTTCTGGTGTTATTTTTCGCTTTTACAAATAAGGGTGCAAAGATAGGGAAAATATCAATACCTTTTTTAAAATAAGGTGGATTTTGTTGATTTGGCGTGTTTGCAGGTCGCCTGCCATGCCTCGCACAGGTTTTGGGTCAACACGTCTGCGGTCGTGGTCATAAACGAGGCCACCGCGCCTGAGGCGAAACCAATGCTGAAGTTGCCGTCACGGGCCCAAGTGGATGCACCGCCTAAGGTGCCGTGGGCATCGTAGGCAATCGTGATGGTTGATGGCTGATAATATGTTTGGCGTGTGTACATTAGTCTATTAGATGTTCCCTGCGAAAAAAGGTCTCGAGGTCGGCGATGAACCTTGCCTTGTCGAAATCCGTAACTTTCTTGGGCATCTTGAGTTCGTGTAGATAATCCATGATGGACTGTGCCACAATCTTCTTCACTTCTTCCTCCGTGGCCTCAAGCACCTTTTCATAGTCGAGTTTTATCTCACAAACAAAAGTCTTTTCGATAGTAAAAGGACTCCATCCGTCAAACTTACCCTCTTTGTATTCGGTGTATTTTGGTCGACGAGGCTTAAAAAGTGAATCCACCTCTGGTTTTACACAAATTGGACCGATTAGGAATGTTTTTATACTTTCTCCATAATTAACGCCTGTAATAAATTGAGTTATTAATTCTGACAATGGCTGTTCGAATGCAAATTTTTTGTCAAGATTTTTATCTATATATGATCCAATTGAAAACTCCATATTCATCTAATTTGAAATTTTTATATCAATTCTTTTGCGCAGTAATAAACTATTTATCTTAGTTGGAATTATTAAATTGTATCTAAATTCATCTGAAAATCCTGTTTTCCGCTAGTGCTGAGTATAGGGGTTTGCAATCCCAATTGAATGCTGTGGCTTTCATAGCTGCTGTTTTTCGTTTCGGTGGCAAAGATAAAGGTTTTCTTCGGATTGTGCTAGGCCTTTGCCTCGCATTGCAAATGCTGACGCTCACGACTTCCGAATTTGGAAATTCGGAAGAACGATAGGAACTATTTTGGCTTAAAGGCAACCTGAATGAATATATTTTGCCAAATAAATACCACCAAATGCAGACAAGATTCCTATTATTGCAAAAGCTATAGTTATTATTACCGAAACCTTTTTGTTCTTGATGATAGGCTTTTCTTTGAGTATCCTTTTCCATCGTCCTGATTTGATAAAATAACGTTGGAGAATTGCAACACTTGCGATTCCTACAGCAAAACAAGCTATCATAGTAACAGTCCATCCAAAAGGAGCAATGATACCGCCTGTAAAAGTCATGACACCACCGAAGATAATCACCCAAAGACCAGTAATCGTAGAAGTTTCGGGGGTGATGTCTGATAGGATTTTTCGGTAGAAGCTATACAAACAATAAAAAAGTACATCAAGAAAATTCATAGTTCTCCTATTTCTCATTTGTAGTTATTTATGAAATCCATCCATAACTGTTGGTTGCTCTCATTTGGAGTGCCAATTTTGTATTCCATTATCCCATAGTTGACATTGAACTTGAAATCTCCGCCACCGAAAACAGCCTTAGATGCTGCCAGTACGGATATATACGGCTAAAAGAGGCCCCAAAAAGGCGAGCATGATTCCTACCATGGCAAACACAATTGAAATCAACACTGAAAACTTATGGCTTTTTATGACCGGCTTGTTGCCGACTATCTCTTTCCAGCGTCCTGACTTGATGAAATGGGCATGAAGTATGGCATAGGACGCTATCGCAAACACAAAAATTGCAATCATCATAAGGGACTTACCAAGTGATGCCAGCAGCCCTGCTAAAAAACCGATAACACCTATGAACATAAAGACCCACATACTTGTAAGTGCAGAAGTCTCTGGGGTTATTTCAAACGGCATTTTTCTATAAATGCTGTAATAACGAAAAAAAACGACATCTAATAGTTTCATGGTTCTACATTTCATTCGTAGTTGTTTATGAAATACATCCATTGTAGCTGGTTGCTCTCATTCGGAGTGCCGATTTTGTGCTCCATTATATCATAATTGACATTGAATTTGAAGTCCTGATACCACTCCGTACTGATAACGACATCACTTAAGGCTCTGCCTACGCCTATAGCCGCCCCTATACTCCCTGTTACAGACGTCCCTACAGTAAAGCCTATTTCATTAATCATTTCGCTAGTGGAAATAATCCCGTTAATCCTGCTGTACACCGCCTCGCCTACTTCATAAACAGCTATTGCCTTGTTGACATTCTTCAACACATTCGATGCCCTCTGTGCGAACTTGTACTTTCCACCAGTGTATTTGTTCCCTCCCCATTTCATGCTGTAGAATTTTCCGTTCTTTCCCATCCAATGACCAGACTTTTTGTCAAACAAGGCTTTGGAAGAGAACGAGATCTTTAGGCTCAATTGGGCTTTGACAAGATTTTTCACGCGTTGTTTCATTTCCTCAGGCGAGGGTGGGTCATCCGGCCCGGCAATCATATGCAACGCATGGTTGAGCCCCGAGCAAATGAGCCCGTTGCACACGCCGTCCCAGAAGCTGCCGCCGGCCATTGAGGCGGTTAGGCCGCCTGAGAGGCCGCCTGCGGCCACTATGCAGGTGATCTTCCAACCTATGGGCAGTTTGTCTGCTAGGTTTCCCGTACAGGAAGCGATGGAAGTAGCCACCGCCCCCGATGCGAAACCAATGCTGAAGTTGCCGCCACGGGCCCAAGTGGACGCACCGCCTAAGGTGCCGTGGGCTACCACCTGAAAACCAACTTGGCACACTTTTCCCCATGTTTCACCGGCAAGTCCACCAAGAATCCCCGCTGCCGTTCCAATGCCAAATGAGAAGGCTCCTTGCAAGGCGCCAATCACGGCGGCCTTGCCTATGCCATCAAGAATGGGTCGGTTGTAAACATAGTTCGTGGCCATGGTGGAAGCCACACTCACGGCTGCTGCAATGGCCATCGCCCCAAGCAAGGTTATAGACTCTCCGCTCGGGTCGGTGTATTTCAGCGGGTTGTTGAGGCAGTAGGCATAGCGGTTGAAATTCTGCGCGTTCTCGGGATCCTGCACGTAGCTGTCCACCGAGAGGAACGAACTCATGACAGGGTCATACACGCGGCCGTTCATGTTGATAAGGCCGACGTCAAGCAGATGCTCATGCCCCGTATAGCCTCGGTCGAACATCATGGAAG
>JAEEGI010010127.1_pt1 | contig 20505 bp, 16 predicted proteins | sample 8958751 | NCBI WGS metagenome assembly JAEEGI01 (sample SAMN16246545, study PRJNA631951) | gut metagenome | biome: gut microbiome; feature: rumen; material: KS-attached | host: Bos | place: Iran: Karaj | collected 2018-10 | reverse complement strand
GACGGTGAAGATGAACTGCTTGCCGGGGTGTCGCTGCACAAGTCCCTGCAGGATGGCGGCCGTCTGCGCGACGCCCAGCCGGTAGCGGCTGAACTCCGCGGCAGGCCGCTTGAGGCAGTTCGCGACGGTTTCGCCGGTTCCGTCGTGCCGGAACGCCCAGGCGGTTCCCAGGGTGACGATGACGCGGTTGCAGTCTTTCCAGCAGGCCGATGCTTCCTCCAGTGCCTGGTTGGCATTCTCCAGGAATGCCTCGGGCGTTTCGCGCGCGAAGGAGGTGTGGTGGGAGAAGGAGCAGAACAGCCCTGCTCCAGCCCCCATCTCGACGACATCGTCCCTCGTGAAAGGCATGCCGCTCCCGAGCCGCGCGACGGCATTCCCGATGGAAACGGGATTGTAGAGGACCCCGAAAGGATTGCACAGGACCTGGAACCCTGCCGCGGACAGCCGCCCGCCGATCTCGTCGGCAAAGCAACTGCCCAGCACGGCGATCCGGTCGCTGTAGGAAATGGACACCGGCGCCGGGTCCAACGTCACGGGAGTCTGGAGTTTCATGAAAGCAAAAATACATATTTTTTGCGTATCTTTGCGTGTTAAACCGATGATTATGACACTCCGGAATTACCTGCTTGCCGCCTGCGCGCTGCTCGCGCTTTCCTGCGGCCGTACCCTCAAGGACGGCGATTACACGCTGACACTCCTTTCCACCAACGATGTCCATGGCACATGGTTCGACTCCACCTATGTGGATGCGCGGACCCGCCCGGCGCTGACGGCGGTGAAATACTATGTGGACAGTGTCCGGACGGCTAACGGGGCGGAGAATGTCCTGCTCATCGATGCGGGCGACTGCCTGCAGGGCGACAATGCGCCGTATTACTTCAATTATGTCGATACGGAGACGCCGCACCTGTTCCCGCGGCTGATGGCGTACATGGGCTATGATGCGGTGGCCGTGGGCAACCACGACATCGAGACGGGACATGCGGTGTATGACCGCGTGGCGGCGGACCTCAAAAAGAACGGGGGCGATTTCCTGGCGGCGAATGCCATCCGCAACGACAACGGGAAGCCGTACTTCACGCCTTACAAGATCGTGAAGAGAGCCGGTCTGAAAGTGGCCATCCTGGGTTACACGAACGCGAACATGAAGGCCTGGCTCACGGAGGAACTCTGGAGCGGGATGCACTTCGTGCCCATCGTGGATGTCATCCAGGCCGACGTGGACCGGATCCATGCGAAGGAGCATCCGGACGTGCTGGTCGTGGTGATGCATTCGGGCACGGGCGCGGGCGACGGCAGCCAGTTGGAGTCCGAGGGACTGGACGTCTTCCAGATGGTGAAGGGCGTGGACTTCGTCCTCGCAAGTCACGACCATCGGCCGTATGTGGACGCCGATGAGGACAACGCTTTCCTCAATGCCGGCAGCCACAGCCGCAATGTCGCCGAGGGCAAACTGCACCTGACGGTCAAGGACCACAAGGTCGTGAACCGTACCTATTCGTCGAAAACCATCCCGGTCAGGGCCGAGAAGGCCGATGCCGCCATGCGGGCGCATTTCCAGAAAGACTACGAGGCCGTCAAGGCCTTCACCCTCCGGGAGGTGGGCATCCTGAACACGGACCTCTGGACCCGCGACGCCTACCGGGGGATGTGCGACTACCTGAACCTGATCCATACGCTCAGCCTGGGCTGCAAGCCGGCGGAAATCTCCTTCGCCGCGCCGCTCACCTTCAACGGCCACGTGAACGCCGGCATCGTCCGGTACAACGACCTGTTCACCATCTATCCGTTTGAGAACCAACTGTTTGTCGTGAAGATGACCGGCGGGGAGATCCGGAACTACCTGGAGCATTCCTACGACCAGTGGATCAATACCATCGCGAAGCCCGACGAGACGCTCCTCAAGATTGAATCCCGGGAAGACGCCCGCACCCAGCAGCAGCGCTGGTCCTTCGTGAACCGTTCCTATAACTTCGATTCCGCCGCCGGCATCAACTATACGGTGGATGTGACGAAGCCCTTCGGCGAGCGCGTCGCCATCGCTTCGATGGCCGACGGTTCCGCCTTCGACCTCCGGAAAGAATACAACGTCGCGATGACCTCCTACCGCGCTTCCGGCGGCGGCAACCTGATGAAGGAAACCGGCATCGACACGGACCGTATCGACGACCGCGTGACTGGCCGCTACCCGGAAATCCGGAATATCCTCTACGATTACCTGATGGAGAACGGGTCCATCGACCCGGAAGTCATTGGTAACCAGTCGGTCATCGGCCATTGGGAATTTGTCCCGGAGAAACTGGTGAAACCGGCGATGGACCGTGACATGGACCGGCTGTTCAAGCGATGACTTTCCGGCGCCTGCTCCTCCTGGCGGCGGTCCTCGGCCTCGCCCTTTCCTGTTCGAAATCCGTCGAACCGGGCCTGTACACCGTACAGGGCGGGTTCGTACGCGTCTATCTGGACTCGCTGGGCAATACGAAAGCCCTGATGTACCGGGATACGAGCGCGCTGTGGGCCGATACGGTCAGCATCGACCTCAAGGAGCAGAAACCGGTGCTGAAACTATACGAGGCGCCCGAATTCCACCGTTTCCCGGCGAACGAACTGTACCGGAATCCGATGTATCGGGTGCGGGAGACGAAGGATGTCATCTATGGCCGCGTGGTCCGGAACCTGGCCGAGGACGGGGAAAGGATGGACTTAACGATGGACCTGTATGTGCCCGAGGACGGGGGACAGGTCGCGCGTCCGCTGCTCGTGGCCTTCCATGAGGGCGCCTTCCTGGACGGAGACAAGCGCGACACGTCCCTGGTTGAATGGTGCCGTTATTTCGCCTCCCTGGGTTATGTGGCCGCTTCCGTCGATTACCGGCAGGGATACCGCCGGAACGTCCGGAGCACGGACGACGCCATCTTCAAGGCCCTCAAGGATGCCAATGCGGCCGTCCGCTTCCTCCTGAAACGGGATTCCCTCCTCATCCATTCCGAACGCATCTTTGCGGCCGGGGCCGATGCCGGGGCCGTCACGGCCCTCAACCTGGCCTACATGCGGGAGGAGAACATGCCGGAAATCATCCAGGAAGAGGAAGATACGACCATCGTCATCCGCCAGGCCCTGCTCCGGGGCTTCGATATCCGGGCCGCGGCGAACCTTTGGGGGGCCATCCCCGACACGGCGATCCTGCACAACGCCAAGATTCCCGTCATCTCCTTCCAGAGCCAGGAGGATCCGGTCGTCCCATACGGAGCGGGCCATCCTTTCGAGCAAGACGGCAAGGAACCGGAAGACGGCTTCGATGTTCTCCGTTCCATCTTCGAGTCCATCGTGTCCATCTTCATCCCCGAGGTCGAGCGACATCCCTTCCGGGAAGTGTACGGTGCAGGCGTCATTCACCGCATCCTGAAGGCATACGGCGTTCCGTCCGAACTGCATACATACAAAGGGGAGCGGCACAACCTCTTCCTGGGTGAAGACGGCCGGATCGACTATCCCACCTATGACGAAATCAAGGAGCAGACTGCCTCCTTCTTCGCTTCCAGGATGGTCGTCGCCCCCGTCTCCCTGCATCAGGACCCCGAGGACCCGCAACTGTTTGTCATCGACAATACCGAGGTCGAAACCTGCCTCTGGGATATCCAGGGCGGGGTCCTGCTGGGCAAAGGCGACGATGCCGCCCGCGTCCTCTTCTTCCCGGACGCCCCCGTCCACTCCGTCTCCGTGAGCGGCATGTATATCTCAGGGTTGACGTTCTTCGAGACGGTGGAACTATAAGGCCAAGTCGGGATATTTGAGTTTGGGCATGAGGGGTGTTTCCCAATCGGATTCTTCAAATGGTTTTATTATATTTGCAATTTGAATAACCACAACAAGTTACGATGAAGCCCCATCTCCTCATTGGGAACCACCCTTTGTTGGACAGTATCCGTGCAGCGGAAAGAATGCCGGGATGGCCGGAAAGGATCGATCCTTCCGTCCGGCATTGTATCGTGGCTTTTCAAAAAGACGGTGAGGACGGATTCGCGCAGGATTCTGAGGCGTTCATCCGGTTGAAGGCTCTGGCAGGAAACAGGGAAGACTCCGTGCTTCTGGAGATACTGGTCCATGATCCTGTCTCCATCTCTCTTTTCGAGAGCAGCGACCTCCCGGGTGTCGAGTGTATGCCCTTCACGCTGGAGAGCCAGTGGGCGAAGATTCTGTTCGGGCCGGGAGGGACTGTCCATCTGGATGGTGACGGAATCTCCTACGCGGACGACCGGAAGGTGCATCTCGTCTTGTTCGGGATGACACAAGCGGCGGAAGCCCTGGCCGTGGAGACGCTGAAGACCGCCCATTTCCCGAACTACCTCCGCGACCATTCCCTCCGCACCCGGATAACCTGGATCAGTCCGGCCGCACCGGCCTTCGGTGCACGGTTCACAAACAGGTATAAGTCGTTGATGGACGCATCCTATTACCGATTCGTCGACCTCGAGAAGGAGGAAATCCGGCTTCACAGCCCTGACCACGACGGCCGCCTGGAGGACTTTGTCGATGTGGAATGGGAGTTCGTCCGGGCGACTGGGCTGGAGGAGATGGTTCGCATGAAGTTGAAGCAGTGGACGGATACCGCCTCCGGATGGAGGACTGTGGTCGCCTTCGCTCTGCCCGAGGACGGCAGGAATATCGAATACTGTCAGTTCCTGCGGAACGACTTGGGTGATGCCCCGGTTCTGGTTCATGTCAGCAACGATGCCCTAGTCAACGCTGCAGGTCTTCAGGTGATTCCTTTCGGTATGCCCTGGGGCTGCATCCGGAACACCCTTCTGGAACGGAGGATCGGCATGGCTGTCAACGCGGTCTATACCCTGACCGCCCGGGACGGAAACATCCCTGTCGAACTGGACATGGAGGAGGCGGAACGGCTCTGGACTGCGCTGCCCGGACGTTTCCGGCGCGCCAGCCTGGACAACGGCAGGAGCCTGGGAAGCAAGATGCGCTCCATCGGCCTGCAGGAAGAGGACTGGAAGGTCCTGTACGGAATCGACGCGGAGAGTGCCGAGCGTCTCGCGGAGGTGGAACATAACCGCTGGTCCGTAGCGACGCTCCTCTCCGGGATGCGCCCGACGACGGCACAGGAGCAGGCCGCCGTGGAAAAGGACATCTCGCTGAAACGCACGCTCAAGGCCCAAGGCATCCATTATGACCTAAGGGCCTATTCAGACCTTAGGGTGGACGACATGGGCAATGACGCCCGCCTGTATGACAGGGCCATGACGGAATGCCTGCCCCTGATCGCTCACGCTGCCACCGTAGGGGAGGACGGGACGGATGCTTGAATACCTGTACAAGGGCCGCCGCATCTCCGGGGAGAGGGTCATCATCGGCCAAGGCGATGACGCGGAGATCCGCCTTCCCAACCGAGGCCCCTTCGAGGACGGCCGACTCGCTGTCATCCGTGAGGTTGGCGGTCATCCCTGCCTGATCCGGATTGATGCCGACGCCTCTATCCAGGTGGACGGTGAGCAGGTCAAGGGATTCCTTCCCCTCAAGGAGGGGGCCGTGGTCTCGATAGACGGAGAGGATATCCACTGCATCCGGGCGCAAGCCGGCACGGAGAACGCGCTCATGAAAAGGCGCATGGGGATGCTTACAGCGGTCATCAGTGCCGTCGCCGCCGTCTTCCTCGGCATGATCGTCTGGTCTTTCTTTGGGAAGGGAATCGTGGCGGGTGATGCGGACCGATTCGCCAGTTCCGTGTACCACATACAGACGGACTCCATCTACCTGCAGTCCCGTTCCGACGATGGTTATGAGACACTGGCCGTCCTCCAGACCGCCTACGTGGGGACCGGGTTCCTCACCGAGGACGGAAGGTTCGTAACGGCCAGACATGTCGCGGAGCCGTGGATGAACCCGGTCGACACGCTGCTCGTCGAATGGTCAACGCTGGTAGAGAACACGAACAGGAAGGTCCGTTCGGATTCGTTGCGTTTGGTCTCGCACCTCACCGCGATGAACACGGAGGGGGCAGTCCTTCGGTTCAGGACGGACACGGCCCGGCTGGATCGCTCGAGAGACCGCTTGTACAACGCGGGGACACGACAGGAGCCCCGCTGGAAGCGCTCCATCGTCGGCGTATTCCGCGACTTCGACTGCGAACTCGGCGACTGGACTTGGTTCAGGACCGGGTCGAAAGGGAAGGTCGTGACGGCCAGCCCGAGGCAGTTGGCGGGACTCAGGCGCGGACAACCGCTCCTGTTCATCGGCTGCAAGGCCGATATCCGGCAGGAGCGTCTTTCGCTGAATCCCACGCGCGGCGAACTCAAGCAACCTCCGCAGTGGCAGGACCGTGCACATGCGACCTGCCTGTATCACGACAGTTCCTTCGACAACGGCGACTCCGGCGGCCCCGTGCTCTCCCGGATCCACGGACGCATCTTGGCCGTCGGCATCATCTCCCGGAAAGACCCCCAGCGCGAGATCCTCTCCGGCTGGTCCGTACCCATAACCGAAATCTCCCATGGAAAGAATTGACACCGTCACTGCCGGGCAACTGGCCGGCCTCTGCCCTGAACGAGCGGTCTGGCGTTTCTTCGCCGACATGGTGAAGGGAGGGGCGCCCGCTCCGCTTGATCCCGACTGTGTCCGGATGGATCCGTCCGGCCATTTCCGTCAGGAAGGGAAGGGGAAGGATCCCCGTTTCCTCGCACCCTCTTCCAGTGACGGAGCCATCTGGTCGCTCGGTGCCATCGCATACTACCTCCTCATGGGGACGCCAGTCTTCGGGGGGCGCGGACACGACCTCCAGAAAGCCTCCACGGTCATCCCTTCCATCCCGCCACGCCGATGCTCCCGCGAACTGGACGGACTTATCCGCCGATGCTTGGAATACGACCTTGGGAAGCGGCCCTCGTTGGAGGAGATCGCCGAGGCTGCGTCCCGCGAACGGACCTTCAGAAAGGCCCGGAAGAGCATGTTCGGTCATACGGTCAGTGACCATTCATTCTGGAAGGAGGAAATGGTATGAAAATGAAGATATCCCCCCTGCTCATACTTCTGTTTCTGCTCCCGTTCCCTGCCAGGGCGGACGGAGAACTCGAAAAGTTGGTCCACGCCGTCCTGCGGCTCCGCACGCCGGGGACCGATGCGGCGGTGAAGGACGAGTTGTCCCGGGACGAGAAATGGACGCTGATGAGCGAAATCGGCCTGCATAACGAAGGGGAGTGCACCTTCGAGGATGACTACGAGGAGTTCGCACTGAATCACTTCGCCGTCGACATCGCCGAGCACCGTGTGGGAAAGAACCGCTCTGCCGGGCTGTTCTGCAACGGCCTGGATGAGAACTTCAAACACTCGTTCATCGAGAAGGTACTTCGGCCGGGTGCTGTCCTCACCTATCGGATCCCTGGGAGGAAGGGAGAGCAGGAAATCGTCCTGATTCCCCTGCATCCGGAAGCCAGACTGTCTGTCACGCTGACTGCCGGCAGCAGGCAGGTCCCCCCGGAAACAGACAAGGACGGTTGCCTTCGCTATCGGTTCCGGATTGGGGAGGGTGAGGTCATCGATCTGAACATATCGAACGGATCGGAACAGCCTGAAGCCGTCGCTATCCTGAATTACAACTCGCGACAATGAGCCTCATTGCATCCATCCTCCTTTCCCTGCTGATGCCGGGTATCCTGGACAGCCTCCGTGCCGTCGGGGATCGCTGCGAGGATGCGTACCTGGCCGGCCGACCTGAGTTGATGATTCCCGCGCTGAAGGAGCAGGAGCGGCTCATCGCACTGATGCCCGACTCCGACTACCGTGCCTATGCCATGGGCCACGTGGAGAAACTGTGGGGCAGTTACTGGTTCAGCCTGTCGGACGAGGACCCTTCCCGCCTGGAAGAGGCGCTCACCCATTACAGAAATGCGAAGGAACTGTACCCGACCGAGTTGGACGTCAGTCCGAGGGCGCTCCACACGCTGGGCATGGAGATGGCTCAACTTTATTACCGGAGGAGGCAGTATGCACAGGCGCTGGAGGAGTTGGCCCCACTGGTAAACAGTTCCTTCTCCAGAGAGATGACGCAGGAGGCGCTGGGGCCGTACGCGCTGTGCCTGGCACGCCTGGGGCGCTTCCCCGCTGCCCGCCGCGCCATCGGGCGTCTCGCCGCCGCCGACCCGGAGGTCATCCGGAAGAAAGCCAAGATCCTGTCCCTCGAGGCAGAGGCCGCCGGAGGGAAGAGCCAGGAGGCACTGGCGTTGTACAAGGATTACTTCCAGACCATCCGGTCCGACTGGACCCGTCAGTTCGGTTCCATGCAGGAGGCGGAACGGGAAGCCTTCTGGATGAGGGTCCGTCCTTTCGCCGTGGACTGCCTCCGGCTGGAGGACGCCGATCCCGGTTTCCTTTACGACGTGGTCCTTTTCACCCGCGACCTTATGTTCCGGTTCCGTTCGGAATCCGCTCCCGCCTTTCCGGATTGGCGTCAAGTCCGGGCCGCGCTGAAGAAGGGTGAAGTCGCTCTGGAATTCGTCCAGTATGAGATTGACGACCGGATTTGCCTGGGCGGACTGGTGCTCCGCAAGGACGCCCAACCCCGTTTCATCCCCCTGGGTCCCGTCGAAACGATGACAGGCCTCCGTCTTGACTCGGGCTTCACCCTCGAGGAGATGCTGGACTCCGGCGATCCCGACCTCGTCGATGAGGCATACGCCGACTCCCGTATTGGATCGCTTGTGTGGTCACTGGCCCTGCGGGATGCAATAGGAGACTGTACGGACCTCTACTTCGTGCCTGACGGTTTCCTGCACGTGTTTGCCGCTGAGTATTGCTGGCCGGGGACTGAGCGAATCGTCCTGCACCGCATCAGCGGCACGCGGTCCCTCCTGTCCCGCAAGGCGGGATGGAGCAACCGCAAGAACGCCCTGCTGGTAGGCGGCGTGGATTTCGATGCGGATCCCAATACGGAGCCTGCCGGTAACGACGGCACGGCTTACCGGATGCTCGCCGGAGGCAAGGGGTATTTCGAGCCCTTGGCGAATACCGTCAAGGAGGTAGAAACCATCTCGGGGCTCCTGCAAGGGAACTCCAGGATTCTGGAAGGGGAGGAGGCCAGCGAGACGGCTTTCCGGCAGGCCTGCGGTTTGTACTCCCTGATTCATATAGCCACACACGGTAATTTCTCCGCATCTGGCGGTTTCATCGGGGACGACCTCACCTCCTCGAGGCGGGATTTCGCGCTCTCGCGGAGCGTCTTGCTTCTGGCGGGAGGCAACCGTCACCTACATGACCCGTTCTTCGACCCCTCCGGGATGCCCGACGGCCTCCTGTCGGCGCGGGAGGTCAGCCTCCTGCGCACACACCCTGCGGACCTTGTCGTCCTTTCCGCCTGCCAAAGCGGGAAGGGTGTCGTGACAGCGGACGGCATCTCCGGTATGTTGGATGCGTGGAAGATGGCCGGAGCGGGAACGCTCGTCTCCAGCCTGTGGAACGTCGATGACGAGGCTACGGCGTATTTCATGCGGTGCTTCTATGAGGCCCTCTCCGGGGGAAAGCAGGTTAAGGCGGCGTTCGACGAGGCCCGGAGCCGGATGCTGGACCCCGTGGAGAAGACTGTCCTCCGTTTTGACCGGCGCCGGATGCGGAATGTGCAGGTGACCGTAAGGAAGGACTGGTCGGCACCCCGTTTCCGCAACGCCTTCATCCTGACTGACGATGTATAAATGCCCAACGATATGAAGTATTCAATCCTATCCATCCTTCTCCTGATCCCCGCACTGCTTCCTGCTCAGGACAGGCGCGTCTCAGCACGCCGCACCTACACAGTGGCCGTGCAGGAGCGTAGCAGCGAGGAGCAGAACCGGTTCTCCAACCAACTGCAGAAGGAGATGACCCGCAGCGGCAGTCGCGGCATCGCGGCGGACCTCTTCAATTCGTACCGGAAGTCCGCCAGCGACTTATTGACCGAAGCGGCCGGCCGGGCGGTCAACGTGGCAGTCAACTATGCCGTGGACAACGTCCGCAGCAAGCGGGGGAAGTGGGAAAAGGCGGTCAGCAATGAATGCCGCTTTACCAAGGATCTCAAGATGCTCTCCGAAATCCACCATTTCTACAAGGAGGTGTCGAACATCGGCCCCATGGACCCGACGGGAATGATCTTTGACGGATTCTCCTGCTCACAGGACATCAACGCAGGGTCCGAGTCCTTGAACGTGTTCAAAGTGGTCTGCAAGGTGCGGACCGATTCCCTGGGCATCCAGTCGATGGCTTCGGATTCCCGATTTCTCCTCTATGTTGACGAGGCAGAGTTCAATCCGTTCCTGTGCGATATCCCCAACGACTCGCTGGACAATGTCGACCTGCGTATCCCCTTCGATTTCCAGAAACGCAGGGATCTGAAGTTGAAGATCCGTGCGACCATCTCGTCCACGTGGATGAACCAGATTCTCCAGATCACCCGCGATCAGGTGCTCGGGACCTTCGATATCGAAATCAGTATCGACCCGAAGTACGTCCAGACAGACAGCACGGGGGCATCCGTCTTCCGTTACAAGTACGCGCCGGGGAACCCGGCGAACCGGCTCGTAAAGGTGAACGGCGACTGTTTCCTCGTCCCGCGTTCCTATGTAGCCAGCAAGGCCGACGGTGATATCTGGGGGATGGGCCAGTACAAGGTCGACCTGGTCGTCTCGGAGTCCTGCAGCATCAACCGCGACTACTATCTCATGCCCGGTTCGAAGACCGAATGGAACGAGGCCGCATGGAAGCCCGAATGGGAGATCATCCGTCAGCGTCCGAAGAAGGGCGGATTCTGGAAGGATATGCTGGATGCTGTGTCCCAGGGATGGAGCAACGGACAGTGGGTTGTCAAGACTACCTCCCCGGCGACCTCCTATCTGATCAAGAAAGGGGCGACTTTCATCAACGGCGGGACAGCGTCATCGGCTTCTCCGGCGGCATCGCAGGCCGCACCTTCCTTACAGTCAACTTCGAATAAACAGCATTCGGGTGGAGGCGGAAAACCAGGGGGAAGCGGATCTGGCAAAGGACCGGGAAACCATTCCTAGTGGAGCCGTTGCTTTATTTCCCGAAAAATCATATATTTGCGTTAGCGTGTTTCTGCCATTATGTCTAAATCGAAAGTATCCTGCTCATTTTGTGGAAAGACAAACACGAAATGGGTCCCCAAATACGTTTCCTCAGGCCTGTTCGGACTTGGTTCTACGCAGGTTGGTGAGAAGGAAGAAATCGACCCTTCCTCCTCCTTCTACCGTTGTGTGGAATGCGGTAGGATTTTCTGTGAAGAACATTATCACTCCTTGTGTTACAAGAAAGAAGTTGGATGGTGGAGAACAAAAGAGTGGCATGAATGTCCTAAATGCGGTTCCAAAAGAATCATAAAACTGTAGCAGTTATGAAAAAATTCTTCGTCTTCCTTTTCCGTGTCATTGTGACCGCCATCGTTGCGGGGCTGTTGTTCTTTGCCGCTACTCAACTGGACAATAATCCCATTCTGGTTCTGCTGGGCATTGCTGCGGTTATCGGCGGGCTGGTCTGGGCATTCAAACTTTAGCGTTTCTGCCATGTCTGTTCAGTGGTTGTCCATCAATGATGTCCGTCGGTTGGTCAAACAGAAGATGTACCGACTGGAGACCGGTGCCAAGCCCGGGGACCAACTCATTTACGATAGCCGCCGGGGTGAATATGTTGGCCATATTGAAGGCGGAGGAACCTATTTCGAACAGAATCCAAGGTATGAGCCCCCCCGTTATATTATCCAGGCTCTGGAGGAGTTCGATGGCGGAGGATGGAATAACGATGGGCATGGTTGGTAGGCGCTCCTCGTCATGAAAATGGGACTTTTAGACAATATTTACAAGAGGAACATCTCCTCAGACAAACTGCTCAGACAGATTTGGGGCGCGCTGATCCAATGGCGCTCCAGGGCTTTCTGGGCGTTCATCCTGCTGGCCGTACCGCTCTCGGTCGGGCTTTCAATGATACTGTCTCCGGGATTCTATACGCCTTGCTTTTTCCTGCTGGGCCTGAATCTGGCAGCCTGGCTGACCATCAAGGTCTGCCAGACCATGACCAATATCTTCAGCCTGAACAAGAACGACAACGGCATCACTGCCTGCCAGATCATCATCCTCGCCACCATTGGCTTCTGGGTCATAGGTTTCGTCCTGATCTTCGACATCCACAACAACGCCAGGATAGCGGCGGCAATCGGGATTATCGGTGTCGTGCTGGGATGGATCTTCCAGGAAAGGGTGAAGGGCGTAGTCGCCTTCCTGCATCTTCGGATGCATAATCTGCTCAACATCGGCGACTGGATCCAGGTCCCAAAACTCGGTGTGGACGGCTTGGTGAAGAAGGTGACGCTCACCACCGTGACCCTCTACAACTGGGACACGACGACGTCGACCATTCCGATCAGCGCGTTGCAGTCCGAGCATTTCGTGAACCTTCAGAACATGGCGGACGGAAAGACTTACGGCAGGAGGATGTGCAAGTCGTTCACCCTGGATACCGGGGCATTCCGGCCGGTTACGGACGAGGAGGCGGCCTTCCTCGAATCCGGCATCCACGGCATCAGCGACTATCTGCCCCTGTCCGAGGTCAAGCCTGGCGTGCTGAACGCCCATCTGTTCAGACTCTACCTGTATCACTGGCTCATGAACACCCCGTGCATTTCCCATCGTCCCGATTTGGTCGTGCGTTGGATGGACCAGCATGACAGCGGCCTTGAACTTCAGGTATACGCTTTCATCACGGAGTCCTCATTCGCGTCTTTCGAGTGGCAGCAGTCACAGATCGTCGAGCATATTCTCGCGTCGCTGGAGTGGTTCGGCCTGCGTCCCTACCAGAGCCCTTCGGCGCATGATGTCGCCGACTACAACATTCATATCATTGACATACCCGGAGTTGGCGGAAAGGAGGACCGATGATGAAGAAGAGAGCCGTGACAAGGGAATGCCCTTTTGAGTACCTGAGGCGTAAGGACACCCATGAACCTTTCCCGGAGGAAACGGTCAGGAACTGGTACATCGCGCGCGCATATGTGCTGGACAAACTGAAGGACATTTCGTTCAGCCCCGGATCCGGGAAGCATCTCCACGCCGTCGTGGAAGGGGACAGCCCAATCATGATGTCGGTTCTCCGTCAACTGGCCCTGTCTGCGCATTACGTGAACTTCGAGGAACACGATCTGTCGGGGAGGCTTGTCTGCAGGAACCGTTCCGTCCTGACGCTTGTAAGCCGGATGGATCCGCAACAGATCGTCGGAGAACTTGAGAAGGAGGAGTATCTCTCCAACCTCTTGAAATGCTGCAGGTATTCCCTGTTCGGCGAGATCAGGAATGCGGATTCCTATCTTGACATCGAATTGGAAATCGTCAGGGAACTTCCGGAGGACAGCGAGGTTGTCATGATGACGGAGGAAGAGGTTAAGTCTTTCCTGGAATCCCACCCCTCAGAAGCAGTTTTTTCGGTCGATACGCGCAAGGCCGTCTATGCAGGAAGGGCCTACAACCTCGGGACGGTCATCGACAATATCCCTTACGAGAGCATTTACAGCGCCGGGAGATACAACCGTGCCCTGGCGACGTTCCAATACAATGTGCTGAAGAATACCGAAGGTGCCAGGCTCGTCAGGGAGTCCGAATGGAAGGAGGACCTCACCTCCGTCAAGAACGGCCTTTCCAACCTATTCTGCGCCGATTGTTTCGAATCCCGTGAATGGGCGATCAGGCAGATGTATCCTGCCGGCAAGAGGAGGACAGAGGCTGAGGTGATGGCTGTCTGGGAGAAATACAACGACGCCTTGTCCCAGAGTGAGCATGGCCGCTGGATTGTTGAGAAACTCATCCTGGGGTACCGTCCCCTGAATGCGCAGGAACGTGCCGAGTATGCATCTCGGTTCGGAAAAAGCAGGGTGGTGTACAGCAAGTTCCTGAGGAACCGGTCTGCAGATCCGGCCCACATCGATCTCTGCTCTTACAGGACATTGCGCCGTGTGGATCCCGACAATATGAAATACGACAGTTTCCTGATGCTGGCCATCCCTCTGATCCTGGGTCGGATCAGGAAGGATGACGGGAACTAAAAGTTTGCTATGAAATCTGCATTTGTCACTGGATTCCCCGTCTCTGTCTTGGAGACAATATCATGATTCCTGTTTTGTATAATTGAAATCCGCGCGACGCATGGCCATTTTTAACAATATCAAAAAGAAGGACACGGAACTGACCCGTCAATGGGATTTATTGGCGCGTGAGATGATGGATGGCAATGTCATCCCGGTCATCGGCCCGGAATTCCTGGTCGATGATGAACGGGGTAGCAATCCCCATCAGATATTGATCGACGACCTTGCGGAAGCCTATGAACTGAAGAATCACCCCACCTCGTTCTCCGAACTCCTTTTCGACCGGGATTTTGACGCCAACGACCGGAAGAATATCTATGCGATGCTCGGCGATGCATTGAGCCAACCCCTGTTCAAACCGTCTCTCCTTTTGAAAAGGCTCTTGGTGACCAAGCAATTCCCCTTTGTCATCACCACATCGTTCATTCCCGTCGTGGAAGACACGATGCGGGAGATCTGGGGAGAGGACCGGCTCCGGGTCATGTGCTTCACCAATGATCCCTCCCACAACGACGATATCCGGACCAGGTCCGACATCACCAAGCCCACGGTCTATTACATGTTCGGAAAGGTTTGCCGGTCCGAGAAGAAATACGTGGTCACAGACTATGACATGCTGTCCTTTTGCCGGTCCTGGCTCAGTTCTGCAGACCGTCCCCAGAACCTGGCCGCCGAGTTGCAGACCAAGTATCTCCTGTTTTTGGGGAACAATTACAGCGACTGGCTCGCCAGGTTCATCTGCTTTTCCCTGAAATCGAAATTCGACACCCAGCCCCTGGGACTTGTCGTCGATACCATGGCCGAGGACAGTTTCCTTCAGTTCCTGCACCATATCGACACTTTCACACACGGCAATGCCGAAGAAGTTGTTTCCAGGATCGAAACGCTCATCGCTGAGAAAAGAGCAGAACAGGAGTTGTCGCGCTGGGACCGTCCACTCGCCAATGCCGATGTCTTCATCAGTTATTCCCGGGCCGATGCCGACATCGCCGCCAACCTCTATGAAACGCTTTCCCGACGGGGTATCCGTGTCTGGTACGACCGGAAGAGCCTCAGCCTGGGATCGGATTTCATGCATGAAATCGTGCGGGGCATCAAGGGCGCCAAACTTTTCATTCCCATCATCACCCGAAACATGGAACTCCAGCGCAACGAGTACCATCCCTATCGGACCGAATGGCAAACCGCCATTGAATTGGCATCCGGCTATGGCCGGCGATTTATCGTTCCCGTCTCCGAATACGGCTTCGATTTCTACGGAAGCAGCATTCCGCAGAGCATAAAAGACTGCAACGCATTCCTTTATCATCCGGATAATCCTGATTTTGAGCCGCTTGTGGATGAAATCCAACTTCTTCTGAATAGCCTGTGATTCTTTATTAGCCCTTATTGAAGATGAATAGAAACGAGAACCCCTGGAAAGGGCTTGATTCCTATCAGGAAACCGACAGGCTCTATGGACGCGACGATGAGGTGGATGAACTCATGAGCCGCATCGAATACAACGTCCAGACGGTATTGTATAGCCGCACCGGCATCGGTAAGTCTTCCATTCTGAAAGCAGGTATATATCCGAAGGCACGGAAGGCAGGAATGTTTCCCGTCAGTATCCGGCTTCAGCATACCACCGACCCTCAAGAGCCAATTCCCGCCTATTCGGTCCAGATCATCCGTTCCCTGGAAGAGGAATTGCATGCCCAGGGAGGGGTGGTGACGGAACTGGTCCCGCACCGGGGAGAGCATGAGGAGGAACTCTGGGAATACCTCCATCGCCACACCTTCAGTATCGGTGGCGAGAAAGTGATTCCGCTGCTGGTCCTGGACCAGTTCGAGGAGATTTTTACGCTGGAAAAGAGTGCCCTCCGGGTCTCGGCTTTCTTCGCCCAGATCGCAGACCTCCTCAACGGTATCGTTCCTGAATACCTCACCTCCGACTATCCGGCCGAAACCCCTTCGGAGGTAACTGTGTCCAAGGAGAATATCTTCATCAGCCTACGGGAAAAACACCGCCAGCAGGAGGTCCCCTATCTGAAGACCGATGAGTTCCGCATCATCTTCTCCCTGCGCGAAGACTACCTTTCCTATCTGGAGCGAAATACGACGCGCATCCCTTCCATGAAGTTGAACCGCTATTGTCTTCTGCCCATCAACGAAGAACAGGCCGCCACCATTATCATGGAGCCCCGCCCCGGATTGGTGTCACAAGACGTGGCTTATCTGATCATCAAGAAAGTAACGGGCGAAACGGATTTCCAGTTGGACGGGCATCCTTCCCTTTTCGTGGATTCCGCCATCCTTTCCCTTTACCTCAGCCGCCTGTATGATAAGATGCCGGCAGGCTCCGACTGCATTACGGCAGAACTGGTAGACCGCTTCGGCGACAACATCATCCAGGATTTCTACCTGGATGCCATCCGGGATGTGCGTACGGACATCGTGGAGTATCTGGAGGACAATCTCCTGACCGGTGAGGGCCGCCGGGAGAACGTATCCTTGTATAATGCCACGCATATAGGAGGAATGACGTCGGACGAATTGCGGCTGCTCTGCGACGAGCGCCGTCTCCTGCGACGTTTTTACTATGGCGGCAGCCAGCGTATCGAATTCGTCCACGATATCCTTTGTCCCGTGGTCAAAGACCGGCGTGATATCCGCAGCATCATGAAGGCCCAGGAGGAAGAGCGTCGGAAAATCCTGGAAAAAGCACAGGCGGACCGCCGCCGCTACCAGCGCTGGATCGCCATCGGATCTGCCCTGCTGCTGCTCATCCTGTTGGGATGGCTCCGGCATCAGTACCAGGATGTCTGGGTCTGCAACCGGTACTATGAGTCCTTTGTACAGGTCAACGGCTGGCCGGTAGGAGTTGGCAAGAACCTGGGGAAAAAGGCTGTAAGCCGATATGCCGTCGTCTTCAAGTTATCCAAGCACGGATTCCGCGCCAGTACCCCGTTCGATCAAGTGGAGGTGATGAGTCCGGACGATGAACTGTTGCACAACAACAGACGGATTCCGCTCGTCCGCCTGGACGAAACCAGCGATGTCCAGGCCAACGCTTTCGGGGCCATGATGAACAATACCAAGTATTACCGGTTCAGTTCGACCGAGACGATGGCAGATGCCCATGTGAGCAAATATGAAGCCTGTGACATTGACGGCAATACGCTGTACGTCGTGACTTATTTCAAGGCATCTTCCCAGGGTACGGGGAGCGGGTCCAGTTACCAGTGGGCTGTGTTCACCGATGGAAAAGGCACCCCCCTGAAATTGCGCGACAACGGCGCAGACCGGATGCAGATCTTCCTCAATGCCGCCGGACAGGAAGAGAAATACATGTTCTTCGATGAAAACGGAGCCCCCCGCCGCAACGATTTGGACTGCTTCGGATACCGGATGAGTTACAACGACCTGAATCAGGTCGATACCGTGTGGGCGCTGGACCCTTTCGGCAATGAGGAGTTCTTCGAAGTACGGGACTATACCAGCAACCAGGACAGTTACGCTTTCTATGACCTGCAGGGGGCGCCCATCAATCACAAAAGACTGCATTACCATCGACGCATAGAGACCAAGGATGCCAAGGGGCGTGTCATCGGGAAAGAGTATTTCGGACCCGACGGCCGGTATATCTCCGACCGGCAGCGCCCTGCCCGGAGTTCTTTTGTCTTTGACGATTGCAACCGCGTCATCCGTTCTGACTTTTTCAATGGAAACGGGGATCCCTACTCCGCGAATTCCCGGTATTATGCCCGCAGGGAATACCAGTATATCGGCCATAGCATGGATCTGCTGAGCGAAAACAGTTTTCGATGGAATCCGCAGAGCCGCCAAATGGAGAAAGTCTATAACTATTACGTCCTCCTGTTCGGCAGTGTCATGGAGTATTATTCGAACAATCTTGAGACCGGTGAGTATCACATGCGGCGTATCGAGCATAACGAAGATGCGGAACCCGTATCCATCTCCTATTACGGACAGGATGACAAACCGCAATTCGACAGTACCGACAATTTCCACAAGCACATTATCGAACGTAAGGCACTCCGGGACGGGCGCAAGATTGTCGTGCACCGCTATTATGATGTGGATGGTTCCCTCTTCGCCGATGTCAACCACGGTTACTACGCCATAGACTCCTGTATTTACAATGCTAACGACCTGCTGCTGAGCCGCGTGTGCTATGACAAAGACACGTCCATCGTCAAATCCCAGGGATACGAGTACAACGACGGGGTCGAGGTAAGCCGATATGCCCGGGGCGTCCATGGCACGCCCATCCGATGCGCCAGATGGGAACGCGACGGGCTTTGTTACTACCGCCTCTCGATTGTCAAATCCGGGATGGACGCCCTCTCCTACGTAAAACCCATCAGCGAATATGGCGGTACGTCATGGGCTTATGACGGAGCCGATCCTTTCGGTATCATCGAGCGCCGGGGTGAGCAGATCCAGGTCAATGACATCGGAAGTACATGGCAAAGGGTTTCTATCACCACTGTCTTTGCTGACCATATCCCACGCGGATCGGACTGGGTCATGTACGTCCATCTCCTGAAAGCCGGTTCTTCGGCCGACTTGCTGGGACTTCGCGACGGAGATCTCCTGTTACAGGCGGGTAACTGGCATTATTCTGTCCATTCTCCGCTCGATGACGCGGCGATGACTGAATGGGCAAAGACCGGAAAGGAATCCGTGGAATTGAAAGTGGCCCGCTATGACATCGCGAGCCAGGAATGGCAACTGCTTACCTTCCGGACCCTACCTCAGAATCTGCCTTTCGGCGCGGAAATCTATCCGGTTTACTACACAGCCGATGAATACAAAGCCTTCCTAACCGCATTCGCCCGATGAAAGAGCAATTAAACATACAGGAACTAAAAAAGACAATGACGGAGTTCATCGAGCAGACGGATGACATCCAGGTCATCCTGCGCTGCCTTTCCGCCGCCGGGATCTCTGTCGAAGAGGATGGATCTGCCGACAAAATGACGGTATCCAACCAACTTCGTTCCGTGATAACGGATAAGGAAGAACTGATCCGCAAGTCCATCCATATCCTAGCCGGTTCCCGCGCCTCCAAGAAACATAAGGACCAAGATACTCCGGCCGATCACCCGGCCAGAATCGTCCCTAAGAAATGGAAAACCGCCGCCGCAGTTCTGGGGGGGCTGGCTGCGGTCGTTCTTGCCGGATGGCTGCTGTTCGCGCTTCTCCCGCTGATCAACAAGGGGAGGGGGAATACATTTGTCACCGTAGCCGAGAAATATGAAACTATCTCGGTGGGAGACTGCCGTTTCAATATGGTTCTGGTCAAAGGCGGAACCTTCACCATGGGTGCCACGGAAGATCAGGGAGAAGACACCGACAGTGATGAGGTCCCCACCCACCTGGTGACGCTGAGCGATTATTACATCGGTGAAACCGAAGTTACCCAGCAACTTTGGACCGCCGTCATGGGCGAAGGCCCCATTCCGTATGACGGTGACCAACACCCCATGAAGAATCTCAGTTATGACGACTGCATCCTTTTCATCCAGAAACTCAACGAAATGACCGGGCGCCGTTTCCATCTTCCCACCGAAGCCCAATGGGAGTTCGCGGCACGGGGTGGCAACCTCTCCGGACATTTCATGTTCGCGGGCAGCGACGACATCGATAAAGTGGGGTGGTATGCCGACAACAGTTGGAACGAGGGCAAAAAGTCGCCCAATTTCGGCAATCATCCGGTCGGAAGCAAGAAACCCAACGAGTTGGGAATCTATGACATGTCCGGCAACGTCTGGGAGTGGTGCCACGATTATTACAGCAAATACACGCCTGAGCACCAGAAAGACCCCAGCGGCCTGGACAACTCATCGGCCTCATTCCGGGTCAATCGGGGTGGTAGTTGGGACTACATCGCTACTAGCAGCCGTGTCAGCAACCGCCGCAACCGAACGCCGGACTTCCGCAACTTCAATCTAGGCATGCGGCTTGCCCTGGATGCACAGTAGTGGTCGGCTGACGGTGTTACCGTACTCCTCCGACTTTTTCTCCAGCATACTGAACTACCCAATGGCGGGGCGCAGATGCCCGTTTTTGCCCCGCGAATATTGGAAATGATGAATGGCGGGGCAAAAGCACGTGCTTTTGCCCCGCCATTGTCGAAATCAAGCCTCAAGGCCCTGTCTGAGCGGCCCTTACGCCTCCATCACCTTTTCCACATCCTCCTTCTCGCCTACGATCCACAGGATGTCGCCTTCTTCGAAGGGGACTTTCGGGTCGGGGGTGTGGAGGCCGCCGTCGGATTTTTCGATGCCGGCGACGAGGCAGTGGTAGTGGTTGCGGATGCCGGCGTCGATGATCGTGCGGCCCACGAAGGGGGAGGTCCCGGTCACGGGGACGGACTT
>JAEEGI010010116.1_pt1 | contig 20515 bp, 23 predicted proteins | sample 8958751 | NCBI WGS metagenome assembly JAEEGI01 (sample SAMN16246545, study PRJNA631951) | gut metagenome | biome: gut microbiome; feature: rumen; material: KS-attached | host: Bos | place: Iran: Karaj | collected 2018-10 | reverse complement strand
CGATTCTCCAGCCACTCAAGAAGTACTGGAACACCACGCTGCTCGTATCGCCGCTGACAGTACTGGCCGACCCCCACCGGCTGGCCTCCATCCTTCAGGGCGAGCAGGCCGGACTGCATGAGGACGCTGCCTATATCTACCGTAAACAACTTGAGGAGGCCGACATCATCGTGATTACCAAGGCCGACTCCGTGCCGGCAGACGTCCTGGCCCAGCTGAAGGCCGACACGGCTCAGGCTTTCCCCAAGAGTCAGGTGATGACGGTGAGCGCCGTCACAGGCCAGGGCATCGACGAGTGGCTGGACCAGGTCACCACCCGTACTGATGCTGGCAAGCGGCTGCTCGACATCGACTACGACCGCTATGCCCATGGTGAGGCCGTGCTTGGATGGCTCAATGGAACGGTGATGCTGCATGCCCAGCAGCCTGCCGACTGGGACCAGCTGCTCCAAACCCTTGTCAGCGACCTGAAGGCTGCTCTTGAGCGCGAAGCCTTGGCAGTAGGCCATGTGAAGATAATCGCCGAGAACGGCCAGGACTATGCCATTGCCAACATCACAGGGGCTGAGCGCACGCTGACCATACGGAGTGGGGCTGGTGCGAGCACCGATGTGCGGCTCATCGTCAATGCCCGCGTGGAGTGTTCGCCCGAGCACCTTGACCAGCTGGTGCGCGATGCACTTGTCAGCACCATCGGCGGACGCTATACCGACGAGGTCACAGCCTGGCGATACCTGCAGCCCGGACGGCCTAATCCCACCCACCGTTTCGATAAGGTTGTAGCATAAGAGCTGCAACCTACCTCCCTCATTTCTTGCAGAACTAGTATTTGTGTAGAGAAGCGAATCACGAGGCCGTTCAGACCCCTCCTAACCTCCCCTGACTCAGGGGAGGAATTCACCGCAGAAAAATTCCCCTCCTGAGTTAGGAGGGGCTAGGGGAGGTCTGAAGAAGCGAATCGTCCATTGTTCAGACCCCTCCTAACCTCCCCTGACTCAGGGGAGGAATCAACCGCTGCGGATTCCCCTCCTGAGTCAGGAGGGGCCAGGGGAGGTCTGAACAAGCGCACATAAAAAATCCTCCCCTAGTTGAGGGAAGGCTTGATAGGGGCTTAAGGCTCCTCTGCCGTCGCAATCGCATACGTGCTCAGCGGCGTGCGCTCCTGGTAGGTCTTCATCTTGCCGTCGACCTCCTTCGTCTTCGACTCCACCAGCTGGTAGGCCTCGAACACACACTGGTCCTTCAGCGCACGCGACGTCAGCTTCTCGTCGGGCGTACCAGCACCCTCGGGACGGAACCTGAGGTGGACACCCTTGATCAGCAGGTCGATGTTGGCAGCACCGGTAGCCACATCAGGCGCGGGCGTGCCCTCAATCGACGGGTAGAACGTGCCCAGACCGTCGAGCTTCACAGGCTGACCCTGTGCGCTCAGCTCCTTCATACACGAGACGACGTTCTGAAGCACCAGAACCAGCATCTCATACGTTGCCAGCTTGCCATGCTCGGCCAGGTGGCGTGCGAAGCCCTTCAGCGACAGCGGCTCCTTAGGCTCGGCCTCAGGGTAATACTGTCCGTAGGTCTTCGAGGCGGTGTTCTTGTTCTTGCGCAAGTTCACCAGGAAAGTAATCACATTACGTGCCATAGTTGTAAATGTTTTTCGTAGTATTAGATACTCTGCGGCGAACTACACCGGGCCGCCGCCTCCCGCTTTCCAGTCTATCATGATTGACACTGCAAAGTTACAAAAAAAATCCTGAAACTACAAAATATTTTGGTGTTTTTTTTCAGAACATTTTCGCCGCTCGGCACGAAGTGACGCTTTGCTCTGCAAAGAACTTTTTTCAAAGAAAAAAAGAACACAAAGAAGGGACGGCTCTTCTATGTTCGCTCCGCGAAGAACCGCCCCCACTTGAGTACTTCTGCATTACTCCGTGAAGGTAATGCGGCCAATCTCCCTCTTATTTTCCTCTTTATTATCTTCAAATCTGTAGATGGAGAGATAGCCGGAATAGCCTTTACCGCTTGTCAACGACTTCAAAGCCTGTTGGTAAATTTGTACGGCTTTGTCATCGCTCATATAAGCCCAATTTTGCAGTTCATTGTCACCAGAGCTGACAGCATTGACAAGAAGATTTGCGGCTGCAAACTCTTCCTCGGTGACAGATTTAGGATTGCTGGCTGCCATAGTGATAATGGTCATCACACTTTTCTGTCCATAATAAACGGTCGAAAGTTCACCTCTTCCGTAGCCTACGCTCGTAGGATTAACAATCGAGGTTTCCTCCTTTGAACAGGACTGCAAACTCATACCCATCACTGCCACCAGCAGCATGAGCAACATTTTCGATAATAGTTTCATCATTTCTGTTTAATTTGTTAATAAATAATATAATAAAAACTCGAACTTACCATTTAATAATCACTTGCAAAGATAAACTATACTCTGTGGATTACTCTAGTCCGCTGCAAAGATACATATATTTTTTGAAATATCGTGTATTTTGACAGTTAAAATGTGAGGACAAGATGTCGTCATTGGCTGATGGAAGAAAGAAAAGCGCATACACAAAACTTCTGTGTACTCTTCCTGTCATCAAGTGACTTTCCTACTTTCTTACTTTCAGTCGATGTTCTGAACCCGCTTGTGGTACTCGCCACGCTTGTTGCGCTCGATGGCCTTGTCGTGCAACAGGCGGTTGATGGCCTTGTTGGCAGAGCGGTTGTTGGCAAAGCCGAACACCTGTGCGAACTGCTCGGTGGTGAAGGGGTCGGGCAGCTTCTGGAAGCACTGTGAGTAGCGGGTGGTGCGCCTACGGAACAGCGTGGCGTCCTTCATCTGCTCGTCGAAGTAATTGCGGGCCAGCTCGCCAAACCAATAGTGCTGTGTGCGGTACTGAATGTCGATGACCAAGTCCAGCAGCGCCTTGTCCTGATCGTCCGTCACGTAGGTGCCCGTCATCTCGCGCTCATCAAAGTGGCGCATGTCGACGTATGGGGCAGCTATGCAGAGGCTGGTCAGCGAGATACGCTTCAGCAGCAGCTCGTCGGCCTTGTCCTGGTTGAAGGCTGCTATCTCCATGTGGTCGTTCGTCCAGTGCCAGCTGTACTCAACGAGCGGCCAGATAGGCAGTTCACCACGCCGCTTGTCCTGCCTGTAAGCCCATTGTCTCAGGGTCTCGTCGGCATCCAGTGCCTTGGGGTTCTGCTTCCTCAGCGGAATCATCTTGAAGCCCGTTCCCAGCACGGGTATTGCCGACACGCGGGTAGGCCAGCCCGTACCAAAGTTCCGCTCGTTGGCCAGCATCTTCAAGGCTGGCGGCGTACAAGTCCTGACAAGGTTCCAGAAAACGTGGAAGAAGCCCGATACGGAATCGAGGTTGGCATACTGCTGGTTGTCCTTCTCGTTCGACCACGCCTTGATTTCCAGCACCTGCTTGTCAATCCACGAGCCGCCCTTCTGCATCTTGATGGAGTTGAGTGCCTCGGTGTCGACCGTCAGCATGTGCATCTGCATACGCTCGCCCTGCACCTCCGTCCAGGCATTCACCATGTCATTGATAAATACATTGTTAGACGTTCGTGCGCCGTGCTTGCGTATTATGGCCTTGGGCTTCTGCGATTTGTCCTTGTTGGCACCCTTCGAGCGTTGTTCCTCCTTCCAGGCGTTGACGGCATCGTTGGCTATCTGGTCGGCCCGCTCAACAGGCTCCGTCAGCAGGTTCTCAAGCCTCGTCAGGGCACCTTTTCCGCAGGCAGGGTCGCCAATGCCGAGCACGTTGTAGTTCAGGCGACGCTTCTGTTCGGGCATATCGTAGAAGTAGAACCACGTGAGCGTCATATCCGTACCCAACATCGCTGCCGCAGCAAAGAAGAGGAAGGGCCACAGGCGCTCTGGGTGAGGCTCGCAAATCTCCCGCACACAAGGATAGACGTCGAACAGTCCGCGTATGCGCTCTATCCACTCGTCGAAGGGCAGCTCGTCTTCGGCGTTGCCACCGTTAGCTGCCTTCTGGTCGTTGTCGATGCCTGCTTTCTGGAGCAGTTCCTTCAGGGCCTTGGGCGTGCGTTTCAGCACCTTTTTCTTGGCAGCAGAGGTTATCAAGTCCTCCACCTCGCCCGGCTGACGGTTCACCCAGTTCTTCACCCAGTTCAGCTCGTTGGCCATCGCAATTGCCTTCTCGGGATTGTTGTCCGTTACCCAGCATAGCCAATGGGAGGTTTCTTCCGTCAGTGTCTGGTGCTTCTTGCCTTCGGGCAGACAGTCGGGGTAGAACTCATTGAGCGCCTTGACGATAGCCCTGTCACGCTCAGTCAGCTCAACAGGAGCCGCTGGAGTCTGGGGAGTGGCAGCAGGCATGTCGGCCTGATTTCCGTCCGTCGGCCTACGCCTGCAAGCCTGCTTGCGCTGCTGCTCCATCTCCTGCCAGCGCTGCTGCGTGGGGTCTGACTCACCACGACGGTAAGCCTCGCCGTAACGCTGCTCGTAGGCAGGGTTCTCATAGTTGAAGAGCGTCTGCCAGTCGATGTACTTCACGTCCGAGGCTTTCGGCAGGAAGTGGGCGTGGTCGGCATTCTTCGTCTGCGAGTCGGCATAGTCGAGCACACCCAGCGTCTCAGCCATCTGGTAGGCATTGTCCTGCAGGTTGCCCCACTCCTCGCGCGCCTTGAACACCACCTTCGCACCCTCACCGCTCGGCGTGATGAATATCCACACGATGCCCAGCTCAGGGAAGTCCTCGCGCTGTAGCCAACCGTCAACGACAGCCTCGACGTTGGGCACGTGGTCGGCATCGAGCACAGCCAGCCCCGACAGGTATCCGTTCTGCTGGACACGCCACAACCCCATGCGCTTCCATTGGTCAGTACTCTCGGCGAAGTGCGTCACCGTGGGAATGACGGCTGGCAGCGCCGACTTCTTCTGCGCGATGTAGAGCTTCACGCGCTTCAGGTCCGAGTCGGGCACCTTCTTCTTCCTGCGACGCTCGTCCTTCCTTAGCTCTGGAACCAGCCAAGCCTTGTAGTCCTCTTCCTCCTTGAACTCGTTCACAACCGCCTCCACAGCCTGCCGCATCTCGGCCTCAGCCATCTGGTGTTTCATCTGGCGGTAGCTGTCGATGAGCGCCATGTTCTCAGGTTTCTGCATCAGGTCTTTCAATACCTGCTCCGTCAGTTCCTGAGTCGGCTTGTTGATGTTCTCTTGGAATACTATCATACCTTCAGTCCTCCTTTCTTAATACGGTTAACAACTCGCTTGAACTTCTCGTCGGCAGGCAGCGTCCGCACGATGACCTGCAGCTGGCGCATCACGTCCGACTGCCAGTTGTGCGTCGTGTTCAGGTCAATCTCGCCCTTATACGTCAGCAGTCCCTGCTTCGGGTCGAGATATACCTCCATGCCGCCCTCGTTGACCACCCGCTGCTTCTCGGGCAGCTGTAGCGGCTTGGCAGGCTTCATGTCCTTCGTAAGCGCCGCAAACTGCTTGGCGAGTTCAGCATACTGGTCGGTAGCCGACTCCTTCACCATCAGGTGAACCACCCGCGAAGGGTCGGCACCCGTCGTTGTCCAACTCTTGCCGCCTCCAGCGCAGGTCTTCACGTCGCGCTGCGTCGAGGGAGCCTCCTGATACGGGGTAAACGTCATCGAGTCATCCTCGTAGAACAGGGCAGTGCCCCGCACCCGGCGGGGTTTCTGCTTCAAGTTGTCAGTCGTCTGTGTCATACCTTATTAATTTTAATAATGTCGTTCACCACAACGTCCTGATAGCTGTTGCCGTTCACCTCGCGAACCTGGAAGCGCAGCGAAGCCACCACCACGTCGCCCTCGTTGAACACGCAACTTGCGAGATTGCCGAAAAGAGCAGCAACATACTCGTTGCCGAATTTACCACCAAACTCCTGGAGTCTGATTACTGACTTGGCCAGCTGGCCACCCTCCGTCTTCTGGGACGGTACGTAGGTCACGTCTGTCTGTGACACTACTCTGTAAATTTCTGTCCTCATCTTTACTTCTTTTTATGAGGTTAATAAAAGATGAGACGCGTCTCCATGCTCGCTCTCTATAGGCGCCCGAAAGTCCGCATGGCAGCCCGGATTTTCCGAACTGCGATGCAAAGATACGAAGGATTCTTTAAAGAGTCAAAGAATTAAGTGGACTCTTAAACCGTTCTAAATAAAGCACTTAGAAAGTGGTAAAGGGACCTGAAATGTCATTTCGTGTACGCTGTCATCCCTCATCCGTACACGAAACACAGCTTTCGTGTACACTTATGTACTTTTCGTGAATATGAATCAAACACAAAGCCCATTAGACGTACACAAAAGCAACACAAGCACTCATTACGTGTACGGAAATGCAGACATAAAACGCACGTACAAAGAACACGAAATCGAGAATCGGGCAAAAAAAAGACACCAAACAGAGGTGTCTACGATGCAATTTCCATCGGAGGGAATTGCTTTTTGAGCATGGAGTTGATTTTGCTCAGCATATTTTGTTTGATGGTGTCTGTCGAGCTATCATTGCACTGGGTATGCTTTGTACAAGCCCCACCGAGGGCCGACTTGCCAATAGTTTTCCATCGACCACCGTGCTCTTTGTAATACTTGTCAAAATACTTAAGGAACGACTCATAACCAACAATCGGTTTGCACCACTCGTAGAAGAAAAACAAGTCCAGTGCAGGAACCTTGTCGCGCTTGCATTTCCCAGGTAGCAACTCGTCAAAGTGCTCTATGATGTAATTGATGTTGCGTATCTTCACCTCATCGTCACCAAAAACCACCTTGGCGAAAGACATCACCGGATCTGCATCGGCCTCGGAAATAGCTTCGTGGAGTGATATTTTACCCACATCCCCCGCCAGGCAATTCTTATAATACTTCTGGGCAAACACCCCCATATTGCCGGAACTCTGCTTGTAGGCCTTCAGCACGGGATTCTCCGCGTCGCCCGAAAGGTTTTTGTCGTTCAAGACGGCTTTCTTCAGTTCCGGATTGGCCATCATAGCCTCGATAAAGTGAGCCTGATGCTCCCTGCTCTTCTCGCACGACTTGATGAGAATTTCGAGACACTTCTTGGCATCGCCCTTTGTGGTGTCCACCTCCTTGATGCAGCGCAATCCCTCTTCAAGACACTCGTTCATATTCACATAAAACTCGAACATCACGCGGAACAACTCCTTCACACAGTCGGGGTAGGACGACAGACCATACAAGTCAAGCACATAGTTCTTCACACTAATCAGCGACACCTCGTAAGCCTGATGTTCGGGCACACCTGCGGGCAACTGTTTTTGAGACACCTTGCAAAACTTCTTGAACACTTTCTTCACGCAGGCCGTTCCGCTGCGCATACGCCAGGAAACCTTCACCGAAGAATCTACTGTGTTGGCCTCATCTCTGGCAAAATCCTTGGGGTACTTTTTGCAGAACTTGAACAGATACGTCTTCTGTCGGCTCAACTTCGCATTGTACTCGGAGATGTCGTTTGTCAGGCTGACAATCTCGTCCTCGTCCAACTTTTTGCCATTGATGGCGTAAAGCAGGTTAGATACGTCAAAACGGCAGATGAACTCATATATCAAGTTCATCTGCTCCAAATGTGAGTTACCTATCTTCGGCGATGGTCGCATTTGTAGCAATATTTTTCTTACAGGCAAAACAGCATAACCTGTGCCAAATTAATATACGTATAAAAAATAGGTTAACATACCGACACGATGGCAGACTGCTATGTCGGCAGTGACAGAAAGGCGCACTATTACATCACCATTCGTTTTTTACTTGGGGATGTACCCTCATTTTTGCATATACTGACAGCAATAACAAGCACTTTTTCAATCTTGTAGAGGTTGGATGTACCCTCATTTTTGTGTACACAAAAGGGACGGTTCCTTTTGTGTACGACGGGAAGAAGCGGGGAATGATTGAGGGAGAAAAGCCTTGGCAAGGTTATCTTCCCAGCAGGATGTCTATCATTTTTGTCAGGTCGGTTGCGTCCACCTTGCTGTCCTTGTTGAGGTCACCGACAGGACCAGCGCCTGGCCCGCTGACGTTGATTTCCATCGTTGCCGCGTCGCTGTTGTCGTAGCCCGTCTTCATAGCAACTACGTTGACCTTATATGTAGTACCTAAGTTGACCTCATTGGTGTAGTACTTCTTGGCATCAGCCACAGTTACTTCCGACACGAACTCTACACCCTCCGTCTCGCACGTAAAAGTCAGTTTACCGTCCTTATAGGCGATAACTGGTGTGGCGCACTTCTTTACTTCAGGTGGTGTTGGTGTCGTGCCATCGGTAGCAACCACAGACTTGAAGTTCTTCCAAGGCTCCATTGCTTTATAGTCATTAACTGACGCCGCAGGCACGTGCAGCGTGGCGTATTCGATTAAAGAGCCCAAAAAAGCATCACTACTTGTTGATGGCACTTTTTCCGCATAGCAATACACATCTGTCAATTCTGGACATTCAGCAAAAGCCGATTTATTGATGGTATTAACCCCACATCCGATAATGACACTCGTCAGGCTGCTATTGTCATAGAACGCGCACATCCCAATACTGGTTACGGAGTTGGGAATTGTGACGTTCGTTAGGCCGCTACAATTCCGGAACGCATACTCCCCGATGCTGGTAATAGAGTTACCGAACTTGACGCTCGTCAGGCCGCTACAATTGTAGAACGCAGAATTTTCGAGGCTGGACACAGAGTTAGGGATGGTTACGTTCTTCAAGCCGCTACAGTGTGCGAATGCATAACGACCGATGCAGGTCACGGAGTTAGGGATTGTGACACTCGTCAGGCCACTACAATCAACGAACGCATGCTCCCCGATGCTGGTCACGGAGTTGCTGATGGTAACGCTCGTCAGGCCGCTACAACCCTGGAATGCATAGTTACGGATGTTGGTCACCGAGTTAGGGATTACCAAATCCTTTATCTCTTCTCCACTCAAATACAAATGATGGGCATAAGAGAGTGGATTTGAATAAAAGCCGTTTAACAATATCTTACACCAAGCAGATAAATCGGATATGTGAACGGAGGTCAGGGCACTACAACCCAGGAACGCAGACTCTCCGATGCTGGTCACTGAGTTGCCGATGGTAAAGCTCGTAAGGCCACTACAATTTCTGAATGCATAGTCCCCGATGTTGGTCACCGAGTTGCCGATGGTGACGCTCATCAGGTCGCTACACCCTTCAAACGCATAATTACCGATGCTGGTCACGTAGTTAGGAATGGTAACGCTCGTCAGACCGCTACAACCTTTGAATGCAAATTCCCCAATGCTGGTCACCGAGTTAGGAATTACCAAATCCTTTATCTCTTCGCCACTCAAATACAAACGATGGGCATAAAAGAGAGGGTTTGACTCAAAGTCGTAAAATAATATTCTACACCAAGCGGATAAATCGGATATATGAACGGAGGTCAGGCCGCTACAATTCTCGAACGCAGACTGCCCGATGCTGATCACGGAGTTGGGGATAGTGATGCTCGTAAGACCGGTACAGATATAGAACGCATGTTCCCCGATAGTAGTCACGGAGTTGCCGATGGTAACGCTCGTCAGGCCGCTACAACCCTGGAATGTACAGTCACCGATGTTGGTCACCGAGTTGCCAATCGTGACACTCGTCAGGCCAATACACTCACTGAACGCAAAACTCCCGATGCTGGTCACGCTGTATTGTACACCATTATATTCAACTGTTTCTGGAATCACAACATCTCCTGAATATTCATTTGGATTACTTGTAACTTCAGCTGATTTAATTTTAGTCACTAAGTTGTAGTAAATTCCGTCAATCTCCACGGCATCGGCATTGGCCACCAACGGTAGCATGGCGAGGATAATGAGTGAAATGATTTGTTTTTTCATATTCGTTGTTGTTTAAGTTCTTGCTTAGCAAGCGACCAAAGGTCGAGCGATTGTTGTCGTTAAATAAATAGAAAAACGTGGACAAATTACTTCGTCTACGTTCCTGAGGTATCTGCAAACACCTATATTGCTTAAACGAGTAAATGCCCACGCCGAACGGCGTGAACTCCTACTTCAGTTCTTGCAATATCCTTGATTATTTTGCAGATTTTCAGGAACAAGAATCTAAAAGTGGATATTCATCCTATATGTCCTTTTCTACTTTATCTTTCCTAGCCCATAGGCATCTTCGGTTTTAAGGGTTCAACATTCATTTCTTGTATTTCTTACTGAACAGGTCGGCGTGAGTGCCGGTGTTCAGCATAACGAGTATCAATTCCTGATCGCGTTGCTCCCAGACGAGTAGCCAGTTGGGCTGGATGTGACACTCCCATTGGCCGTTCCTATCACCATGCAATACGTGAGGAAGGTATTTCTCAGGGAGCTTGCCTTCCGTAGAGAGTATACGAATGGCTTCACGTAGCAGTTCCATATCATAGCCCCTACGTTCGCAGAGTTTCATTTGGCGCTTGAACTCGCCGGTGAACCTGATGGTATACATATCAGCCGAGGCATTGCTTAAACAAATCGTCTACATCCTTGGCTTCGTATACGCGCCCCTCGTCGAGGTCACGAAGCGAACGCTCGTAGGAGGAATAGCGCTTACGGCGTGGAGAGGTTATCTTGCCCACACCTTTAAGCATACTGATGGCCCGTTTGATGTCCTTCAGCTTTGACATGTCTTCGATGTTTACCAGTATCTGGCTTTCTGATGGCACTGTTGCTACTCGCATATTATAAATAGTTTATAAGTTTCTGTGTGCAAAGATAGGCAATAATTCCGATACTTCCAAACAAAATGAAGGGAAAAAGTAGGAAAGTAAGAAAGTCACTTGTAGACAGGAATGTTTTTTAGTGGTAGTAGAAGGAAATAATATAGTAATTATAAAAGGTATTATATTAATAATTAATATATTAATTATTAATATATATAAATAAATTATACATATAATCTTCACTTCATGTCCTCTTTGTGTCACATGCTGCACACTCCGTTTTCCTTCCTGTCATCAAGTGACTTTCCTACTTTCTTACTTCGTCATGTCCACGCAGAAAGAGAAAAGGCAACCTCGCTGTGGGGATGCCTCTTTCTTGTTTGCTCCGTGCTCAGTTAGTTTATTCTCTTAATCAACTTCGAAGGATTCATCCTCGTGTCCCATATGTCCACGACGTGAACGGTGTCTGTTGGTTGCTGTGCCAGATTACCTTAGCCATGGGTACTTATCAAAAAGACGATTCCACATCTGTTCTGATGACGCCCACTTCGAAGGGTCGTTTCGGTCCTCCCACGCCTGATCGACACGACTAACAGCCTCTTCCACCGTCTTCGGTCCAAAGATTGGGTAATGTTCCCAGTCAAGTTCATCAATGTCGTCCCGAAAAGTCGGCGGCACGCTCTGATGGTCTTGGGGTAATGCAGCTACTGGCTCATTGCACATGTCGGGGATATACTCTTCATCAATCATCACATCTCTGTTTTTAGTTTCCGCCTGCAAATATAGTAACTTTCCCCGATACTTCCAAACAAAACGAGGGGAAAAAGTAGGAAAGTAAGAAAGTCACTTGTAGACAGGAATGTTTTTTTAGTGACGGTAGAAGGAAATACTTTCCCACTTTCTTACTTCGTCACGCCCCATGCCCCGCCGCTACCCGCCAGTAAACGCCGCGTTTACCGTCAGCTTCAGCCCCGTTTACTGCCGGGTAACGGGCATTAGGGACGAAGTATCGTAGGTCTTGGTGATGTTCAGCCCATATTGCTCGTTTAACTTCTGAGCCATTGCCATAAACTCTGGGCCGTGGTCGGAATTCTTAATGCCGAGAAATCGAAGGAAACGACTGAAGAGTGAACAATCATTGGGATTGTTGAGACAGAGATAGTAGTGAATCATCTCATGAACCATGATGTTCCGGAAGGTCTCTTCGTCGAAGTCGAAGCAGTCGGACATGAGAATCGCCATATAACGCTTTCTGACGGGCTTCTTCTTTTCTCCCCATCGATACTCGAAACGGCCCAGGTAGCGACGGGAGTGGATGAGACCAAACTTGGGGGTACGCAACTGGTGGTCGAAGTACTGGCGGTTGCAATACCAAAACATGTGGGGCATCGTGTTGTAATCTGCTATCATCTGTCATCAAGAATTGCTTAGATGATGCAATGTTAGCAACTTATTTGCAATTATTTAGCAGATTTATAGGTATAGTTATTCAAGTTTCGCATTCGCTCAACTTCGCGATGTGGTGCAGTTTGGTGGCTCCCACGATGGGCGACTCCACCTTGGTCACCCGGACGCGCGACACGCGCAGGTCGGAGTTCCCAAGTTTTACGTAGTCCATATTACTTCTGCTTATTGAATATCAGTTTCATCGTCTCTGGGTCGAGCGGTTTCATCGTGGGCAGCTTCAGGTCTTTCACCATGTGGAGCGTGCCCTGCTTGTACTTCTGGAAGTGGTCGGTCTTCAGGTGCTGCTGATAGGCTTCCTCGGAGGCATAGATTTCCAGGATGCGAATCTTCGTGGAGTCCTCGGCACTCTGCATGGGGAACAGACAGACGACACCCGGCTCCCGTTCCACACTCAGACGGTCCACCTCGTTGGCTGCTTCGAGATACTCCTTGAGGTGCTGCGGATAGACCTCGATTTCAGCCAGGCGGACTATCTTCGTCTCATTTTCTTGTGCTGCTGCCGTGAGGGAGAGCACTAGCATTGCTGCTGTCATGAGTAAATGTCTCATCATCATTTTATTCTTTATGCGTTTATTGTTTTCGACTGCAAAGTTACAGCTTTTCCCGCAAAAAGCGCATAAACATATTACGGAGATATTTACCAATTTTCCGGAATCTGCCGAACAGCTGCGAGCCCCACCAGTATGTCAGTCTATCCGCTTGTGGTAATGTTCCTCTTTATTCACTTCACGCTTCCTGTCTTCAGTTCGCTTTCGAGGAAGCTATACACATAACCGGAGCTTTGGAAATAGAGGCCGGTCTTGGGGTTGCTGAGCTTCAGGAAGAGGCGCGAGGTATAGACGGCATCGAAAGCCTGCTGCATCGTGAGGCCGCGTTCGTCCATCAGACGGGCGATGAGATCCTTCACAATCTCCTCCTTCATATTCTGGAATTCTGCCTGAGATACGTTCATGCCTTTGTCAGTTTGTCAATAGCCCGCTGGGTGCAGAAGGCGTATTGGAAGGTGATTCCTTTGATGTACTGGATGCGGCGCAGAAACTCGTCGAAGGTGATGTAGCCCTGCTTGTAACGGGCAATCTGTGCGCCGACGCGGTCGTTAGCGATGGGGCCATAAACAATGTCGTAGTCGTGGAGCGTCCTACCGTGTGGCTCGGTGCGGTGGTCATAGACGAAGTGCGCCCACTCCTCGGTGTAGGCCTCGAAGCGTTTGTAACGGAACTGCTGGAAGAGAGCCTCGTCGAACTCATAGACGTTGACCACAGGCTCAGTCTCCTCGAACTCGGCGCGGAACTGAGCCATCTCCAGTGCCTGTTGACGGTCATCGGAAAGGTAGAAGGCTCGGCCGAAGTCCTTGTTGGGCTTTGATAGGGAGAGGTCGATGCAAGGAATGTCGATGGTGGAGCCGTGGTAGAGTGTCATAGCGTGCCTCCTTTCCTGTGGCAATAATCCCGTAGCGTCTGGAGATTCTCTTCGAGCGAGAGCGTGTGCATGATGCCGTAATGCTTGTCGCAGAGAGCCAGTGCGCCATAGCGGCTGAGGTAACGGTAGGCTTCGGACTCGCTAATCTTGCTCTGGGCGGCAAAGGCTGCCACAAGCAGGACGAGGTACTCTATTTTATTAAGAACGGATGATGCCATAATCGTCGTTGTTTTGATTTTCGACGGCAAAGTTACGAATTCTTTTTCAATTATTCTCCACGCTCCCCGTTAAAGATACGAAAAGCGGACGAAGATGTGCCGATATAGATGCCCTTACGCGGTTCCTCCATGCTTGTCAACTTATAAGTATCAATCGTTTGCTTCATATCTATATCAAATTGTGAGCAAAATTACTAATAAATTGTGAAAAGATAGTAGATTTTGATGGAAAGTTATATAATTTTAGTATTTTTGCACTCACTATGGAGAAGATACGTTTCACAATAAACAAATGATACGGACTGTACTTGTAGACAATCGAACAAACAATCCTGCGCTCGAAACAGAGCACGGACTTTCTATTCTTCTCGAAACGGAGAAGCATAACATCCTGCTCGATACGGGAGCCAGCGACATGCTGATTCGTAATGCGGAGCGATTAGGGAAAGACCTCAGCAGGGTTGACTATGTGTTTATCTCCCACGGACATAGCGATCATGCCGGAGGACTTAAGTATTTCATGGAAATCAACAACAAGGCAAAAGTCATTGTCTCGCCCGATGCCCTCAGCGGAAAATTCTATTCTAAGCGAAGCTTTCTGCACAGCATTACAACCAAATGGCCTGAGATTCCAGAAGAGCGATTGCTGGCGATTGATCATAGTGGAAGCATTGGCGATGGCATCTATATCATAGCACGCATACCTCACATTCACCCGATGCCTGAAGGTAATCAGCATCTCTACGTGCAAGATGCGAATGGCAAATACATTCATGATGATTTCCGTCATGAGCTGGCTCTGTACATAGGTGGCCTGTTGTTCACGGGATGTGCGCATAGCGGGTTGGAAAACATACTTGCAGCATGTCCTTTACCAGTTAATACGGTTGTCGGAGGATTTCATCTGCTCGACAATCACGAGAGCGAAGCCAGGCTTACAGAACTTTCCCACAGGTTGACGGAAGCCTATCCTCAGACACAGTTCTACACAAGCCATTGCACGGGAGACGCTGCGTTTGCCATCCTGCAAGCCGTGATGGGTGATAAAATACATATGGGACTGATGTCCCAGGTAGTTAATGATGACAACCGCCTTTGGGTATCATTCAAATCATACAGCAAATGAAAATCATCGATGACAAACTGATAAGCAGTGTGGCAGAACAGGCAAAGCAGTCACCCAGACTAAGGATGAACTACAACTTCCATGAGAGCCTGGACGACAAGTGCCACCGATTCCTGAATGTCCTGATGCCTGGCACACAGATTGCCGTGCATCATCACCCCACAAAGGCAGAGACTTTTGTCATCCTGAAAGGAAAAGTCAAGGTCTCAACCTACAATGATGACGGCGAGATACTGGAGTCATGCGTTATCAGCCAGGAGAGCGGAACCTACGGTGTGGACATTCCGAAGAACGTGTGGCATGGTGTAGAATGTCTGGAGCCCAGTGTGCTCCTTGAATGCAAGGAAGGGCCTTTTGTTGAGCATGAGGTGGACGGAATACTGGAGATAAAATAGTAAATAGAAGAACTGAATGAACATAGAAGACTATCGTGAGTATTGCCTTTCCTTGGGCGATGACGTGGAAGAGAAGCTTCCTTTCACGGCTTTTCATCATGCCAGTGGCGTGTTGGTGTACTACGTGTCAGGCCACATGTTCTCATTCTTTGATTGTGATAATTACAGCGTGATTACGCTCAAATGCCAGCCAGAACGCATCGAAGAACTGAAAGCACAGTATAGTTTTATCGGTAAGCCTTACAATGAATCGCCCAAGCACTGGATTGGCATTGATGCAACCACTGCCCCTGATGACATTCTTCGGGAATTGACACGAAACTCATACGAGATAGTGAAAGCCAAATACAAGAAGCGTGGTTGAATGAGAAGAAGGCCTTTGGAAAAAGGAGGCAAGCAAAGGTGCCCGCCCCCTAACTGCGATGTTGAGTCTCAGGAGTATGCTTTTTGTTCCAAAGACGACCTCAAATTGTTAAAAATGCCTTGAATTGCTATATTTATTGTTATAACCTATCATAAAATAAAGAAATTGTTTTAACTTTGCACTCGTAAATATAAGTTGATTATCAATATGAGCAAGACAACAATGGGCAATAAGTTGCCCCGAAAACTGGAACAGAAGATGCAGACCGTAGGTGAGCAAATCAAACTGGCTCGTTTGCGTCGTAATCTTAGTGTAGTACAGGTTGCAGAACGGGCTACCTGTTCTCCTCTGACCGTTTCGAGGATAGAAAAAGGAACTCCGACAGTAGCGATAGGCATCTATCTCCGTGTGCTCTATGCCCTACAGCTGGATGATGACATCCTGTTGTTGGCGCAGAAGGATGAGATGGGGCGGGCTTTACAGGATCTTGCGCTGAAACATCGTGAACGTGCCTCTAAAAAACAATAAGGTATGAAGACACTCTATGTATATGCGGACTTCGACTGGCTTGACGAACCAATGCTGGTCGGTGAACTTGGCTATGAATCCCTTCGTGGCTCAGACTCCTATTCGTTCAAGTATGATAACGACTGGCTCCGTCAGTATGGCAGCCTCTATCTGAGTGCCGACATCAACAACTATCCCGGTCAGCAATACACCCAGCCGGACAGGGACATCTTCGGCTGCTTCAACGATGCCTTGCCTGACCGTTGGGGACGATTGCTGCTTAACCGTCGCGAACAAATCCTTGCCACGGAAGAGAAACGCCCGGTACGTAAGCTTTCGTCGTTTGATTACCTCATGGGTATCGATGACTACTCTCGTATGGGTGGTTTCCGCTTTAAGGAAAATCGAGACTGGGAGTACATCAACTGTGAGGAATCTCTTCGTATTCCTCCTATGACCGACATTAGGGCTTTGGTGGCAGCCAGCATGGAGATTGAGAAGAGTGAAGAGCAGAACCAGTTGCCGGAGAAGAAATGGCTCCTGCAACTCATTCATCCTGGCACTTCGCTTGGAGGTGCCCGCCCAAAGGCTGGCGTGATGGATGAAGCAGGTAATCTTTGCATAGCCAAATTCCCGTCAAGGAACGATGACTATGATGTAGGTCTTTGGGAACACCACAGTCATCTGTTGGCGAAAGAGGCTGGAGTCATAGCTGCCGAGACGAGCATCATTGAGACGGGTGAGAAATACCATGCCCTGCTCTCCAAACGTTTCGACAGGACAGATGAAGGACGAAGAAAACATTTCGCATCAGCACTGACTTTGCTGGGCTTGACTGATGGCAGTGATGCCAAGACAGGTAACGGCTATCTGGACATCGTGGACTTCATCCTCCAGAACTGCTGTGACGTGGAGCAGAACCTACGTCAGCTCTATCGTCGTGTGGCATTCAATATTGCCATTGGCAATAGCGATGACCATTTCCGTAACCACGGATTCCTCCTGACTCCACGAGGCTGGACGCTCTCACCAGCATACGATATGAATCCGACCCTGAATGAATACCAGGCTTTGCTCATCAATTCCACAACGAATCATGCTGATCTACAGGTGTTGCTTGATTCCTCGGAAGAGTATATGATAGGTAAAGAAGAAGCCGTGCGTATCATCGAAGAAGTGAAGGCAGGTGTGAAGCATTGGAAGTCAATCGCCACTCGTCTCGGTATAGCCAAACGTGAAATGGATGTGTTTGAACAGGTATTCCAACGCTCATTAAAATGAACAAATACACGTAGCATGATGTAGCGGAATTGATACACAACGACTTACATGTATTAACGACAATAAATCAATGTAGCGAAAATGCAGCGGTATGTATCTCAATGTAGCAAAGAAGACATATAATTATGAATAGTAATTTATCATCCAAAATATGACTATACAAGAAGCCATAGAAGCCCGACATAGTGTAAGGGCTTACAAAGACCAGCCATTGAGCGAGGAAATCGTCAAGGTGCTTGAAGATGAAATAGTGAAGCTGAACCGTGAAGGCAAGCTGCACATGCAGTTAATCCTTAACGAGCCAAAGGCATTCCAAGGGACTATGGCCAAATACGGGAAGTTCCGTAATGCCAACAACTATATTGTAATGGCAGGAAAGAAAGCCGATGACCTTGATGAACGTGTAGGCTACTACGGCGAGCATCTGGTCTTACTTGCTCAGACGCTTGGCTTGAATACTTGCTGGGTAGGACTCAGCTATTCGAAGGTGCCTGGAACTTATGTGCTTGAAGAAGGCGAGAAGATTGCTTGTTACATTGCCATCGGTTATGGTGAGACGCAAGGTGTCAGCCATAAGATCAAGAGCGTTGAGCAAGTGAGCCGCTCGGCCGTAAGGACGCTTGGCTCGTCCAAGAATGCCAGCGACATCACCCCATCGTGGTTCAAGAAGGGAGTGGAAGCAGCCTTGCTTGCTCCTACTGCCGTAAACCAACAGAAGTTCTCGTTTGAGTATGTCGGCATGAGCAACAATCGCCATCAAGTAAGAGCCAAGAAGGGATTCTCCATGATTGGCTATACCCAGATGGACTTGGGCATTGCCAAGTTCCATTTTGAGGTAGGTGCTGGAAAGGTCAACTTTGAGTGGATATAAAAGAATGTCAAACAGATCAATCAGAATATCGAGGTTAGAAACTGAACAATAACAATTATAAGTATTATGAGAAGACTATTCTTAACTATCATCGCCACTCTGATGGCGTTTGGCTACAGCTGGGCTGGCGACTATGAACGGTATTACCAAAACCTGCCCACGAAGGTGACGCCTGTCACCACGTTCTCATTGCCTGAGAATCAGGTGTCACTGACAGACTTTGGAGGCATAGGCGATGGCGTGACACTCAACACCGAAGCATTCCGAAAAGCCATTTCTGCCCTGCAGAAGAAAGGCGGCGGGCGGCTCATCGTGCCCGATGGCGTATGGCTTACGGGGCCTATTTCGCTGAAAGACAGCATTGACCTGCATCTGGAGCGGAATGCCATCATCTATTTCTCGCCCGACAAGCGTCTCTATGTGCCTGAAGGCGGCGAGAAGAACCGCGCATTGCCATGCATACGTGCATCAAAGCGGAAGAACATTGCCATTACGGGCGAGGGCATCATCGACGGCAACGGTAGCCAGTGGCGACCCGTGAAGCGCAGCAAGCAGAGCGATGTGGAGTGGAAACAATATCTGGCCATGGGCGGAATGGTGGCGGAGGAAGGCAGTCTGTGGTATCCCTGGCAGATGACGAACGGCTACCCCGACATTGCCGACACACCGCAGCTTCAAGAGAACATGCGCAACGACTTGCTGCGACTGACGGATTGTGTGAACGTGCTGCTTCAGGGTGTCACCTTCCAGAATGCGCCCCGCTTCCATGTGCATCCTTGCAACTGCCGCAATGTCATTGTCGACGGCATCACCGTGCGCTGCCCTTGGAATGCACAGAATGGCGACGGCATCGATTTCTCTGATGTCAACGTGGGACTCATCGTGGGCTGTACGGTTGATGTAGGCGACGACGGCATCTGCATGAAAAGCAGTGCAGCCAAACCGGCGTCGCCAGCCAACGGTTGTGAGGACATCGTGGTCGAGGGCAACACCGTCTATCATGCTCACGGAGGTTTTGTGCTTGGCAGCAACACCACCAGCGGCATACGCCGTATGGTGGTGCGTCACAATCGCTTCAGCGGTACTGACACCGGGTTGCGCTTTAAGAGTGCCGTTGGGCGTGGTGGCAAGACCGAGCAGCTGTTCATCTCAGACATCGTGATGAGCGACATCACGGGCGAAGCCATCATCTTCCAGTGCGACTATGCCGATCGTCCTGCCGGCGAAGTGAAGCGGAATGCACCCAAGAAGGAAGTCAAAGCCAACAATGTGCCCGACTTCCAGGACATTCACATACGCAACATCGTCTGCCGTGGTTGCAAGACTGGCATCAAGGCCAGCGGTATCGAGGGCATGAACAGTGTCCACGACATCAACATACAAGACTGCTCGATAGTCTATCGTCAGAACGACATGATAGTGGATGAGGCTACGGCTCATCTCAGTACCCGGAACGTAGTATTTACCAAAGACAAGAAGTGATGACAACGCAAGACTTTATTGCGCTTTTTCAAGAGGCGTTTGGCAAGAAAGTCCAACTGCCGCTGCTCTTCGGCTACAGTGACAAGCCGATAGCCAACACCGAGAAAATTGGAGGCTGCTTCTTCAAAGGGCTCCAGGCTGCCAGAGAGGGAACGCCCGTCAGTTTGAGTGCAGAGGTTATCGGTTGTGGCGGTGGCAAACTCTATACAGGTTTCTCGGACATGCCTGAGAGAGTGCCTGGTTTCGTGTCGCTAAAAGAGAAATACAAGAAAACACCAGAGATGGTTACGGACTATGTGAACAGCCTTGGTATGAGACGAGCGACTAAGCCTTACCTGAATTTCATCAGGATTGACAAAGCCGACTCTTTCGAGGGCACAGAGGGAATTTTGTTCTATGCCACGCCCGATATGCTGGCTGGTCTTTGCGGCTGGGCTTTCTTCGACACGAACGCCGAGGATGCCGTAGTCACGAAGTTCGGTTCGGGATGTAGCACGGTCGTCTCGATGACCATCGTTGAGAATGCCCGGCAGGGACAAAGATGTTTCCTGGGGCTCTTCGACCCGTCAGTTCGCCCATACGTAGGGACAAATGAACTGAGCTTCACTATTCCCATGAGCCGGTTTAAGAGCATGATGGAAACCATGAAAGAGTGTTTCCTCTTCGCCTCCCATGCATGGAAGAAA
>JAEEGI010010107.1_pt1 | contig 20527 bp, 17 predicted proteins | sample 8958751 | NCBI WGS metagenome assembly JAEEGI01 (sample SAMN16246545, study PRJNA631951) | gut metagenome | biome: gut microbiome; feature: rumen; material: KS-attached | host: Bos | place: Iran: Karaj | collected 2018-10 | reverse complement strand
TTTAAAAGACGTTGTAATAGCCTTGCTGACAACAAAACCGCGGATGCAGTCCACAAGGCCCTGCTCCGTCAGCGTATGCACCATTTTTTCCGCCACAAAGCCTGTGCCGAAGAGCACAGCACCCCGGGTCTGTATTGTTTTCAGCAAGGTTTTCGTATCCATACCGTCTGTCCTTTAGTTTATATCAAAAATCTTTCCGCACATTTTCTGAGCCCGGCAAGGCAAACGCTGATACCGGATGCACCTTCCGCTTCTCCGGTGGCGGCAGTTTCATATAATCCCCGAACTTGAACCGGAGATATTCATCCGCGTCTCTAACCCCCGGGAACAGTTTCCCTTCAAAAAGGACATCGTCCCCGCCCTGATACCATTTGGCAAGATACCCGTACTCATCATTGGGCGTGGGGAACATCAGAATTCGGACCCAGGAGGACCGGCAGCTTTTGGACCGTTCGATCATGCCGTCATAATATTGCAGGATGCGCTTCTCCGGAATCTTGTCCATTACAGCATATAAAAGCCGGTACAGAGGGTTACGGTCCGCTTTTTTCCCAACTCTTGCCCACAGCATCTTCCGTACCAGAAAACATTCCAGATTTTTCAGGCTCCGCCCCAGCCGGCTTTCCGGCACAGGATCCAGTGGAAACACGTCCATGAAGATGCCCTGTTCATAGGGCATATGTTCCTGATGTTCCCGCAGAAACAGGGAACCTTTGCGTCGCAGTTTGCCGTAACCCCAGCGGAAACCTTCTGTGACCGTATAATCCTGAAAATAGAACTTCTCCGGATCGAGTTCCTTTTTACAGGCTTCCCGGAACCGTTCGTACTCATTGCGCAGCATGGCAATGTCCACGTCGTCATCCCAGGGGATGAAGCCGCCGTGACGGACAGCACCCAACATGGTGCCGGCAATGATGCAATAGGTAATATGATATTTTTTAGCAACCCTGTCTGCTTCCTGCAGCAGTTCCAGTTCCGTAAGCTGAAGCTGCCGGAGGCTTTGGGCGTCAAGAAAAATCATTCCATCACCGTCAATACTGTTTTATCTCATGCGTATATAGCGGTCTGCGCCGGCGCCATACCGGATCAGGTCAAAATCCGACCCGTGGGCATGAAAGACCAGTACATCCCACAATTCCTGGGTCGGTTCGCCCCATCTCCGCATCCGGGTCACAGAGCCGGCCGGTTTATATTCCGGAAACGCTTCCAGCTTGCTGCAGCCTAGAGAAACTATGGGAAAACCCGGACCGTTAAAAACCTGTTCGGCATGGTTATGCCCGTGAACCCAGGCAACCATAAGGTTCCTTTTTCTGCGGAACTTGTTTATCAAACCAATGGCGTCTTCCGATCCCAGAATCGTATTGCTCCAGACATGGAGCCTTGCCAGCGGCGGCACATGGGAAAAAAGCAGCACCCGCCAGCCATACGGTGTTTCATCCAGCATCTCCAGAAGATGCCGCAGGGTTTTTATGGAAAACCCGTAGCGTTCTCCCCGCTCAGGATCAAAGGAATCCAGAAAAATCATCCGCAGCCGCTGCTCCGGATAGTCTGTACAATAATCCGGGTCGTCCCGGCCAAGGCATAACTGCGAGGAGGCTTTAAGGGAAAGACCCTGGGTATTGCCGCGGAAGAAATTCCGGTCATGGTTGCCCAGACAGCCAAAAAGAGGTAAATCCAGCGACTTGATATCCGCAAGCACCCTGCCGGCATAACGCTGCGTCCAGACTGTCGGCAAAAGTCCGTCGGTAATATCTCCCAACTGGATGATCCCGTCCGGTCTGATACACTGCTTTGCGGCAGCCAGCGACGCTGCTGTACAGGCCCAGTTACAACCTGTCGTATAATGGATATCCGTCAACAGAAAAAACACCAGATCGTCCGGGCGCCTACATTGCTGAACGCGTCTGGCAACCCGTTCCGCTTCCTCCTCAATCCAGGGGGGCAACGGCTCTGCACTACGCTCTTCCCCCTCCCAACGGAAAAAATCCGCCAGGGTAGTTCCGTCATCCCGGATATCTGCCCGCACGGTGATGCGTACATAAGCCGGCTCGGAGAACAAACAGGGACCGGTTTTCCATTGAAACGCAGACTTATCCGAATAAAACACGGTCAGATTCGCTTCCGGCGGATAGGAATAGGTATAAATATATTGCGGATCAGGTTCCGGGGAGTACATAGCAACCTGATATTCCAGATCCGGCCTCAGCGGTACAAGCTGTTCTCCCGCCGCTATTTGCATTGGTTCAAAATTGACAGCCGCGCCTTGTAGAGGGCAAATAAGACCGCCTTCCCTGTCCACACCGCAGCCGGCTTCCATCGGAAACCGCTTTAACTCACTGCGCACGGCGCCACCTCAGGAAATCCTCCATAATCCCGGCCATCAATACAGATTCTTCCGGCCGCAGTTTGTAATCCCTGCCTGCATGCCCCCTGACCCGGTACAGAAAATCACCCAGTTCATAGCGCAGGCCGTCTCCCAGGAAATCATTGGAGAACATCTGAATATCATGGGGGTCTTCGCGATGAACCTCAAATACCCTTGTTTTCCACCAGGGCGCCTGCACGCGGATATAGCCGCTTGTACCGCTGACTGTCAGTTCTCCGGCGGACTTTATGCCCAATCCTGTTTTGGCTGCAGCCATTTTATCCCCGCAGGAAAACAATACTTTTGTATAGCTGTCTATCCTGTTCTTATTCAAAACAGACTGGAAATGCCATTTCAGGTTCTTCGTGCCTAAAAGCTTCACTACGGGCAGCAGGGTATAACTGCCGAACTCCGTAAAGCTGCCTGCGCAGACCGGATCATCCCATTCCCGGCAGGGCCCGGGCGTCAGACGGGTAAAGCAGCTTTCCACATCGTGGATTTCCCCAATGATCCCGCTCCGGATAAGGGACAACAGATTCAAAAAACCGGGACAGTACGCGGTTTTAATGCCTTCCATCAACACAATGCCCGATTTTTCCGCAAGCTGAAACAGTTCCTGCGCCTGGGAACCGGACAGAGTCAGCGGCTTCTCGCACAGCACGTGTTTCCCTGCCAGAAGCGCGGCTTTGGCATATTCATAATGGGTGGCATGGGGCGTGGCAATATACACCGCATCTACCAGGTCGAACAGTTTCTCCAGCGTCCGGGCCTTGGCAAGGGCAGTATGCTCCGCCAGAAAACTACGCAACGTGACTGACCTGTCCGGCTCCGGATGATACAGCGCCACCGGCTGGATATCCCGGATATACCCCACTTCCTGCATAAAACGCCGGGCAACGCGTCCGCAGCCAACGAGACCAAGGTACAGGGGCGAATTCCCGATTCCCCGCAAAGCGGAAGAAGAGATTCCTGGCGTACGCTTCAGGTAAACGACCTCACAAAAGGGCTGCAGATAGTTAAATTTACCGTACCAGTCGTCACCAATTGTAAAAACAGCAATGCCGTATTTTTCAATATCCTCCACCTTTTGTCCGTCATGGTCCTCAATAACCACTTCGTCTACACAGGCAAGGTTACGGACATTGGCTATTCTCTGTTCAATCGGTTCAACCACGCAGTACTTGCCGCGATGATAGGCATACTGATCCGTAGTTACCCCGACAATCAGGTAATCGCCTAATGCCTTAGCCCGCTCCAACAGCCTTTTGTGCCCTTCATGGAATAAATCGAATACACCATATGTAATGATTTTTTTCATTTTCCCAACAACTCCTCGCGGTATAGCCGGTAGTCCCGGTGCGGATCAATAATCATATCGCCTATGACATGCCCTGTCCGTTTATCTTCCGGCGGTGGCTTCATATAGTTCCCGTACATTCTGCGCAGAATTCTGTCATATTGTACAGGCGCAGTATAATACGTATCTTCAAAACGGAGTTTCGTCATGTGTTCCCAGTCTTTTTTATTGAACTTGCCCTCAAAATCTACACCGTCTATTGTGCCAATGCGCCCTGAATTACCGGGCTCCAGCATACACCCCCATAATATCATATCAATTGCGGCCTTTCTTATAAAAAAAGGGGTGTGCGCAATAATCCACCTGTTGCGGTCCAAATTATTCATACATCTGTAATACGCTGCTCTTTGCAGCCTGACTGCTGCAAACAGTAAACGCTTCTGGATTTTTTTTAGAAAAGAAGATTTTGGAGTCCCAATCATGGGAAATATGCTCAAGTGCAATCCATGATGCACCTCCAGTTTCGCAAAATCAACTCTCATAAATGTTGTTCCGTTTGCCTTGACTTTAGCCCACAGGTATCCACATTCATCTGTATTATCACGATGTTCGCAAACAAACTGTGAAGGTAATTCATTTGCATGTTGCAAAAACTTACGATAATCTCCCAACGGCATCGCCAGGTCTGTATCATCATCCCAGGGAACAAAGCCGCCATGCCTGACAGCGCCCAGCAACGTCCCGCAATAGATGGAATAGCGCAGGTTGTAACGGTCACAAAGGGAGACCACCGCTTTCAGCAAATCCAATTCAATCTTCTGTATATCGGCCAGCACATCTTTGTCTATCATCAGTACCCCCATTAAGTTATCCTGTTTTCATAACAGGATTCATTCTAATGTAAGTTCCATATCCCGCAATCGCACATGCCCCCAATTCTGGTGATTCCATACTACATGGCGGCCCGGTTCCGAAGAATCAACTACTTCAAAAACGATTCCGGGATAAACACCGTCAAGCAGTTTCTGAATCCCGTCTTTATCTGCTGTATATGCTATCAGATCGGCACTGAACTGCCCGGTTGTAAATCCTGCCAGATCCATCCCCAGCCGGAACCGGCAGCTGCCTTTCCGCACCGTCTCCACAGTATTTGACAACATGGAACCGATCTTTGTGCCATCCTGATACCAGAGTTCCATCCGCAGACACACGTTTTTTAAATCCTGCAAAGCCTGGCACTCTATCTGAAAAAACGCTTTGCTGTTTTCAACATAACGCGGCATTTCTGTTTCCGTCAGCAGAAGCCTTTCAATCAAGAACTCCTGACTGTAACGTCCATAAGGACGGTTTCTGTCCGTAAAACGGAATTCCTTTCTTAATTGTTCTCCGGTTCCCATATAGAGGGAAACCGCTTTATCCACATCACCGTCAAAAACGATTTTTCCTTCATCAAGAACAATACAACGGTCGCATAGCCGCCGTATGGTACTCATATTATGGCTGACATATAAAACCGTCCGGCCTTCCACACGGGCTGCAGCGCGCATCTTCTGCAGACATTTTTTCTGAAATTCCATATCCCCTACAGCCAGCACTTCGTCCATAATCTGGATTTCGTTGTCCAGATGGGCCGCCACGGAGAACGCAAGTTTTACATACATGCCGCTGGAATAACGCTTCACCGGTGTATCAATAAATTCGCCAACCTCGGAAAACGCAATGATTTCCTCCATTTTGGAATCAATTTCCGCTTTCGTCATGCCCAGGATGGCCCCGTTGAGATACACGTTTTCCCTTCCGGTCATCTCCCCGTGGAAACCGGTACCCACCTCCAGCATGGAAGTAACCCGCCCGATGATTTCCACTTCACCTTCCGTAGGCGCGGTGATGCGGCTGATGATCTTCAAAAGCGTACTCTTGCCGGCGCCGTTGCGGCCGATAATGCCCAGCGCTTCCCCCTTATGAATCTCCAGATCAATTCCGTTAAGGGCCATAAACCGGTCTCCGGCTACGCGTTGCGGCTGTCCTATCTTTGAATACGGATCTTCCAGACCGCGCTTCCTGGCCCACCAGCGTTTAATCTCTTTCTGCAGTTTAGTACGTCCGATTTGTCCCAAAATATATTCTTTTTTTAATCCCCGGATGCGGATGGCCAGCCCCGCCTTCTGCATCTCTGCATATCTGTCATCCATGTTCTGTTATACCGTATCTAAAAATGTCTTTTCCACGTGGTTAAAAACGACCACGCCCAAAAATGTCACAACCGCTGTAAAACCCAGACTCCACAGATAGGAGGCGGGAATAAATAAACCTTCGCCCAGCAGGATGGAACGGAACAACTCTACCGGAGCCGTAACCGGATTAATCAGCGCCGCCATGCGCATCCAACCCCGTGTCAGCTGGGACAGGGGATACACTACCGGTGTCCCATACATCCAAAGCTGCATGCCAAAGCTGACCAGCACAGAAAGATCCCTGTATTTCGTAGTCAGGCTGGAAATGATGATACCCACTCCCATCCCCATGAGGCCAAGCTGCAGAAGCAGAAACGGAAGGACGATCCACAGCTCAAAATGAGGACTGACCCGCCCGTTTGCGTAATAATAAAACAGCAGCACAAGCACCATGGAAATCTGGATCAGAAAACGGATCAGGGTAGCAGCCACCCTGGAAATCGGCACAGTCAGCCTTGGAAAATAAACTTTCCCGAACAGCGATGCATTGTCGATAAATGTCCGGGAATTTCCGCTGACACAGGCGGAAAAAAAGTTCCAGATTGCCGTCCCGCTAAGGAAAAAAAGAAATTTTGGGATACCATCTGTTTTAATTCCCGCAATATAACCAAACACCAGCGTAAACATGAAACTGGTAAGGAAGGGATTCAGGAACAGCCAGAGCGGCCCCAGGATTGTCTGGGCATAGGTAAGTGTAAAAGTGCGCTTTGTAAACAGAAAAATCAGATCCCTGTACCGCCACACTTCCTCCAACCGCAGATCGGTCCAGCCCCTGTCCGGGGAAAGGCATATGTAGTTGTTGCTTTCGTTGTTATGCTCGTATTTCATTACGGTTTCCAGCTTTCCACCATTGGTATAATATAATTATATCTTTTACGGAAAAAATCCAGTGTTGATTCCATACTGCGCTTCCGTTCCCGGGAGGTATCCCCGAAGCGCTTATAGAAGTCCGGCATAAGCGGCGCCCAGATTTTATCATAATCATTCATTTTGGCCTGCACGCGGGAAAATGCATAGTTTTCTGAGCCTAATCTTTTTATTGCTTCCAAAAACAGTATATAGAATTCGTTATTCCTGAGGACTGCCCGAAACACCGGAAAATTCTTAACAGCCTGCCGGAAGTGGTCCGTCGCCGGGGCAGTTCCTTTTGAGCCCCAGCATCCTGAACTTTGATCCGTGTCATGGACGATAAACTGCCACCGCCCGCCGTTATAGGATGCGTCTCTGGTCCGCCAGAGTATATGGTTATGAACAGGAGTCCAGTCGGCGTCACCGATATAGATCCGCAATGCATAATAATCTGCCATAGAGCGGATATCTACCGTATCGCAGAACCGCCGGTATGTTTCATGGTCTGTCAGGTCCTTATCCGCAAAAGCCTGTAACTCTTCATAAAGTTTTATATCTTTCTTTTCCCCTATCTTAACTCTCCGTTCCTTGATGACAACCACGTTCTTCTTATCAACTCCAAAGCGGTTCTCCATCATTTTGCCTGAGATAATCTCATTCAGCAAATAGGGTCCCCAGTATTCTCCGTTTAAAAACAATACTGCAGGACGGGAATCCAATACCGTATAATGTCCTCCCCTTGCCAGATCCTGAAGAAATATGTCTCTGAACTTCAGTTGTTCGATATCACCGTTTCGTAACACAAACGTCTTATGGCCACCCGGTTTGTCAAATAACGCGAACGGAAGCAGCGCGGAACCGTACTTCTTCCGGAAATACACCGTCAACGATTTCTGGACCTTCCGCCGGGAACCGCCGCCGTATATCCGTATCCCTGCATTCAGTACCATGCCCGGCTTTACTGAGCCGCTGCTGAAAAACTGAATCTGACAGGGGCGTTCCCAAATTTTTCCCCGTTGGGTGGAGTTCGTCCTGGCACACCACCATTTCTTTTCGGCTATAGCCGTTTTCCCTGCTTCTGTTTTTTTCCATGTGTCATAAACAGCGCCGGATGCATAAATACCCGTTTTGTAATCCAGCAGATCCCGGGGGTCAACGGTAAGCGAAACAACCAGACAACCCGGAAAGCGTTTCGCAAAATCTGCTTCTAAAAAAAACACATCCGTCTTCACCTTATCGCTAACTGTACCTTTGTCGTCAACCAAAGCTGTATTCAGAACAATACCGGCAGGCAGGCTGTCGTCCTGACATAAAACGGACTTCCCGAATTCAGGGTACAGGATCATATCCCTGTGATCCACAAGGTACCCGGACATATTCCGGTTCAAAGTAACTTCCAGTTCAGACTTGCCGCTGGCATCTTTGCCGGAAGGCATTGTTCCGTTCGTGGTAAACGCTATCGTATACCCTTCCGGCGCCTTCATGTGTACTTTCAGGGACCGTTCCGCGTAAAGACCGGATTCATGGGAAAACGTTATGCCGTTCTGCATTACATGCCGCAGTTTCCGTTTTTGCATCAGTGTTACAATTTCCAAACGCAGAAAAACACGTTTCATAAACCGGACGTACGCTAAAGGATTCAGGTACTTCTTCCACATATTAACTATCTCTCTTTACACACAACCCCGTTTAACAATGTCTCCCTCTGTAATCATACGTTCCGGATTCAGAACATGACATTTCTTTGCGTTTCCCATCAGGACGATGGTCATGGTTTCCAGCTTTCCACCATCGGAATAATATAATTATATCTTTTTCGGAAAAAATCTAATGTTAATTTAATTAAAATTTCCCATTCCTGTAAGTTTCCCCCGAAACGCTTATAGAAGTCCCCCATCAGAGGTCTCCAGAGTCTGTCATAATCATCCATTTTCATTTGCACTCTGGTAAACTTGTAATTTTCCAATCCAATCCTTTTTATGGACACCAAAAACAACATATAAAAATCTTGATTTCTGAGAACTGCCCTGAATACCGGAAAATTCTCTATCGCCAGCCGGAAGTGGTCCATCACAGGAGCAGTTTTTTTTGAAATCCGGCTTCCTGCGCTTTGATCTATATCATGGACGATAAACTGCCACCGCCCGCCGTTATAGGATGTGTCCCTTGTCCTCCAGAGAATATGGTTATGAGTGGGGTCCCAGTCACAATCACCAATGTAGATCCGTAATGCAAAATAATCTGCCATAGAACGGATATCTACCGTATCGCAGAAATGTTGATAAGTTCCAGAATCGGTCAGGTCCTTATTCGCAAAAGCCTGTAACTCTTCATAAAGTTTAATGTCTTTCTTTTCTCCTATCTTAACTCTCCGTTCCTTGATGACAACCACATTATTCTTATCAACCCCAAACCGGCTCTCCATCATTTTCCCTGATATGATTTCATTCAGTGAATAAGGACCCCAGTATTCCCCGTTTAAAAACACTACTGCCGGGCGGGAATCCAATACAGTATACTGTCCTCCCCTGGCCAGATCCTGGAGAAATGCGTCTCTGAATTTCAGTTTTCCGGTACCACCATTTCGCAAGACATAAGTCTTATGCTCACCCGGTTTGTCAAATAATGCGAACGATAGCAGCGCCGACCCGTACTTCTTCCGAAAATACACCTTAAACGGCTTCTGGTTATACACCCGGGAAGTACCGCCATATATTCGTATTCCTGCATTCAGTACCATGTCCGGCTTTATCGAGCCAGTGCTGAAAAGCTGAATCTGACAGGGCCGTTCCCAGTTTTTTCTGCGTTTGGTAAAATTCGCTTTAGCCCTCCAATATTGTTTTTCAGCCAATACTCTCTTCCCGTTATCCGTCTTCTTCCATGCGTCATAGGCAGCACCGACGGCATAAATACCCGTTTTATAATCCAGCAGATTCTGAGGATCTGTAGTAATCGAAACAACAAGGCAGTCCGGAAAGCGTTTCGCAAAATCTGCATCTAAATAATACACATTCGTCTTCACTTTATCGCTGACTCTGCCTTTGCTGTCAATCAGGGCTGTATTCAATACAACGCCGACAGGCAAACTGTCATCCTGACATAAAACGGATATACCTATTTCAGGACACAAGATCTGTTCCCTGTGATCCACAAGGTATCCGGACATGGTACGATTCAATGTTACATCCAGCTCATTCTTACCGCTGTCGTCTTTTTGAGAAGGTATTGTTCCATCGGTAGTAAATGCAATCGTATATCCCGCCGGAGCTTTCATGTGTACCTTCAGAGACCTTTCAGCGTAAAGGCCGGATTCATGGGAAAACACTATGCCATTCTGCATTACACGCAGCAATTTCTGCTCCGGCTTCAGTATTATCTTTTCCGGGCCTAGTAAAATGCGTTTCATAAAACGGACATACGCTGATGGAGTAAAGTATTTCTTCCACACACTAATGATCCTCTCATAATAATAATAAGCGATTAGCTTGTTTTAACCTCGTTCAGTTCCTTTTTTAATTTCCCGATTTCCTTTGCGAGCCGTACAATGATGTTATGTTTCGTTTTCAAATCATCCTGCAAACTCCAGTATTTATCCTGCAGATTTTTCAGACTGCTGACTTCATCCTTGCAGTATGTGACTATCTTATATGAATTGTCTTTATACAGCGAAAAAAACCTTGCTATAGACATCGGCGCAAAACAAATCCGGACATCCGCAGCTTCCTGCAAAGTAAATAGATACAAATGATACAGGTTTTCGGTAAACTGGTCGTAACACAATATGTCATCGTCAACAGCAATCACCAGCGCATCCGGGTCTGCGCTAACAGCTAATAAGTATCTGTCCTGTTTCTTCAAATCGTCCGAATACCAACAAATAGAAAGACCGTTTTCTTCTGTCATTTTTACAAGTTTTTCCGGCAGGTCTTTCTCCCTGTTGGGAAAATCATCAGATGCCAGCCATAGGATAACTTCGTCTGGAGTAAGTGTCTGCTCATAAATAGTAGCAAGCGCTCTGACAGCGCTGTCAAGGCTGACCGGATGCGAAGCCAGTGATACAATCAGTTTTCTGCATTTGGCAGCCCCCGGTTTAGGAACAGCAGCCTCCCGTGTACATATATGACAGTACGATGTTCCGTTTTGCAAAAGCACGTTAAATGCTTCTGCTATATCGTGATACCCCACTGCATAGCGTCCGGCCTCGGGTTCCCAGCAAAAATAAGCTTCTGCGGCTTTCTCTATTTTTCCCTTTGTCAACGCTGTTGCAGTATCAATAACCGCCCTGACTTCTCCCCGGACAAAAGCTGTTTTATGATGAAAAAGCTCTGACAAATACGGCTCTGTAAATACTCTGAGTTCACGGATAAAGCCTTCGTTAAACAGTTCCACCGCAGCATACCCCATCCCTTTGTGGTCGCGGTGCTGTCTGTTGGTTTCATGGTTGGGATCCAGAGTACATACGACACAATCCGGTCCCATTACCTTTAGATATCGCAATATAGTCTTCTTACTATCGTAGATGGTCAGCTTCCCGTCTGTAAAACGGTCTTGCAGGATATGTACATTACTATCTTCAACCCCTAATGCCCTGCAACTTTCCCGAAACTCTTTGTCCCTGGCAGCTACTAACTCCTCCTCCGTTAAATGATACGTGTGAGTTCCCGGACACTTATTACATTTTTTCCCATTTGCCAGATCTTGTCTGACCGTACATTTAGAACCATCTGTACACAAGATGACATGAACGTCATGTCCCTCATTTATGGAATTGCAGATATCAATGCCCATGGACAGGAGTTCATCATCCTGATGCGGCGAAAAATAAAGAATCGTCTTTTTCTGAAAATGGACTGACATAATTATCTCCCTGAAATTTTCTTTGCCAGCAACCATCTTCTGATGATTGTAGCATAATCCTTCATCTGTTCCTGCCCGTAAACTCTTCCTGTATTTGTTAAGTGGATACGCCTGCGTACCGTTACTACATCTAACTGCACTGTTATTAACCCGGAATTGCGCAAACGCGCTAACCATTCGACGTTTTCTCCGGCTTTAAGACTTGTGTCAAAAAAGCCGACCTCCAAAAATACTTCCCTTTTGCCAAAACAACAACCAGCCAAAACACCGCTATAAGGAAATTCCTTTTTTGACAGTTCACTGGCTTGCTTTGCATCTAACTCTTCTGAAATAAAATCTTCCGCCATGCCTAATGCAACCACTGCATCCTTATTTTGCAAAAGCCCCTGATAAAACGATTCGATGGCATCAGGCACCAACAAATCATCGGCATCCGAAAACAGCAGATAGTCTCCTGTTGCTTCTTTCATGCCATAATTACGGGCTGCTGCCGCACCCTGATGGTTTTGGCGCAGAATCCTGAGGTCGGATTCCAGGGTTCTTTCCGCGGCAGCTGGACCCTGTAATTGTTCCACGCTGCCGTCCGAAGAACCGTCATCAATCACGATAATCTCTGTATTCAAGGGAAAACTCGTCTGCTGTTTCCTAACGGAAGAAACGGCCTGTACCAGATAGGATCCCGCATTATAGCTGGGAATAATAACAGATACTTTCATTTTTTGTAGCCCCTCAATCCAGACAACAACCCTTTCTTTCTGTTATTATTGTTCCACACGGATATAAAATGCGGAAAATCAATCATATTAGAAAAAACAGAATCACGGTTACCGTAATAGCAATTCAAATTCCATAAAGAAACACACCTGTTCCAATAATACTCTTTACGTTGACGGCGGATCCTGGCGTCTGCCATCCGCTTTTTGACAATATTGTATAAAATTAATTTTTGTACATTCGCAATATCATGGTCTGTATACTTAATGGCGCCTAAAAGGGCTCTTGTGACTGTACCCGGATATAAATGATCGATCACGTCCAGCATTAAACGCGTATGCAGCGTAAATCCGGATTTTTTAACAAGCCCAAGAAACTTTTCCCGGTTCAAAGGATACGCTTTCAAAAAGAACTTGCTGTCCAAAAAACAATTCACAAAGCTATTTGCCCAGCTGTTACGTATACGTGAACAGGAATCTTCCAACCCCTCCACCAAAAGAATCAGTAGAAGCATTTCGGGACAGGGAACACACACCTTTTTCCCACGCCAGCTGATTTTCAGGGAATTTTGCCAGATATCTGCGCAATCTCCTGTCAATATATTTGCACGCAGATAGAAAGTTTGCACAACAACTCTGACATCACTTTTCACATACTCATACTGCCGCCAGAAAGTCTTCCGCAGGCGGAAGCCCAACTCTTCTAAACGATCTCTCGCTTTTTTTATATCTTCAGAACGTACTAATATATCAATGTTGCTTTGGTAACGTGTTTCTTCCGGTTCATAAAACACCTTCATAGCGGTTCCGCTTAACAGCATGGCATCCACATTATGTTCGTTAAAAGCGCCTAATATACCGGGCAGCATACTCAAAGCCATGCCGTTTTTAACCGTAAATTTTCTTATTATTCCTTTTATACGCGGGACCTGCTCTCGAGGAACGCCTTCATAGCGCAACCGGCTTGCCAGTTTGCTTACCAGCCATACACACTGGTAAGGCAGATTTTCAATATCATATTTAGTAAAAAACGCCCTTACCGAATCCGGCGTTATGCCTTCAGTAAAATGCAGATCCAGCAGATCTCCCGAAACCGTATGGTCTATATTTAAATTATCCAATATAGTTTGCAGAATGCCATCATATGTTCCTGTCATAATATTGATACTTACTTTTTTCTTAGCCTTCTCAATTTTCTATAAGCGTCAAGAACCAGTTTCAGCATATCCTCATGGGTAATTTCTTTTCTGGCATTTGAGATATTGGAAGAATGTACCCTGCGTAAATAGAGAACCTCGTCCACGCAGTGTTCCACATTGATCTTGCAAAATTTCAGGCGAAAAACCCAGTCTGTATCTTCACTGTACTCCATAGCCTCGTCAAACAGCCCGATTTCATCAAACAGGCTTCTATCTATCAATGCCGTTGGCAAACACCAGTCAATAACCGTCTGCAAAAGATCCTGCTGCCGCCTGTCCAGTTTGTCTTCCGGAATATCTGTAAAATTCCTGAATAACGTGAACACTATGCGGCAGTCCGGATGGGCATGTAAATAGTCAACCTGCTTTTGCAGCTTATCCTTTTCCCAAAGGTCATCCGAATCAAGGAAAGCGACCCACTTGCCTCTTGCCGCCTTAACAGCCGTATTACGCGCTTTGGAAATGCCATTGTGTTCCTGGTAAATGTACCGGATCCCTTCATATTTCTCCGCAATTTCTTTCGTGTCATCCGTAGAACCGTCATCCACAAGAATTACTTCATAATCCTTAAACGTCTGTTTTTGTATGCTTTCCAGAGCTTCCTTAAGAAAATGGGCCCGGTTATAGGTAACTACAATTACTGAAATCAACAGATCCATGAGCTTCTCCTTCGCAACACTGCCGGCAGACTGCTTTTGTTTGGCAGTTACTTATCTTTCAATACCGGCCAGCCTTCATTCATGTCAACGTCATGTACAGGATCGGCGCGAAGGAGATCTGACATCTCCGCAAACATGTCCAATTTTAACTCAAAACCGTCTTCCGCAACTTCTTTAGCCAGCGGTTCTGCTCCCCCGGAAACAGCAGGCCCGCTGACAATGACCTCTGCTTCCTGCAGCTCTTTCACAAAGTTATACACGCGCTCCGCTATATCAGGGGGGCATTGGGGCAGCACTTTCACTGCTGTTATAATTTCCTCTACATCCTTTCCGGCTACAATACGGTCCAAAATGACAGAACTGAGCAGATTCATTCCATAATACATGCCTGTCTGATAATTGATTACAACCGCCTGCCCGTCAGCATAATCATAAAACATTTTTTCTTCGTTTAATTTATACATGGTAAGTCCTCCTTTATCCATTGTTTAAAATATGCACAGTTTTTATGCAGGTCTTTCGTTAAGCTGAACCGGTACACCGGCATCCCTGCTAAGCGTTGGGCCATTTTCCTGACAAATACCGGATCGTAAAAATACCCCAGTTGTTTATTGGTGGAATAGATTACCTGTGCTAACGCTTTATTGGATGTATCCATTGTAAGCTCAGGTTCTGCATTGTCTGTTATCTGAGGTAAAATAATGGCCTCAACAGGTAATGAGGGCTTAATTCTATTCTCGCCTACCTCAAAAGACGGCTTTTCCCCTTGCATCGGCTGAATTTCAAAAGGCTTTAACACAGGTAGCTTTGCAAGGGAATCCGGGTTCAAAAAAACATTTGTGTAAACCGGATACGCTATGCGGGAACCGGCATTGCTCAACAAGCAATAATCATCCGAAATAAAATCATACCCCTCTGCCAGACAGGAACAGGCTAACGTGCTTTTTCCCGCACCCCCGTGACCCACGATTAAAACGCCATGCCCGTCAATGCCCACCGAAGCTGCATGTAAAACCAATAAATTATGGCTTTGCGCCCACATAAAAACATGATTAACAAAAGGATGGACAGTAACCGGCCATTTTTGGCAATCTGAAGAGGGATACGTCAATAAATAGTATTTGTTATTCCGATAATCCGCTCCTTTAAGTTCGTCGTCAACTATTTCAAGATATCCTTCATCATCTGACGCCTTAAAAACGAGCCGGCCTAACTGTTCATAATTTTTTAAATGAACAAATTGATCCAGCCTGTACGGATCGATGCAGTCTTCCCACCAGATAAACGTCGCATCCACAGCGGCTCCGTTATCCGGACGGGCAAACATATCCCGAACTACGTAACGGGTATCTTCAAAATCCGGAACAACCAAACGTACGGTATAACCGGCTATATAGGCAAGCACGCTGGTTCTTGCGGGCAGTATCTCATCTAACCTTTCATCTAACGCCGCAAAATAATCAGAAAGATTATCTGTTTTGGAAAAATGCAAAACTACCACCCCGATTCTCTAAAAAAGAGGTAACATTACGCTAACATTATGCTGAACGGATTTTCTTTGGTATCCAATATGTTACAGTCCCCAGTTAGAAAGCATATCTTCCTTTTTCTTTTTTGTTTCACTGCTGTACGCGCCTTTTAAATATGAAACAACGTTTTTTCTGCTAAAAAACAAATAGATACATCTCCAGCACCAGGCAACCGGTAATAAATAAGGCCTTCCAATCAGAAATTTACAATAAAACTTTCCTTTCATGTCGTTATACGGCAAAAAGATAAGTTTAAAAACACTGTATGTGCCGGAAGATTTGGTAAAACGCGCTTCATTGAAAATAATGTTTTCGTTATACTCTTCGTCAATGAAACCAAACACGCCGTTATTTAATATCTTTTCTGTGGCGTCATTGTAAAATTCTTCCTGGAGCTCTACGCTCGAGGCTGGTATTTTAACGCAAAACCAGCGTTTACAAAGCGCAAAACAAACCTGTGAAAACTTTTCTAACCCCAGCTCTTTGAACCACAATCCTGCCTGCCGCCAATTTATCTCAGGCAATGAAGCAAGTACCGCCACATCCATAAATTGACGGAAACCCACTCCCGCTTCCAGGAAGTGCCTTCTTAAATGGAGCAAAACATATACCAAATGGTATGTCAAGTCAAGTTTACGCTGTATCTTTCCCTTTTGAACAATTACATGTTCCCAAACCTTATCTCCCCATGTTTGGAAGGATTCAAGCTCAACACTCTTATAATAATTGTAAATTAATCGATGATGCAATTCTATGTCTATTTCGTCTTTGCTTCCTTTCCATTCAACAGGCTGGCTGGTATCCATCTCAAAGCCCAACCTGCGAAACGCGTCGCAAGCTTTTTGCTTATCTTCTTCATGTACTAAAAGGTCAATATCCCCCATCGTTCTTTGGGCAGGAACAGGATAAAACTTTGATATTTCAGTACCTTTAAAAATTAAATACGGAATGTTCTCTTTCCTGAATTCCGTATCAATCTGATCCAGTAATGCCAACCGTATGGAATACAAATAAAAATTGTATATATACCCTTTTCTCCACTTCGTTTTGACTTCCGCTGGCAAATCAGACTGTGTAATACCGTTTTTACACTGGTGATATATAATGCCGCTCAGCTGGTGATTCTCCCCCAGTTTTTCCAGTTCCTGCCAGTTTAAAATATCCGGTATTATAGTTTTTCTTTTATTTAAAAAATCTGCCAATACCTGGATAAAAAACTCTTTTTCCTTTTGCATCAGCAAATACCCTTGATCCTCTTCTGCAAATCCGCCACGATCTTCTGTTCAATTTCCGTGGCCGCTGCCTTGTCCGGAGCGCTGACGGTCACATAGGTCTTCAGTTTCGGTTCGGTGCCGGACGGACGCACTACAACAGAGCCATGGCCTTCCAGCAGGAACTTAAGCACATTTTCTTTCGGCAGCCCGTCGATGCCGGTGTTGTAGTCCAGCAGGGTTTCCACCTTCCGCCCGCCGAATGACCTGATACCGGCCGTCTGGAAATCTTTCATGATTTCTTTCATCTTCGCAAAACCCGCCGCACCTTCAAACTGATAGGAATACAGCGTATTCAGGCAGTAACCGTGGCGCTTGTACAGTTCATCCAGCTTGTCCAGCAGGCTGATGCCCCGCGTCTTGTAGTAACAGAACATCTCGCAGATCAGGAAGGCGGCGTCCACCGCGTCCTTGTCCCGCACGTAGGAACCGCTCAGATAACCGTAGCTTTCTTCAAAACCGAAAATGTAGGAATCGGCTTTGCCCTGTTTTTCTAATAACCCAATCTGCTCGCCGATGTATTTGAACCCCGTGAGCACGTTCACCGTGCGCACGCCGTAGTGACTGGCAATCTGTTCCACCATATCCGTGGTCACAATGGTCTTGATCACCACCGGGTCTTTAGGCATAGTCCCGTTTTCGGTCCGGCGGGCGCAAACGTAATCCGTCAGCAGCATACCCGTCTGGTTGCCGGTCAAAAGCTGATAACTCCCCTCTTTATCTTTCACCGCGATGCCTACCCGGTCCGAGTCCGGATCCGTGGCCAACAGCAGGTCCGCGTTGTATTTTGCTGCATACTCCATGCCCAGGGCCATGGCTTCATGGATTTCCGGGTTGGGATAGGGGCAGGTGGGGAAGTTGCCGTCCGGCTGTTCCTGCTCTTTTACCACCGTAATATTGGTGTAGCCTGTTTCTTTTAATGTCCGCATCACGGGTTTCAGGCCCGCCCCGTTCAAGGGAGTATACACAATAGCTACGTCTTTGTTGATTTCCGCATCGCCCAACACGGACTGCTTTTTCACTTCTTCCACGAAAGCGGTGTACACCTCATCCGGAATCCAGGCGATGCTGCCGGCTTTCAAGCCTTCTTCAAAGGCGATCCGTTTGCTGTCCGCGAACAAATCCAGCTTTTCAATTTCGCCCAGCACTTCGTTGGCCGCCGCGGTAGTCATCTGACAGCCGTCGGCTCCGTACACTTTGTATCCGTTATATTTGGAAGGATTATGGGAAGCGGTCACCATGATGCCTGCCGCGCATTTCAGTGTCCTTGTGGCATAGGAAACACAGGGCACCGGCATCAGCTGGGAGAAGATGTACGCCTTGATTCCGTTGGCCGCGAACACTTCCGCCGCAATCTTCGCAAACACATCGCTCTTGATGCGGCTGTCGTAGCTGATGGCGATGCTGCGTTTTTCCACCGGGAAGTGATTGATCACATAATTACTCAGGCCCTGGGACGCCCGGGCCACGATATATACGTTCATGCGGTTGGTACCGGCGCCGATCACGCCCCGGAGACCTGCCGTGCCGAACTCCAGATCCTTGTAGAACGCGTCCTCGATTTTCGCTTCGTCACCGGTCATGGCTTCCAGTTCCGGTTTCAGATCCGGATCCGCCACCGCCTTCTCCAGCCAGATTTCATACTTTGCTTTTAATGTACTCTCCATGTCGCACCTCACAGTTTTTTAGTATATTACACATAATTCAATAAATGCCCAAATACTTATACTTCCGCATTATAAATTATAACAGATTACCAAACTTAATAAAAGAATGAACTCTTATAAATCTTCATGATTATCTAAAAAAAAGCAACCCGCCAGGCTAATCGCCTGACGGGTCGTGAAATTCTTTCCTTATTCTGTTACCGGCTTCTCACTTTGTCAGAATACTTCTACTTATCTTTGAACAGCTATACTTTCTCAATATCCTGCCAGCAGTTCTTCCGTATGTTTGTAAACATCTGCCGGATCCATGATCTTCCGGGCTACGCCGGTCTCGATAGCCGCTTTGGCAACCGCTGCCGCAACAGCCGGGGCCACCCGTTTGTCAAAGGCGTCGGCTACTACGTAATCTTCCCGCAGATCCTTGTCGTCGATCAGGTTGGCGATGGCATAGGTTGCCGCAATCTTCATCTGCTCGTTGATTTCCCTTGCCCGCACGTCGATAGCGCCGCGGAATACGCCCGGGAATACGTTTACGTTGTTGACCTGGTTGGGAGCATCGCTGCGGCCCGTGCCGGCTACCCGCGCGCCTGCCGCCTTGGCAAAGTCGTACATGGCTTCCGGAACCGGGTTGGCCAGCGAGAATACGATGGCATCCGGCGCCATGGATTTAATAATCTCTTCCGTGAATACGCCGGGAGAAGAAGCGCCGATCAGCACATCCGCGCCTACCGCCACGTCTTTCAGCTTGCCGCTGATCTTATTCTTATTGGTAGTCTTAGCTAACATTTCCTGGATGCGGTCCAGGGGTTTGCCCCAGTTGCAGCCTTCGTACAGGGTATCGTTGCGGCCTGCCATGATGAGGTTTTCCGCGCCCATTTCCGCCAGCAGACGGCCAATCGCCGTGCCTGCAGCGCCGCAGCCGTTCATGATGATCTTAGCAGTCTTGAGGTCTTTCTTTACGAAACGGAGAGCGCCCAGTACCGCGCTGACCGCCGCAATAGCCGTGCCATGCTGGTCATCGTGGAATACGGGGATATCCATGATTTCTTTCAGTTTATCTTCAATGTCGTAGCATTTCGGGGAAGAAATATCTTCCAGATTGATGGCTGCAAAAGAAGTTTCCAGTGCTTTTACGATTGCTACAAACTTGTCAGGATCCTTTTCGTTGATGCAGACCGGGATTGCGTCCACACCGCCGAAACGTTTGAACAGGACAGCCTTGCCTTCCATTACCGGCATGGCGGCAGCAGCGCCGATGTCACCCAGACCCAGCACGCGGGTACCGTCGGTGCAGATACCGGCCATGTTGCCGCGGCAGGTATACTCAAAAGCCATATCCGGCTGTTTTTTAATTTCTTTGCAGGGCTCCGCCACGCCGGGGGTATAGGCAACCGCCAGGTCGTGCCTGTCATTCAGAGGCGCTTTGCAGCGGATCTCCATCTTGCCATGATTCTCCAGATGCATTTTCAAGGACTCTTGCTGTAAATCCATGTACCATCCCTCCTAAATTAAATATTAACTTCTGCACGTTCTTATACTTTATAATACAGAACAGTATACACTAATTTCCATATTATGTTACAATACTATCATACTATATTTACGCGGAATTAGCAACATTCAGACAACTGATTTACACAAAAAATTACCCACGTACCGCTTTCCGTTTCATCACATAATTCCAGAACATGACGATAAACGTGGCGCCGATTTTCGCCAGCATGTAATGCAGCCCGAATTTTTCCACGAACAGCCACATGCAGACCTGGTTGATCCCCAGCCCCACGATGCTGGAACCAATGAACAGTGCCGCCTGTCTGCCCGTCTGCTTCCCCGCGCCTGTAAACACGAAGATTACACACAGCCAGTAGTTGACGATCACCGACA
>JAEEGI010010106.1_pt1 | contig 20527 bp, 19 predicted proteins | sample 8958751 | NCBI WGS metagenome assembly JAEEGI01 (sample SAMN16246545, study PRJNA631951) | gut metagenome | biome: gut microbiome; feature: rumen; material: KS-attached | host: Bos | place: Iran: Karaj | collected 2018-10 | reverse complement strand
GCGTCACCCGTTGCCCGAAGGCAGCCGTGGCGATGCACAAGCACGCCACGATAAATATCATACGTCTTGCCATCATTCCACCACGATTGTATTGCCCTCCTTACTGATATTCACACTCTCGAACAGGTTAAGGCGCTCGAGCACCGCATCCAAGTCCTCATCGGGCTGCCACACGAAGTAGAAACGCAGCGCGCGGGCGTCCTCGTTGCGGAACTCGACCTGCATCTGATGACGGGCAGCGATATCGCCAACAATGGTTTCCAATGCCACGTTGTCGAAGGTGACGGGTTGCCCCGTTGAGACGCTGTCGATTCCCTCGGCCTCGGTCGAGGAAGATGTCGCTTCAGGAGCATCCGTTTTTTCGGCCTGTTCGGTCATGGGTTGCTGAACTTGAGGCTGATGGGCACGCACGGCATGGATGGCGGCATAGGTGAAGGCCGAGAGCATGAGCACGCCGGCAATCATGGCGGCAACCTTGAGCCAGCGGCGATTATGGGCCGGGGCGAAATGCTCTTGTTCAAAGCGTTGCCACTCGGCATCCACATCGGGCTCGGGGATGTCGGTCAGGGCGCGCTTGGCAGTGGCCAGTCGTTCCAGCATTTCGTCATCAAGCATGGAAGCCAACTGCTCGTCGGTGTAATTCTCTGGATGCTCGTGCATATCGAGCAAGAGACGGATTTTATCGTTCTGTTCCATAACGTCTATTGTTTTGAGTTGTTGAAATAGGCATTGATTTTCTCCAATGACTGTGACAAGTGGTGATGGACGGTCACGCGGCTCACGCCCACGGCTTCAGCAACCTGCTGGCAGGTCATGTCCTCCAGGTAGCGAAGGGTGAAAATGCGGCGCGACAGCGGCGGCAGGTGGGTGTCGATGTACTCGCGCAGTTCGGCAAGCATGACTGAGTCGTCAGGACCACTGTCCTGTGGCTCGGCTGCAGTCGAATAGAGCCTGATGAAGCGTTCCCGCATCTGCTTGTGGCGAATCACATTGATGCAACCGTTGCGCACGCAGGTCAGCAGGAAGCCTCGGGCGTTGTCGGTGCGGATGGCCAGTCCGCCGTCGAGCAACGAGGCGAAAACGTCGCTCACGACATCGCGCGCCTCGTCGGTATCGTAGAGCAACGATACCGCCAGGCAGTACATCGCCGCGTAGTGCGTCTTGAACAATATTTCCAATTCACTTTTTGTCATAGTCGTGGGTCAATTACACTTGATAGACGTTTCAGGCCAAAGAAATGTAAACCCGTTTCGACTGATTTTTACACAAAGGTAGCTGAAAAACATCGAATTCTATGTAATTTTGCGGTCATGAAAGGTTTTTGGCAACTGTTGAAGCGGTTTGTACCGCCCTACAAGAAATATATCGCGTTGAACATCGTGTTCAACCTGCTGGCTGCGTTCCTGACACTGTTCTCGTTTGCCCTGATCATCCCGATTCTGGAGATGCTCTTCGGGCTGAACACCAACCACTATGACTTCATGGCACTGGGCACGGCCAGCCTGCAGGACGTGGTGGTCAACGACTTTTATTACTATGTGCAGTGCATCATCGAGCGCTACGGCCAATCTACGGCCCTGGCCTGCATCGCTGCGGCACTGGTGTTCATGACGGGACTGAAGACGGGCAGCAGCTACCTGAGCTTCTTCTACATGATCCCCATCCGCACGGGCGTGGTGCGCGACATCCGCAACCAGATCTATAACAAGATGATTTCGTTGCCCATCGGCTTCTTCTCCAACGAGCGCAAGGGCGACGTGATGGCTCGCATGAGCGGTGATGTGACCGAGGTCGAGAACTCCATCATGACCTCGCTCGACATGCTGTTCAAGAACCCCATCATGATCATCGCCTGCCTGGTGATGATGATTGTCATCAGCTGGCAACTGACGCTGTTCGTGCTCGTGCTGCTGCCCATCGCGGGCTGGGTCATGGGCAGTGTGGGCAAACGCCTGAAACGCGTTTCGCTCGAGGGCCAGAACCAGTGGGGCGTGCTGCTGAGCAATATCGAGGAGACCATCGGCGGCCTGCGCATCGTCAAGGCCTTTAACGCCGAGGACAAGGTGCGCCGCCGCTTCGAGGGCGAGAACGAGAAGTTCCGCTCCATCCAGACGCGCATGAACCGTCGTTATGTGCTCGCCCACCCCATGAGCGAGTTCCTGGGCACATTGACCATCGCCATCGTGCTGTGGTTTGGCGGTTCGCTCATCCTGGGCGGCCACAGCAGCATCACCGCGCCCAAGTTCATCTACTACATGGTGATCTTCTACAACATCATCAATCCCGCCAAGGACCTGTCCAAGGCCGCCTACTCCATCCAGAAGGGTCTGGCGTCGATGGAACGCATCGACAAGATTCTCGCGGCCGACAATCCTATCAAGAGCCCCGAGCACCCCGTGCCCCTAAAGAGCATGGAGCAAGGCATACAATACAAGAATGTGCGTTTCCGCTACGGCGATGCCTGGGTCATCGACGGGGTGACGCTCGACATCAAGCGTGGCCAGACGGTGGCCCTCGTGGGCCAGAGCGGCAGCGGCAAGACGACGATGGCCGACCTGCTGCCGCGCTTCTATGACGTGCAGGAAGGCTGCATCACCATCGACGGCACCGACATCCGCCAGTTCAACGTGACCGACCTGCGCGGCCTGATGGGCAATGTCAACCAGGAGGCTATCCTGTTCAACGACACGTTCTACAACAACATCACCTTTGGCGTCGAGAACGCCACCCGCGAGCAGGTCGAGGAAGCGGCCCGCATCGCCAACGCCTACGACTTCATCATGGCCAGCGAGCAGGGCTTTGACACCAACATCGGCGACCGCGGCTGCAAACTCTCGGGCGGCCAGCGCCAGCGCATCAGCATCGCCCGCGCCATCTTGAAGAATCCCCCCATCCTCATCCTCGACGAGGCCACGAGCGCCCTCGACACCGAGAGCGAGCACCTGGTGCAGGACGCCCTGGACAAACTCATGCGCAACCGCACCACGCTGGTCATCGCCCACCGCCTGAGCACCATCAAGGGGGCCGACCTGATCTGCGTGATGCAGGACGGCCGCATCATCGAACAGGGCACCCACGACGAGCTCACCGCCCGCCAGGGAGCCTACAAGCACCTCGTTGATATGCAGACGTTCTAGGTAGTCCCTAGTTTCTAGTCCTTAGTTTCTAGTTGTAAGCGAATAAAAAAGGAAAATAATTTAAGATATTGTGTAGTTTTTTAGTTCCCCCTTGCGTCTAAAGGGCAAACAATGATTTAGAGATGGAAATCAACGAAGCCAGCTTTGCGCGCATCATCCGCGAGAACAAAGGCACGATCTACACCGTGTGCTACATGTTCTCCAAGGATAAGGAGGAGGTCGATGACCTCTTCCAGGAGGCGCTTATCAAGTTATGGCAGGGATTTGCCTCCTTTCAGGGAAAGAGCGACTTGCGCACATGGATTTACAAGGTGACCCTGAACTCCTGTATCTCCATCGACCGCAAGAAAAAGATCCGAAAGACCCAACCGCTCATGGAAGGCATCGACCTGTTTGACAAGAATGACGCCGATAACCGCCAGACCGACATGCTGCATGCCCGCATCCAGCGGCTTCAACCCTTTGACCGCGCCATCGTTCTGCTGTGGCTCGAGAACATGAGCTATGACGAGATTGCCCAGATCGTGGGCATCAACCCCAAGAACGTGTCAGTCCGCCTCTATCGCATTAAGGAACAACTTAAACAGATGAACTAAACTAACTACACACCTAATATGGAAACACCAAACAGCAATTTCAACGAATTTGAACTTGACGACCTGCGCCAACAAATCACAGAACTCAAGAATAAAGTCAATGCACAGGGACGCCTCAACGAGGAACTGGTCAAGAAGGCCATACAGGGCAAGATGAGAGGTGTGCACAGCATCATCCTCAAGCTCGCCATCCTCGCCATCTTGTGCATTCCCTTCTACATCATGATGAAGTACCAGGTGGGCCTGTCATGGCCTCTCACCATCTTCACCATCGTGTTCCTGCTGGCATCGGTAACCTCAGACTACTTCATCAACCGCATCGACGTGTCGCACATGGGTGATGACCTGGTAGGCACCGCCAACAAACTCGTCAAGATGAAAAGAAACCGCGTCATCGGGCAGCGCATCGGCATCGGTGTGGCTCTCCTGTGGCTGGCATGGTTCTGCTATGAATACTTCATGCTGAACAGCGTCTACGGGACCGATGCCGCCTGGTTCAGCCTGATCGGCATATTTGCCGGAGCCGTCATTGGCGGCCTCATCGGCCTACGCATCTTCAACAAGATGCAACGTGCCAACGACGAGATGATCGACCAGATCAACGAGTTTACCCGCGAACAATGACTTATCCCCAAACAATCGACAGTCATGAACGAGAAAACCAAAGAAATCCTGTACAACGTCATGTCCGCCATCGGCCTGGTTCTCCTTTCCATCCAGCTTGCTGATTCCATCTTCTTCAATGCCTTTGACAAGTGGACCGGATCGCTACTCAGCATTCTGGGAGTGGGACTTATCCTAGGCGGCGGGTTGCTCCGAAGATGGAAGCAAAACATGAGCCTAGTCAGCAAAACGATGATTATTCTCACGGATATCCTGTGGGGGGTAGCAGTTATCATCATGCTGATTAGCCGACAGGACTCGTTCCTCTTAGGCTTCGGCGAGGGCATCATGCTTGCGGCAATCGCCATTTATATTATTCTTTTCTTCTGGACTCAATACAAGGGTGAGTGACAACCCACCGTGTTGCGTTAGCAGTAATGGCGATCAGGCCTAGGCAAGAAAAAAATGAGAGTAGAAGACTCACATTCTAAAAAATAGACTATCTTTGCGGGTTAGTTTTGAAGTTTTAACACTATGTGTTGCAACCATAAATGGTACTCAACAAGTCTAACAACAAACTGGAAATACAGTATATATCACTTTATAAAACAAATTTTAATCAATCACATGAAGATGAAAAAAATCTTTGCTGTAATGTTCATGATGCTCATGACGTTCAGCGTGAATGTTGCCAAAGCACAGCAGATGGGTCCCATCCCCGTGGACGATCAAGTGCGTGTTGGCAAGTTGGATTGCGGACTGACTTACTACATCCGCCACAACGATTATCCCGAGCACCGCGTGAACTTTTACATCGCACAGCGCGTGGGTTCCATCCAGGAGGAAGAAAGTCAGCGTGGTCTGGCCCACTTCCTGGAGCACATGGCCTTCAACGGCAGTGAGCACTTCAACGGCGAGGGCAAGAGCATTATCGATTATACCCGCTCGCTGGGTGTAGCCTTTGGTAAGGACTTGAATGCCTATACCAGTATTGCCGAGACCGTTTACAACATCAACGACGTGCCCAGCACCCGCCAGAGCGCTATCGACTCATGCCTGTTGATCCTCAAGGACTGGAGTAACGGTCTGTTGCTCACCGACGAGGAGATCGACAAGGAGCGTGGCGTCATCCACGAGGAGTGGCGCCTGCGCCGCAGCGCCCAGCAACGCATGCTCGAGAACCAGCTCGAGACGCTGTACCCGGGTTCGAAGTACGGCAAGCGCATGCCCATCGGTCTGATGAGCGTGGTGGACAACTTCAAGTACAACGAACTGCGTGACTACTACCACAAGTGGTATCGTCCCGACAACCAGGCTCTGGTTATCGTGGGTGATGTGGATGTTGACCACATCGAGGCTCAGATCAAGGAGCTCTTCAAGGGCCTGCCCGCTCCTGATCCCAATGCCGCTCAGGTTGTTGACGAGCCCGTTCCCGACAACGAGGAGCCCATTATCGTCATCGACAAGGACAAGGAGCAGCAGTACAGCCAGGTAATGGTGATGTTCAAGCATGAGACCTTCCCCAAGGAGATGAAGGGTGACTTGGTTTATATGCTGACCGACTATCTCACCAGCATGATGGGTAGCATGCTCAACGACCGCTTGAGCGAGAAGGCCCAAGAGCCCGACTGCCCCTATCTCCAAGCATCGGCATATGACGGCAACTACCTGTTTGCCAACACCGTTGACGCCTTCACCCTGGGCATCATGCCCAAGGAGGGAATGGCCGAAGCCGCCACCCAGGCTGTTGTTACCGAGGCCATGCGTGCCGCCAAGCACGGCTTTACCGCTACCGAGTATGATCGCGCCAAGGAGGAGTACCTGAGCCGTCTCGAGCGCCAGTACAACGAGCGCAACAAGATTTCCAATGGTCGTCTTGCCGCCCAGTACTACCGCAACTACCTCGACAATGAGCCCATGCCCTCGATCGAGCAGGAATATGAAATCATGAAGCAGCTTGTGCCCATGATTCCCGTTGACCTCGTTAACCAGATGATGCCCGAGCTCATCAGCACCGATGGCAAGAACCTCGTTGTGATGAACTTCAACCAGGAGAAGGACGATGCCGTTTATCCCACTGCCGAGGGTCTGAAGACCGCAGTTGACGCTGGTCTGAACGCCCAGGTTGAGGCATTTGTCGACAACGTGAAGCAAGAGCCCCTCATCAGCAAGATGCCCAAGAAGGGTAAAATCAAAAAGGAGAGCTACAACAGCCAGTTTGACTACAAGGAGCTCGAGCTGAGCAATGGCGCCCGCGTCATCCTCAAGAAGACCAACTTCAAGGAGAACGAGATCCGCATGGTCGCTCGCGCACGCGGTGGCCAGTCGCTGTACGGCGAGAATGATTGGGCCAACACCGGTCTGCTTTCCTACATCACCATGATGAGCGGTAAGGGCAACTTCTCGCTCACCGAATTGCAGAAGGCTACTGCCGGCAAGCAGGCTAGCGCAAGTCTGAGCATGAACGAATATACCGACGTCGTTAGCGGCCAGTCGACCGTTAAGGACCTGGAGACCATGTTCCAGCTCGCTTACCTCACCTTCACCGACATCCGCAAGGACGAGAAGAGCTACGGCCAGCTGATGGGCCAACTCGAGACCATGCTCAAGAACCAGGGTCTTACCCCCGAGCAGGCCTTCAGTGACTCGGTTGAGTACACCCTCAACAACCATGACTGGCGCAGCAAGCCCTTCCATGTTGAGGATCTGAAGAACGTGAACTATGACCGCGTGCTCCAGATTGCCAAGGAGCGCACTGCCAATGCTGCCAACTACACCTTCTTCTTCGTGGGCAACTTTGACGAGGCTGTGATCCGCCCGCTCATTGAGCAGTACATCGCTTCGCTGCCCGGCAAGAAGGGTAAGCTCTCCAACTGGGTGAACTTTGACACTCACCCCGAGGGCCAGACCATCAACCACTTCACCCGCAAGATGGAAACCCCCAAGGCTAATGGCCGCATCTACTGGTATGACACCAAGACGCCTTACAGCCTGGAGAACAGCATCAAGGCCGACATGCTGGGTCAAGTGCTCAGCAAGATCTACTTGCAGAAGATCCGTGAGGATGCCAGTGCAGCTTACTCGGCTGGTGCAAGCGGTTACGCCACCATCAACGGCGACCGTCCCTTCACCGCTATCGTCGCTTCTTGCCCGATGAAGCCCGAGATGAGCGACGTTGCCCTCAAGATCATGAACGAGGAAATCGTTGAGGCTTGCAAGACCATCGACGAGACCACCCTCAAGGAGATCAAGGAGCTCATGCTCAAGGACCATGCCACTGAGCTCAAGGAGAACGGTTACTGGATGCAGACGCTCATCAGCTACGTGGGCCGCGGTATCGACGACCACACCGGCTATGAGCAGATCGTCAACGCTCAGACTCCCGAGACCATCGCCGCATTTGCCCGCCAGATTCTGGCTGCCGGCAACAAGGTAGAGGTTGTCATGCTCCCCGAGGAGTAATCTATCAAACCCTCTAAAAATTAGCCCTGTAGTCCCCCTACAGGGCTAATTTTGTGCATATAACCGGCAATTTTTATCACTTTCGGCAAATTATTCAATAAAAATATGGAAAAAAACATTATCTTTGCCAGTTGAAATGCAACCAAGCACTTAGAATGGATTCAACAAGACAACAGAAAATTAGCCGTCTCGTACAGAAAGAGCTGAGCGAAATCTTCCGCCGCGAGACTGCCAAGACGCGCGGGACACTCGTGAGCGTGAGCAGCGTGCGCGTCTCGCCAGACTTAAGTGTAGCTAACGTACGCCTGAGTATTTTCCCCAGTGAGAACGCACAAACCATTATGGATAACATCAATGCCAGCGAGCGCAGCATCCGCCACCAGCTAGCCCAGCAGGTTCGCTACCAGTTGCGCCGCTGTCCCGAATTGAAATTCCATATTGACGACTCGCTGGACTATATCGAGCACATCGATGAATTGCTTGCAGGCGACAAGGCCAAGGCTGCAAAGAACGATAAGGAGTAACAAACCAGGTACTGAGAACCAGAAATGAGTTTGCCGTTGAGGATAGCGTGGCGCTACCTGATGTCTAAAAAAGGCCATCAGGCAGTGAACGTTATTTCAATTGTTGCCGTGTGCGGCATTGTTGTGGCCACCGCCGCACTCATCTGCGTGCTCAGTGTTTTCAACGGTTTTCGCGGTCTCATCATGGGCAAGCTTGCCATGCTTGACCCCGAAGTGGCCATAACGGCCACCATGGGAAAAACCATCAACAATGCCGACAGCATTATCGATGCCGTGAGCGGCATTCCCGGGGTGGAACGCGCTGTTCCGGTGATTGAGGACCAGGCCTTGGCGATGTACGCACAATTGCAGATGCCCGTACGCCTCAAGGGTGTTCCCGACGATTACAACACGATGAATCAGATAGACTCGGTCATCGTCGATGGCCAGTGGAAACTGCGCGACCAAGTGTCACGGTATGCCGTGGCCGGAGCCGGTCCCGCGGTCAGGTTGTGTATACGGCCCGATTTCATCGGTATGGTTCGGCTTTATGCCCCGCAACGTCAAGGACACGTCAATATCGCCAACCCGATGGGCGCTTTCAGGCAAGACTCACTGTTCGTATCGGGCATCTTCCAGCTACAGCAAAACAATTATGACGCCGACCTCATCTACGTGCCCCTGGACATGGCCCGTGACCTGTTTGACTACGAAACCGAGGCCACCCAGGTCGAGGTAAAACTCGCTGCAGGAGCCAATGAGCAGCAAGCCATGCGCGCCATCACACAGGCACTGGGCGACGGCTATCTCGTCAAGAACCGCCTGATGCAGCAGAGCGAGGCCTACCGCCTCGTCAACATTGAGAAATGGATGGCATTCCTGCTGCTCGCCTTCATCCTGATCATCGCCACGTTCAACGTCATCAGCACCCTGTCGCTGCTTATTATCGAGAAAGACGACAGCATCGCCACATTGCGTGCCCTGGGTGCCAATGACCGCCAGATATCCCGTATCTTTGTCCTGCAAGGATGGCTCATCACCCTGGTAGGCGCCATCACGGGCGTGGTCATCGGTCTCATCCTGTGCCTGTGCCAGCAGCGATTCGGCTGGCTGCACCTGAGCGGTGATCCGGCCAACATGATCATCGATGCCTATCCTGTCGAGGTGCAATGGACCGATGTGCTCGTTACCCTTGCACTAGTCGCTGCAGTGGGGCTGTTGACCAGCATGGTCACTGCCCTGATCATGCGCAGGCGGCTCAGGAACCGGGAATCAAAGAACAATTAAGACAAACTATTACTACTACATCAATATGCTTACTATCAACTCATACGAAGAATTTGCGTCCTATCTGGGCGAGGAACTGGGTGCCAGTGATTGGCTCACAGTGACCCAGGAACGCATCAACATGTTTGCCGATGCCACGCTCGACCACCAGTGGATCCACGTAGACGTGGAGCGTGCCAAGACCGAGAGTGCCTACCACAGCACTATCGCACACGGCTACCTGACCATGTCGCTGATTCCCCACCTGTGGAACCAGATCATCGAGGTGAAGAACCTGGAGATGCAGGTTAACTACGGCATGGACAAGATGCGCTTTGGACAACCGGTCATCACCGGCAGCCGAGTTCGTCTGGTGACCAAATTGCACAACATTGCAGACCTGCGTGGCATCTGCAAGGCTGAAATAGACTTCAAAATGGAAATCGAGGGACAGCGCAAGCCGGCTTTGCAAGGCATCGCGTCCTTCCTGTACTACTTTAAGAAATAAATGGTTATCCACATCATCAACGGCCCTAACCTGAACCTCGTGGGCACACGTGAACCCGAGGTTTACGGCAACCAGTCACTCGACCAGTACCTGACGGGACTGATCGGGCTCTATCCCGAACACTCCATCGATGTGTTCCAGAGCAACATCGAGGGTGAGATCGTGGACAGGTTGCAGCAGGTGGGCTTTGACGATTGTGGAATAGTGCTCAACGCTGGCGGTTACACCCACACGTCTGTTGCCATCGCCGATGCCGTCGCTGCCATCACAGCCCCTGTGGTCGAGGTGCACATCAGCAACATCTACAGCCGTGAGCCTTTCCGCCACAAGTCGCTCCTGTCGCCCGTGTGCAAGGGCATTATTGCAGGCTTCGGTCTCGACAGTTACCGCATCGCCGTTTCTGCCCTTTTATCAGGCAAAACGGGACAAACGAACTGATTTGCAACCAATTGATAAGATGAACGTCAAATTAGAGGAATATATCTTGAGCCATATCGATGAGGAGCCGGCCGCGCTGGCACGCATCGACCATGACACGCATGTGCAGAACTACTACTGGCACATGTGCTCGGGACACCTGCAAGGTCGTCTTATCAAGATGCTGACCCGCATGATCAGGCCGAAACGCGTCCTGGAACTCGGCACATTCAGCGGCTATTCGGCACTGTGCATCGCCGAGGGGTTACAAGACGACGACTGCCTTGTCGACACCATCGAGGTGAATGACGAGCAAGAAGACTTCATCCGCGACCATCTGGCAACGTCGCCCTACGGCAAGCGCATTCGCCTGCACATCGGTGACGCCCGCGACATCGTGCCCTCATTAGGAGAACGCTATGACTTGGTGTTCATTGACGCCAACAAGCGCCAGTACGTGGAGTATTATGACCTGGTGATGGACCACCTGAACGATGGCGGTTTCATCATTGCCGACAACACCCTGTGGGCCGGCAAAGTCGTGGATCCCAAGGCACAGCACGAAGCCCAGACCCGCGGCATCCTCGCTTTCAACGAAAAAGTAAAACTTGACCCTCGCGTTGAGAAAGTCATCATCCCCTTGCGCGACGGTCTCACAGTAATCCATAGATTATGAGAACAATGAGTCCTATACAACCAACATTCTGCCGCAGAGCTCTTATATGCTTTGTCACAATCTTGTCATTCTTCCTGCAGGGAGTTGCAGAGGATCTTTACGTTTACTTTAATGACGGGACGGTGCGTGTGTTTCCCGAATCGTGCGTTGCTAGAATAATCCATGACTCGAGACAGAATCTTTTATACATTATTCCTCTAGTAGGAGACTCATACAAGTACTCCATGGATGATATCGCACTGGAAGCTGACACGCCAATAAAGAAATTGCCAACCATCGCCACATTCAAGTTTAACAACAAGTACAACTATCAGGTTGTCACCGATGCTGTTGGCGTAATAGCCAATGATAGCATCACTGTCGAAATATCGGGCATTGGCAAACGCTTGACCGCATCTTTCACGGCATCTGACGAGAATGCAAAAGTCTATATTGGGGATGAAGAGGTGATCAGCACTATCAGCCGTTTGCGCTATGATTCCGACAAGGTTTTGTCGACAGGTTACCCGGGAGACTCTATCCTGACACGTTATGATGACTCTTCTTACAGATTTAAGCCTTACCGCAAGGAATATGCCCTCAAGGTCATCTTCCTTACCGATTTGGCCACATCAGTCCCACGCATCGACATCAACACCGTCGGCGGTGTGGACATTAGCAGCAAGGATTATTACATCGATGCCCAAATCATCGTCGACGGCAACGGGGTATTCCCGTCAATGACCGACTCGGTGATGGTCAAGGGGCGAGGAAACACGAGCTGGTCCTCCAATCCAAAGGCCAAAAATCCATACCGACTAAAGTTTAAAGAGAAGGTTAAGCTCCTTGGCATGACCAATGGCAAAAACTGGGTGCTTTTGGCTAACAAAATGCCTGGCTCCATGCTGACCAATGCCTACGGCATGAAAGTCGCCAGTTTGATTGGCACCCCTTATCCCAACAATATTATCCCCGTTGACTTGTATGTCAACGGCACCTATAAGGGCAGCTACAATATTACTGAAAAAGTGGGACTCTATAACAATAGTGTGGAACTTGACAATGAGAAAGTTGCAGCCTTGTTGGAACTGGACGATTATTTTGACGAGGATGAGGGCCAAAAGTTTGAATCCGCCTACTTCAGCATCCCTGTCAATGTTAAAGAGCCTGACTTTGGTGTTGATTCCACAGAGCTCTCGTTAAACCAAATCAAATACCAGTTCAACCGTTTCGCCAGAGCGGTTTCTTCAGCTCAGGGTATTACCGATTATGTCGACGTCGAGTATCTCGCCCGTTACCTGCTGACGTGCGATCTGATATTCAATAAAGAGTTGTTCTACCCCAAGAGCGTGTATTGCTATAACGAGAATATACCCGACTTAAACAGCAAGTTTATTTTTGGGCCGATTTGGGATCTTGACTGGGGGTTTGGTTATACTCAGATATGGAGTTCCTACTTTAACAGATATGCGACAACGGACTTCTACACGGCCTCGAGCGGTATGAAACAGAGTAAGTTTTTTACCACATTACGGAAAGAGCCGAGCGTCTCTAAACGCATTTATGAGCTGTGCCGTGACTTTGTAAAAAATGACCTTGACGAGTTGTGTGAGTACTTTGAGGATTATTACTTATATGCCAAGCCCTCACTCTTGAGCAACTCGAGGGTAGCGGCCGACCCGACAGATTATGCCGTACAATCGGTCCAGGCTGTTAGTTGGATCCAGCAACGGGCCAATTACCTCCTCAATAAGCTCAAACAAGAAGTGAGGATACCTGGTGATGTTGATGGTGACGGAGGCATCACAGTTAAAGACGTAACTTCACTCATCGACTATCTCTTGGGGGTTACGCCAGAACTGTACAACGACTTGAATGCCGACATCAATAATGACGGTATAATAGACATTCGAGACACGTCAGCCCTTATAGACATATTATTGGAAGAATAATCATTTTCGACCTCCCATTCCGACTTGTTGGCTAGATGGGGAGATTCATAAACCGATAACAAATCAAATCCCGCAAGCCGTTCTTAACAGCTTGCGGGATTTGATTTGTTCTGACAGTAGGATGATTAGTTCTTGATCGTTGCGAAACGCACGAAGTTGAGCGTGTGTTCACCATCATTCATCTCGAGAGACGATTCGCCAATCTTGACGGTATTAGTCTCGGGAGTGGCAAACTGGGCCTTGAAGTCGGCGCTGTTGAGCATCTGTTTGATTTGAGATGTCACCATGGGGTTGTTGGCCACCTTGCCATTCATCGATACGCTGAGGATTTCAGCTTTGTAGGTGTCGATGTCGGGTGTGAGGGTCAGCTTGTCACCTTCCAGAGCATAATTACCTTTCATCTCGATAACGGTTGCTACCTCAAGAGCCATCGTCGGTGCAGGTTCCGAAGCCTCGGTGAGCTCCAATGCATAATGGAATGTACCGTCCTCATTGAACGTGTAAGTGCCTGTCATGGCCTCAAATGAGCCATCTTCAGAAGTTTCTACAACAGGTTGCATCATGCGCCATGTGCCGCAGATGGATTGTGCCTGGACGGTCATGACCGCCATCAAAGCAACGAGTGAAAATAAAACTTTCTTCATAATCAATTTTTTACATTATGTTAACTTCGCAAAAGTAAGCATATTTTTTAACCCAAAGCATGATTTGATACATAATTTGACGAAATCAAACCTATTCGCATCATGCTCCAACGGTTATCAGATAGGAAAAATGCACAAAAGTTTAATACTGCATCTTAAAAAAAACGGGGTCGTCCTGATATCGTGGGCGACCCCGTTCTGTGTCAAAACCCCTGTAGGGATCAGATGAGTTTCTTGTAACCGTACTCGGCAGCCTCGGCCAGTTCTTCCTCGATGCGGATGAGTTGGTTGTACTTGGCCATGCGGTCGGTGCGCGAGAGCGAACCGGTCTTGATCTGGCCGCTGTTGGTGGCTACTGCGATGTCGGCGATGGTGGTGTCCTCGGTCTCACCGCTGCGGTGGCTGGTCACGGTGGTGTAGCCATGACGGTGAGCCATCTCGATAGCGTCGAGAGTCTCGGTGAGCGAGCCAATCTGGTTCACCTTGATCAGGATTGAGTTGGCAGCACCCATCTTGATGCCCTTCTCCAGGAACTTCACGTTAGTCACGAACAGGTCGTCGCCCACGAGTTGGCAACGGTCGCCAATGGCCTTGGTCAGTTCAACCCAGCCGTCCCAGTCATTCTCATCCAGACCATCCTCGATCGAGTCGATGGGATACTTGGTGATGAGTTCCTCGAGATACTTGATCTGCTCTTCGCAGGTGAGCTTTTTGCCCTTGGGATCCTTGGGCTGGCCGCTCTTGAGCTGACGATAGTCGTAGTAGTACTTGCCATCCTCAACCACAGCGAACTCACTGGCAGCGCAGTCCATAGCGATCTTCACGTCGTCACCGGGCTTGTAGCCGGCGTCCTTGATGGCTTGTACGATGCTGTCCAGAGCATCCTCAATGCCGTCGAGTGCGGGAGCGAAACCACCCTCATCACCCACAGCAGTGCTCAGGCCGCGCTTCTTGAGCAGCTTGGCCAGTGCGTGGAATACCTCAGCACCCATGCGTACGGCCTCAACCTCGGTCTTGGCACCTACGGGACGGATCATGAACTCCTGGAAAGCAATGGGAGCGTCGCTGTGTGCACCGCCGTTGATGATGTTCATCATGGGCACGGGCAGCACGTGGGCGTTGGTACCGCCGATGTAGCGATACAGGGGCACACCAAAGTAGTTGGCGGCTGCATGAGCCACTGCGAGCGAAACGCCGAGGATGGCGTTAGCGCCAAGCTTGCTCTTGGTGGGGGTGCCATCGAGCTTAATCATCGCCATATCGATGGCGCGCTGGTCAAAGGCATCCATACCCTCGATCTCGGGAGCGATTACTTCGTTGACGTTCTTGACAGCCTTCAAGACGCCCTTGCCACCGTAACGGTTCTTGTCACCGTCACGCAGCTCAAGAGCCTCGTTCTCGCCCGTCGAAGCGCCACTGGGCACTGATGCACGGCCCATGTCACCGCTCTCAAGGGTTACCTCAACTTCTACAGTAGGATTGCCACGCGAATCCAGAATCTCTCTGGCATGAATTTCTTCAATATACATACTTCCTTGTTATTAAAATAGATTTTGATATCATTTCTCGAGTGCAAAGTTAATGCAATTTGAGCGCATAGCCAACAAGCCGGCCCGTTTTTTTGCCTAAATGCCGTCCGCAAAACGAAAGATGACTGAAAACAATCGTCAAAATAACCTGTCGAGGCTGATTTGTCGATAAAAACGCTGATTTTGTCTAATCTTTTTGCACATGCTGTTCAATAATATGTATATTTGCAAACGAAAGAAAAATAGGTAAAATGACAAGATTAGTTTCAGACTCACTGCAAATTTAGTAAACCAAAGGACATCAGTTACATTTTCATAACCACAAGTTTATAGTTTTTATTGGGCACACACATCAGTCCGTTGCTTCGGTCAGGAGCGGCGGATTGTGCCTTTTTAGGCTTGCACAGCTACACTTTAATGACTACCTTTGCATCCACAATCATAACCACCAGTCACTTTGTAAAGAAATATGCTTGACCGCTTAAAACTCATCATTCTGTTGACGCTCGTCCCCGTTCTGGGGACAGCCTGCTCGGGCAATGCCAGTGAAACCCAATCCGTTACCACCCAGCCCGTTGCCACCCAACCCGTCAAGAACGTAGTCAAGGAACAACCGCCTGTCCTTCCGGCAAAGCCCACTGGCAGTGCATTTATTGTTGTTTCGAAACGGGACCAGACTCTCAGTGTCTATGACCTGAATGCGGCGGGAGACACCGTCATGGTGGCACAGTTCCCGTGCTGCATGGGCAAGAACAAGGGCGACAAGCAACGTCGAGGTGACATGCGCACACCCGAGTCTCCTGCGGGCAAGCCGTTCAAGATAACCATGATACAGGATGCTTCGACGTGGAAGCATGACTTCAAGGACGGCCGTGGCAACATCAAGGCCTACGGGCACTGGTTCCTGAGGCTGGAAACACCCGGTCACAAGGGCATCGGCATCCACGGCAGCACCAACAACGAGAACACCGTGCCTGGCCGCGCCAGTGAAGGATGCATCCGTCTGCTCGACAAGGACATCATCACCCTGAAGGAGCATTTTGCCTATGTGGGCATGCCCGTCACCGTCCAGCCCGAAGACCAGGCTCCTCTCCCCTGGGAAGTGCGCGCCCGCCAACGCAAGGCCCAATAAATTCACTCACTGCTGATAAGTTTATAACCCACACCCCGCACGTTGACGATGCGGAGGCGCTGGTCTTGCCCCAGGCGATGCCTCAGCTTGGTGATAAACACATGCAGACTCTTGTTATTGAAGAAACTGTCATCACCCCACAATTCCAGCAGTAACGACTTGGAGGTCACTACCTCGCTGGGATGCAGGCATAGGCGCCTCAAGATTTCGCTCTCGCGGTAGGAAAGTTCGGCCTGGGTACCTGTCGGCACATGCGTCAGCCGCTGAATGACTGAGTCAAAAAGATATTGACCGATGGTGAACCGTGTGGCTTGCTCTGGCTGAGGTGTTACCGTACAGGCTCTTCCCAACAGCGCCTTGATGCGCACTATCAGTTCCTGCATGCCGAAAGGCTTCTTCAGGTAATCATTTGCACCCATCTCAAATCCGTGTACCACATCGTTGACAGCCGAGCGTGCCGTCAGGAAGATGACAGGCGTCAGCGGGTCGTGCTTGCGGATGCGGTGCACCAGCTCAAAACCGTCAAGGCGCGGCATCATCACATCGGCCACAATCACATCGGGCTTATTGGCCGCATATTGCCTCAACGCTTCCTCACCGTCGCTTGCCACGGTCACATGGAACCCTTGACCATCCAGCGTGTCCTGGATAATCATCGCCAGGGTGCGCTCGTCCTCGGCCAGCAGTATGTTGATGGTCTTGCTCATATCAGTATGATGGTAAAAGTGGTACCCTCGCCCTTGGTGCTCGACACGTCGATGCTCCAACCATGTTTCTCGACCATCGTTTTGACATAAAACAGCCCCAAGCCGTAGCCCTTGACATCGTGTAGATTGCCCGTGGGCACGCGGTAGAATTTGTCGTAGATGTGCGGCAACTTGTCGGGCGCGATGCCCATGCCGTGGTCGGCAACGCTGATGGCCGCATGAGTGGCAGTAATCTCAACACGGGCCTCATCGGGAGAATACTTGATGGCATTGTCAATGAGGTTATTCAGGATGTTGCTCAAGTGGGCGCGGTCAGCCTGAACGGTCAAACCCTCAGACTCGATATGGGTGGTAATGGTGACGGGTTTATCGGCCTTCAACTGTTGCTGCTCGATGATGGGTTGCAGCAGACCGGCAACTTCAACGGTCTCGATGTTGAGTTTGAACTGCCGGCGACGTTCCATGCTCATCGACAGGATTTGCTCGACCATGCCGCTCAGGCGTTCCAACTGCTGCCTGCACAGGGTCAAATAATGATGCCGTTTGGCCTCATCGGCCTGTTCACCGAAGTTGAGCAGGGCATCGTTGGCAGCATAGGCCACAGCAATGGGCGTTTTCAGTTCATGGGTGATGTTGTTGGTGAAGTCGGTCTTCATCTCATCGAGGGTGCGCTGCCTGAGAATAGTCTTGATCAGATAAAAGAATGCGAGTCCCAACAGCAGCACAATAAGGCCTGATGCCGTCAAGATGCCGGCCATCTCCCGCAAGACCAATCCTGTGGTGGGCTCGATGGTGAGCTCGTAGCGGCCATAGTCAGTCCAGTCATAGACAAATTGCCGTGCCCATTTACTGGGGACATAGCCTTCTGTCGCATGCTGATAGACGGTGTCGGCCTTGATGCATAGCAATCGGTGGTCACCGCTCAATCCCAATTGCTGCAAGCCTGCCGTGAGCAGGGAGTCATATTTCTCATAACGCGTACCCTCGAAGCGGTCAACGCCCAAGTGCAGGCCTCGTTGAATCATTGAAGCCAGTTCGGTGACCGAAATCTGCTCCTCAAGCATCTTCATAAAGGCATCGTCGCCTGCAACGCTGTCACTCTTGACCTGAGGACTTGAACGCAGAATTACACCCGTTTTCTGTTCCAACTTTTCACCATCAAGTGTCACCTGGGTGGTCGTGACAGCATTGGCGGTGATGCTGCCATCCTCCCCGATACCCGCTCTCACGTCCATCGTGCCGTGAGGCCCCTTGTCCTCGATGCTCTTGAGGCGCAGAAAGACCTCCTTGAGGTCGGCGACGCGCATGGCCTCTTGAATGTCGTTATCCATCTGCTCGCCAATGGTGAAGTGCAGTTGCTCCAGCCAATAGGCCTGATAGGCAGCGACACCCAATAGCGCCACTATCACCAACACCGCGATATATTTCAACCTCATGTTCATCACCCACAAAAATACACATTATTCCCGTGGGTCACCAAATCCGTTAAGACTAAATAAGTTTTTGGTTAAGACTTGGTAAGCCGCATGAACACGACAGAGCAGAATGATGAGGGTAATTTTGCGGCCGAAATCAATCAAAAACCAAAAAATGAAGATGTCGAGAATTATCGTGATGATGGCTGCCGTCATGGTGACGGCCGCTAATGCGTTGGCCCAAGATGTTACCAGGCAAGTGCAAGAGAAACAGGATAGTGTCGCCTTAAGCATCAATGACACCATAGCGCTCAAGGATGTGGAGGTCGTGACCATGCGCCAGCTGGTCACGACGCTTGACGACCGCTTGAGCTATAATGTGCAGGCCGACCCTGAAGCGAGCACGAGCACCGTGCTGGACATGCTGCGCAAGGTGCCCCTGGTGAGCGTTGACGGCGAGGACAATGTGCGTGTCAACGGTAGCAGTAGTTTCAAGATTTACAAGAACGGGCACCCCGACCCCAGTTTATCGACCAACCCCAGGGAAGTGCTGCGTGCCATGCCTGCCAGCGTGATCAAACGCATTGAGGTCATTACCGAGCCTGGAGCCCGCTATGATGCCGAGGGGGCAACGGCCATATTGAACATCGTCACCGTGGAGGGCATGCGCATCGAGGGCGTGAACGGCACCGTGTCGGCATCGGTCAACACCTTCGGGTCACCCAATGCGAGTGCTTATATCGCCGCCCGCGCCGGTAAATTCACCCTGAGCTCGACAGGTTTTTACCAGAAACAGTCTCACCGCCAATTTGCCGGTGAGGACGAGACATGGACGACCTATAAGGACACAGGTGCCTCGATGTATAACCTTTATCGCAACGAGCAGCCCGCTTGGGTATATAGCCTTAACTTGAACGCCAGCCTGGAAATCGATTCGCTGAACTTGATAACGGCCTCCTTTGGCGGTTACCGCTACGGCCTGAATATCTACGGCGACAGCCACATTGAGTATCATGATGCGGCAGGGCAGTTGATCACGTCCTATGACAACCCGTTTAACGTGCCGCTGTATGGTGGCATGTCATGGAACGGCCGTGCCGACTGGGAGCATCGCACCAGCCGCAAAGACGAAGTGCTAACCGCGTCCTACATGTTCTCAACCACAGGCCAGCAGGAGGAACAGTACGACTCGCTCATCAACCTGGTCAATCCGCCGTTTGACTACACAAGCTACAACAAGTGGGGCAAGGAGCGTTTTATCGAACACACCTGGCAACTCGACTACCAACTGCCCCTATGGAGCCATCACCTGCTGGAAGTGGGCGGCAAGTACATCATGCGCCTGAACAAGAGCCACAACCGCATGCAGTATAACAGCGCTGATGAACTGGACACAGACACCCGCTTCAAGCACAACATGCACGTGGGTGCTGCCTATACCTCTTGGCGCTACCAGGTGGGCGACTTCACCCTGCGCGGCGGCTTGCGCTACGAGTACAGCCACTTCCGTGCCAGTTATCCCAATGGCGACGAGGATTCCTTCGGGCGTGACTTGCACGACCTGGTGCCCTCGGCAAGCGTGCACTGGCAACTGTCGCCGTTCAACAGCCTACGCCTGTCGTGGGCAACAAGCCTGAACCGCCCTGGCATCCAGTATCTCAATCCCGCAGTCAGGCGTTATACCACGACGATAGAGTATGGCAATCCGCACTTGTCGAGTGCCCGCAACAATATGCTGAGCATCAACTTCCAGCACACGGGCAACCGCTTGACCTTCAACGTCAAGCCCACCTTGACCATCACCAACAACCTCATCGGCACTTATCGCACAGTCCAGGACGACATTGTCCATTTGACCAACAGCAACGACTGCCGCTACCTGATGGCGGGCGTGGGGGGCTTCGTGCAGTGGATGATAACGTCCAAGACCACTTTTTACATGAACGGGGAATTGTGCTACAAGCGCTACCGCAACCCTTCGCAGGACTTGACCAACAGCGG
>JAEEGI010010105.1_pt1 | contig 20528 bp, 18 predicted proteins | sample 8958751 | NCBI WGS metagenome assembly JAEEGI01 (sample SAMN16246545, study PRJNA631951) | gut metagenome | biome: gut microbiome; feature: rumen; material: KS-attached | host: Bos | place: Iran: Karaj | collected 2018-10 | reverse complement strand
TTCATCTGTTAACTTATCAGTTTTTTCAACGATTTCACGACTGATTAAAAGCTTTCCCAAATCATGCATCATAGCAGCTATTTTTATATGTTCAACCTCACTGAAGCTAAGCTTTAGGGTCTTTGCAAGTAGGCTACTGTATTCAGCTACTCGTCTGACGTGCTGGCCAGTTTCTCCAGATTTAGCCTCTGAAATCTCTGTAAGAGTAATAATAATATTCTCTTGGCTGGATTGCAGCCTCTTAAAATAATTGATTTTAGCATCATATTCTTTTCCAGCCCTAATGGCGATTTTTTCATATCCAAGAACAAATGCGCTGGTAATAATAGCAACAGCATCAAGCCAGAATATGTTAGCTAGATTAAATGAGTCGGTGCTTAATTCTGGGAAAAGGAAGTATGAAGCATATAATAAATCTAAAATATAAAACAGACCAACAAGATAGAAAAATACATTTTTCCACTTAATATTGTTAGTATTGAACATATAGTTTATGTCTCTATGCAAAATGGCAAATATTATGAGCTGGAATATAAAATAATAACAAATGTAACCAGCGTAGGAAATAGCAATAATTAACGTAAGTCTTTCAACACATACATGCTGCATATAGACAGTGGCACCCACATACTTATTCAAACCAGTGCAGTAGCTAAATAGCATTCCGCCTATTACGATAAAAAGCGCGTCGAAGGAGATATTTAAAGCAATGAATAAACCGTTATAGTTGTCTTTGAAATAGAGATTATATATTAGATAGGTGTAAATCTTAATAACTATTTGTTCTCCAATAATGGAAACAAAAGCAGGCGACACAATAAACCCTGTGATAAAACGTTCCACACGGTATTTTTTTGAGCCCCCATATATGGCAAAAATTATTAAATTAAAAATGGCAAACCAAGCACTGCTTACCAGCTTGGGCCAGTATTGTTGAAAAAGTAGTAACATATTATCCATTTCTAATTCTGTATGCATACAACGTCCTAGTATTATCTATACCACTAAATTATGTCCAAATTATTATAAATGTATTAAAAATCCTAAAATCCATTTTTTTAATAATACAAGCTTGTTGTTGAAAATATTTATCTAAAAATATTGATTTAGTATATTGACATTCTGAGATAAATGGATATTATATTGCATTGTAGATAAAAATATTTAGCTAACCATATTTAGCTAAAAGCAGAGAAGGAGAATAATTATGTTTGAAATTGTAAAGGAAGTAATCATTGACACATTAAGCTGCGCAGCAGATAAGGTAACAATGGAGGCAAATCTTTTTGAGGATTTAGGGGCAGATTCATTAGATGCTGTAGAGCTTTCTCTTGCAGTTGAAGAAAAGACAGGCATCACAATCGAAGAAGAAGCTATGGAAAATATCAAAACAGTTGCAGACATTGTTAATTATCTTGAGGCACATAAATAATCATGGAATTAAAAGAAATAAAAGAGCTTTTTAAAGCCTTTGATGAAAGCGGAAGTTCTTATTTCGCTCTTGAGCAGGATGGAGTAAAAATCAAATTAAAAAAGCCATCCGAGATGGTAAGTGTTGTAGAAACCGGAGCAAGGCAGATAAGCATTCCTGAGACAGCTGTTACAAATCAGGTAAATGAAGTAAAGCCTGAAACTAGACAGGAGCCAGAGGATGGAACTAAGGTTTTAGCTCCACTTGTTGGTGTGTTCTATGCAGCACCTACTCCAGAGGCCAGCGCTTATGTGCAGGTCGGTGATAAGGTTAAAGAAGGTCAGATTCTTTGTTTGATAGAGGCAATGAAGATGATGAGCGAAATCACTGCACCAAAGGATGGCATAATCAAAAAAATCTATGTAAAGAATCAGGACGTAGTTGGATTTGAAGATCCACTGTTTCTCATAGGAGATTAGATATGTTTAAAAGAATTTTGATAGCTAATCGTGGTGAGATTGCAGTTAGAATCATCAGAGCCTGTATGGAAATGAATATCGAAACAGTAGCTATTTATTCAACTGCTGATAAGGATTCTTTACATGTAAAGCTTGCAACCAAAAGCATCTGCATAGGCCCAGCCAAGGCTGCTGATAGTTATCTAAACATGGATGCGATTATTACAGCGGCTGAGGTTACAGGCTGTGATGCACTTCATCCAGGATTTGGATTTCTATCAGAAAATTCGGATTTTTTAAGAAAGTGCAATGAGGCAGGAATTGTGTTTATAGGTCCAACAGCTGAAGCTATGGATGCTCTTGGAAACAAAGCTGCGGCTAGAAAGATGATGATGAAGGCTGGAGTCCCAGTTGTTCCAGGTTCTGATGGTCCGGTTAAGGATTATAAGGAACTGGAGCACATAGCCAAAAAGATTGGCTATCCAGTATTAATAAAGGCATCGGCAGGTGGCGGTGGCCGTGGAATGCGACGGGTTTATCAAAAGGAAGATTTGAAAAAACTCTATGAAGAGGCCATTGCTGAAACCAAAGCATGTTTTAACGATGATGAAATGTATGTTGAAAAGCTGGTGCTAAATCCAAGACACATTGAGTTTCAGATTTTGGCAGATGAGCATGGTAACGTGATTCATCTGGGGGAGCGCGACTGCTCTATTCAGCGTAAGAATCAAAAGCTGATAGAGGAAAGCCCATGTATGTTTATAGATGATGATTTAAGAAAAGCAATGGGTAAGGCAGCTGTTTCAGCAGCCAAGGCAGCCGGCTACACAAATGCAGGTACGGTGGAATTTGTTTTAGATGAAAAGAATCATTATTACTTCATCGAAATGAATACACGTATTCAAGTTGAACATGGAGTTACGGAAGCCGTAACTGGGATTGACCTTATTAAACAACAAATAAGAATAGCATTCCACGAGCCACTTAAGCTTAGACAAAAGGATGTTAGTCTTCGTGGTTATGCCATGGAGTGCCGCATAAACGCGGAGGATCCAGCAAAAGGATTTATGGCAAACACAGGCAAAATAACATTTCTGAATGTGCCAGGAGGTCCTGGAGTAAGAGTGGACACACTTCTTTATAATGGCTACGAAACAAGTCCATTCTATGATTCAATGATGGCAAAAATCATCGTCCACGCCCCTACTCGATTAGAAGCAATACGAAGAATGAGAAGAGCACTTTTAGAGCTTGTGACAGAAGGAATTACCACAAATGGTGATTTCGATTATCTGCTTTTACATCATCCAGATTTTGTAAAAGGTAATTATAACGTTAGCTTCATCGAAAATCATTTAGAGGAAATCCTATCCTGGGACAAAGCGGCTACAGCCGATGAGGAAGAATGATGACAAGTATAGTAGATAGAAGAAAAAGCAAATTTAATAGATACAAGGATTTGCGAGAAAACCCTACAGAGTTGTTAGAACCAGCCATAAAGCCTGTGAAGGAATATGATGCCTTTGACAGGATAGAAGATATCACAGATGAAGGTACTTTTGAGCAGTTCGATTTTGATTTTCCTGAAACTAATCCACTTGATTTTGATGGATATGTTGAAAAGAAGGAAAATCTTAGAGACGAAAATGGCTGTCATGATGCGATTATTACAGGAACCTGCGAAATAGATGGTTGGCCTGCTGTAATTGCAGTGATGAACAAAAAATTCATGATGGCATCCATGGGAATGGAGTTAGGTGAAACATTTTGTAAGGCTTTGGAATATGCAAATGAAAACCATCTTCCATTTATTGTTTTCACTGCCAGTGGAGGAGCCAGAATGCAGGAGGGAATCTTAAGCCTGATGCAGATGGCAAAAACCAGTGCAGTGGTAAAACGCTTCAAGGATGATGGAGGTCTTTACATTACAGTTTTAACTCATCCTACTACAGGTGGCGTCAGTGCCAGCTTTGCAACTCTAGGTGATATCACTCTTGCAGAGCCAAAGGCCTTGATAGGCTTTGCAGGCCCAAGAGTTATAGAGCAGACCATTGGTGAGAAGCTGCCAGAAGGCTTTCAACGAGCAGAATTCCTTCAGGAACACGGTTTTGTAGATAAGATTGTAAGACGTGAAGATATGAAGGAACAGTTGGCAAAATTGTTGCGTTTGCATGGGAATGTTTATTCCAGGAGATAATTATGAGTGCTATAGAAAAGGTACTTATCGCAAGAGATAAGGACAGACCAAAAATCACAGATTATATCGATAATCTTTTTACAGATTTCTTTGAGCAAAAGGGAGATTTTCTGGGGAAAGAGGACGGAAGTATTTATGGCGGAATTGCTCTGTTTCACGGCAGACCAGTAACTGTACTGGGACATAGAAAGGGCAAGACAGTAGAGGAAAACATGGCCTGCAATTTCGGTATGCCTGGTCCTGAGGGATACAGAAAAGCTTTAAGAATCATGAAGCAGGCAGAAAAGTTTAATCGCCCAATCATCACTTTTGTTGATACACCAGGTGCATATCCTGGACTTGAGGCAGAAATGTATGGTCAGGCTCAGGCTATTGCTGCTAATCTTGCAGAAATGAGTGCCCTTAAGGTACCAGTAATATCAATAGTTACAGGTGAAGGCTCCAGCGGAGGGGCCCTTGGAATAGCAGTTGCTAACAAGGTTTACATGCTGGAAAACGCTATCTATTCTGTACTATCTCCAGAGGGCTTTGCATCTATTCTTTGGCACGATAGCGCTAGACGTGATGAGGCAGCAGAAGTAATGAAGCTAACAGCTAAGGATTTGTATGGCTTTGGAGTTATAGATGGAATCATAAGTGAAGCTGACTTGATGGCAGCAGTAGATGCTAAGATTAAATCTGCCCTGAAGGAGCTTGATAAGCTGTCAGGACAAGAGCTTGCTGATGCTAGATATGATAAATTCAGATACTTTGATGAAGCACTGCTTGCCACAGAAAATCAAAAGGAAATGGAAGTTGTATAAATGACTGGAATTAGAATACTTTCAACAGGAAAGGCTGTGCCAAAGAAGGAAGTTACTAATGATGACATGGCTCGCATTGTTGATACAAGCGATGAATGGATAAAACAAAGAACTGGCATGAGCGTAAGACATCATGTTAGTGATGATGAAAATCATACAGGCCTGGCAGTTGAAGCTGCAAGACAGGCTATTGAAAAAGCTGGAATTGATAAGAATGAAATAGGGGCGGTTATTGTATGTACAGTATCTGCTGATTATTATTCACCATCTGCTGCCTGCCTGGTTCAGGGAAAGCTTGGACTTAGCAAAGACATTATCGCCTTTGATTTGGGAGCAGGATGTTCCGGATTTGTATTTGGTATTGAAACTATGAGAGCTCTACTGATGGCAAGAGGGGCTAAATACGGATTGGTAGTAGGTGCAGAAGTCTTGTCCAAGAAAATGGATATGACTGATAGAGGTACCTGTGTTTTATTTGGAGATGGTGCAGCAGCTGCTGTAGTTGAACTTTCCGATGGTTTATATTCCTCAGTGATTGGTGTTGATGGAGATGAGGACATGATTAACATCAAAACACCAAATGGATATATCCACATGGATGGCCAGGGTACCTATAAATTTGCAGTAGCAACAGTGCCAAAGGTAATAGAGTCAGTAGTTTCAAAAGCAGGCTTAACCTATGATGACATCGACCATTATGTGATGCATCAGGCCAACCTTAGAATAATTGAATCCATAGCCAAAAAAGTAAAGCAGCCTATGGATAAATTCGTTGTAAATATAGAAAAATATGGTAACACTTCTGCAGCCAGCGTTGGCTTAGCACTAGATGAAGCAATGGCAGAAGGCCGCATACACCCAGGCGACAAAGTACTTCTATGCGCCTTCGGAGCAGGCCGCACCTGGGGCGCCGTGGTGATGGAAATGTAAATTATTTAGATGAGCATATCTCTGGGTGGAAATATATATTTATAAATGAGCCCGTGAAGCAACGTCTACACTTAGTGAGCGCGAGCGCGAACTTAGTGTGGCTACGTTGCGTATAGAGCGAAAGCGTGGCGAATGTTAAATATATATTTCCACACAGAGATATGCGGACTTAGAGGTAGAGATGAAACTTAGAGATTTAACAGGAACAAAATATAGCGTTATCCAAGGCGGCATGGCAAACATTGCTACAGGAGAATTTGCAGCAGCTTGTTCAAATGCTGGAGCGCTGGGCCTTGTAGCCAGTGGCGGCATGGATGCAGAAGCCTTTAGAAAACAAATCAGAATTTGCAAGAGCAAAACAGATAAGCCATTTGGTGTAAATCTGATGCTGATGAACCCTGATGTGGATAACATCGCAAAGATGCTTGTAGAGGAAAAGGTACAGTTCATCACAACTGGTGCCGGTAACCCGGGAAAGTATATGAAGGCATGGAAGGAAATGGGAGCTAAGGTATTTCCTGTTGTTGCCTCAGTTGCTCTTGCCAAGATAATGGTTCGTGCTGGTGCTGATGCAATTATTGCAGAAGGCGGGGAATCAGGTGGCCATGTAGGAGATATGACTACCATGACATTGCTTCCACAGGTAGTAGCTGCAGTGGATGTACCTGTTATTGCAGCAGGTGGTATTGCCAGTGGCAAGCAGATGGCAGCAGCAATGATGTTAGGAGCCTGCGGTGTACAGGTTGGAACATGTTTGTTGGTATCACAGGAATGTCCAATCCATGATAACTATAAGCAGACACTTATCAAGTCAAAGGACAACGCCACAACAGTTACTGGTCGTTCTCAGGGGGCACCTGTTCGTATCATCAAAAACGAAATGGCTAGAGAATATCTTAAGCTTGAAGCAGAGGGAGCAGACAGAGAGCGATTGGAGCATATCACACTTGGCGGTCTTAGACGTGCCGTTTGCGATGGCGATATGATTCGTGGTTCTGTAATGGCTGGACAGGTTTGCGGTCAGCTTACAGCTGTGCGTCCAGTGGTAGAAATTCTGGATGAAATGGTATCAGATGCCAAATCGTCCTTGGCCCACGCGGCATCTATTGAACTATAGATTCATGTTTTTCATCAGAAAAACATGAATCGTAAATACCATGAAAATAGATTTATCTATTTTCATGTCCTGCAAAGCAGGATTCTTGCTGACAATTTCATTGTTGGGTCAGCAAGAAGTCATAAATAATGCAATATATATGAGAGGTTTGAGAATATGTTAGGAATTGTATATGCAGGCCAGGGCTCTCAGCGAGTAGGTATGGGCCAGGATTTTTATGAGAAATATGAGAGCTTCAGAAAGACAATTGATGGTGCTACAAAAACAGTTAGCGCAGTTACAGATATGGACGTTGCAAAGCTGTGTTTTGAAGGACCAGAGGAGCAGTTGTCTCAGACTAAGTATACACAGCCAGCCATGGTTGCTTTTGCAATCGGCGTTACTAAGCTTTTAAAGGAAGCAGGAATCAATGCGGATTACACCTGCGGTCTTAGTTTAGGTGAATATTCAGCGTTATATGAATCAGAAACATTAGATGAGCATCAGGTCCTTGATCTTATCGCAAAAAGAGGTAAGTACATGGCAGAAGCATCTGAAGGCTTAGATGTAAAAATGGCAGCTGTTATGGGCGCTGACAGAGAGTCAGTTATGGAGTGCTGTGACAAGGCTAATTCGGAGCTTAAGGGTGAGAAGATTGTTCAGGCAGCAAACTTCAATTGCCCAGGCCAGATTGTTATTTCTGGAGATGCCATTGCAGTTGATAAAGCCAGTGCTTATCTTAAGGAAGCTGGCGCAAAAAGAATCGTTCCATTAAAGGTTAGCGGTCCTTTCCACACAAAGCTTATGAAGCCTGCAGGAGACAAGTTGGCTAAGGAGCTTAAGGACATTTCATTTAACGAAGAAAAATCAAAGATTGTATTTAATTGTCTAGGTAGAGAGAAGACAGATGAGGAATCTATCCCAGCACTTTTGGAAAAGCAGGTTCAGTCATCAGTATATTTAGAGGATTCTATCAAATACATGGTAGATGCAGGTGTTGATACCATCATCGAAATCGGACCAGGCAAGGCAATCAGCAAATTTATAAATAAGACAGTTGATGATGTAAAGGTATATTCCATCGACACAGTTGAGGATTTGGAAAACACCATAAAGGAGTTAAGGGCATGAGTACAGCACTTGTTACAGGCGGCAGCCGTGGAATAGGAAGAGTGATTGCAGATAAACTTGCAGCAGCAGGCTTTGATGTTGCCATCTGCTATTCAGGAAATGAAAATGCAGCAGAAGAAACAGTTAAGCTTTGCGAAGAGCACGGCGTAAATGCAATCGCCATCAAATGCGATGTTAGTAACGAAACAGAAGTAGCAGAAATGTTTGCAGCAGTAAAAGAAAAGTTTGGTCCTGTAGATGTCCTTGTAAACAATGCAGGTGTTACTAAAGATGGTCTTCTTATCAGAATGAGCGAGGCAGATTTTGATAAGGTTATCGACATCAATCTTAAGGGTACATTCCTTTGCACAAAGGCTGCAATAAAGGATATGATGAAAAATCGCCGTGGAAGCATCATCAACATCACATCTATTGTAGGTGTTAATGGTAATGCAGGTCAGACAAATTACGCTGCTAGTAAAGCTGGTATTATCGGATTTACGAAGTCAGTTGCAAGAGAATATGGTGGTAAGGGAATTATCGTAAATGCGATAGCACCAGGCTTCATCCAGACAGCAATGACAGATGAGTTACCAGAAAATGTTAAAGCGGATTATTTAAAGAGAATACCACTAAATCGATTTGGCCAGCCAGAGGATGTGGCAAATGCAGTAGAGTTTCTGGCATCAGAGAAGGCTTCTTATATCACTGGACAGGTGATTGAGGTTACTGGAGGAATGTAAAATGAAAAGAAGAGTTGTAATCACAGGAATGGGAACAGTAAATCCTTTGGGAAATTCTGTAGAGGAAACATGGAATGCTGTAAAGGCAGGCAAATGTGGAATCGCTCCTATTACTCATTTTGATACAAGTGAATTAAAGGTAAAGCTTGCAGGCGAGGTAAAGAACTTTGATGCAGCTGAGGTACTTGGACCAAAGGAAGCCAGACGTATGGATGTGTATACTCAGTATGCATGTGCAGCAGCTAAGGAGGCTTTCGCGGATTCAGGACTTGATATGGAAAAGGAAAATGCAGACAGAGTAGGCTGTATTGTTTCATCAGGAATCGGCGGACTTTCTACTATCGCTGAAGAACATAGCAAGGGTGAAGATAAGGGCTATGGTAAGATTTCTCCTTACTTTATCCCTATGTCCATTAGTAACATGGCAGCAGGTCAGATTGCCATCATGTATGGTCTTAAGGGTATGTGTACCTGTGTTGTTACAGCATGTGCAAGCTCTAACAATGCCATCGGTGATGCCTTCCACAGAATCAGAGATGAATACGAGGATGTGATGGTATGCGGTGGTGCAGAAGGCGTAGTTATGCCACTTGCCATCGGAGGCTTCCAGTCTATGAAGGCTCTTTGCACTAGTGAGAATCCTAACAGAGCTTCTATTCCTTTTGATAAAGAAAGACATGGATTCGTAATGGGCGAAGGCGCTGGTATTCTTGTACTTGAGGAGTTAGAGCATGCCAAGGCACGTGGAGCTAAAATCTATGCAGAGATAGTAGGCTACGGTTCTAACTGTGATGCATACCACATCACTGCACCAAACCCAGAGGGTGAAGGCGGCGCTAAATGTATGGCACTTGCAGTAAAGGATGCTGGTCTTGAGATGAAGGATGTAGATTACATCAATGCTCATGGTACATCTACAAGTCTTAACGATGCTGGTGAGACACTGGCTATTAAGAAGGCCTTTGGCGACCATGCTTATGAGCTTATGGTAAGCTCAACAAAATCTATGACAGGTCATCTTCTTGGTGCAGCAGGAGCTGTAGAGGGCATCATCACTTCACTTGCAGTGAGGGATGGATTCGTACCAGCTACCATCAATTATCTTGAAAAGGATGAGGCCTGCGACTTAGACATCGTTCCAAATATCGGACGCAAGGCCGACATCAAAGTGGCCCTTTCCAACGCCTTAGGCTTCGGAGGCCACAACGCATCAATAGTACTTCGTAAATATGAGGAGAGTATATGCAGTTAAGTAATTCAGAGATTCAGGAGATTTTGCCACATCGCTATCCATTCTTGTTGGTAGATAAGATAGTGGAATGTGAGCCAGGAAAATATGCTAAGGGCATCAAATGCGTCAGCGCAAACGAAATGCATTTCATGGGACACTTCCCAGGTCACCCTGTTATGCCAGGTGTACTTATAATAGAAGCATTAGCTCAGGTGGGAGCGGTTGCTCTTTTGACTGAGGAGGAGAATAAAGGTAAGCTTGCATTCTTCGGCGGAATTAAAAATGCGAGGTTTAAAAGACAAGTAGAGCCAGGCGATGTTTTAAACCTCGAATGCACCCTTACAGCAAGGAAAGGGCCAGTAGGATTCGGGGAAGCTATTGCCACAATCGATGAAAAAATTGTTGCAAAAGCTGAAATTTCCTTTGCCATTGGTGAATAAATTGAGTATAGTATTCTGTGGGAATTAAATTAAAGAAAGATAGGAGTATAAAATGTTAGAAAAAAATCTTACAGAGGTTTATACCAAATTCAAAATTCACTTTTATCAGGAGATGTTTAACAAGCTACACTCAAGAGAAACATCACTCACTATAGTTGAATTATTCTGTGTAGAAATTATATATTGCTTAAACAATCCTACTGTTAAAGAGTTTGCTGATTTCATCGGTATCTCATCACCTAATGCAGCATACAAGGTTGCGTGCTTAATTGAAAAGGGATATCTTCAGAAGGTACAGTCAACAACAGATAGAAGAGAATACCATCTTCACGTTACTGACAAATACCTTGATTATCTCAATCTTTCAACTGGCTATGTAAGCACAGTAGCTGAGCGTTCTGAGGAACACTTCTCTAAGGAAGAGATCGCAACACTCAACCATATCTTAGAGGATATGTCTAACGAGCTTATGAATGAGGTCGCTATTCCTCACCTTGATGAGTTAGAAAAATAATTTATCGTAAATAAATATAGAGAGGCACTATGTAGGTAACAAGCTATTATATTTCTCAAGCTTCACATTTCTAGTGAAGCGGAGAAATCATAATGCTTGTGACCGTAACATAGTGCCTTTTATATTTCTTCCCCGTTAAGCATGAATGTTTCGTCTGGTTCAATAGGTACGCATACACACTTCTTACCATCTACGTAGGCTGTAGTAACATTAGCAGCCTTGCTTTCAGAAACTTTAACTATGATATCTGGAACCTTGCCATCAGCTGTTTCACCAGTAGCTTCCTTAAGCTGCTTTGTAAGGTCTACAACACGTTCTTTAAGAACATTCTTCTCAACTCTTATTTCATTATTCTTAAGAGCCTTCTCATCTAAGATTTCTTCAGCAAGTGGAAGCTGCTCTTCAAAATAGTTTTCGAAATTAGCCTGAATCTTTTCAACCTTCATATCTGAAAGTCCAGAATCAGTAAGGATATTTGCAACATCCTGTGGTTCAAGAATAATTGGCTCTTCAGGTCCTAAACGCTCGGCCTCAACAGTAATGAAATCTGAAAGGTTCTGCTGAATATCAAGCTTTGTCTCAAGAGTTTCCTCTGTTTCCTCACCAAGCGCCTGGTTTAGCATGTTGTTGAAGGCATTCTTCTTCTGAGTAGTGGTCTTTCTAGTGCCGCAGCCAATGCAGTTTTCCCAGAATTCTACATGAGGCTCCTTAGTGTTCTTAGTGTATGCCAGGCATGCATGTAAATCAGTAGAACGCTCTGTAAATGCAGGGAATGTAAAGGCTGTATCAACAGGTCCAACAACCCAGTCTCTGTCTCTTGCGCCAATACGGTTTTCCTGCTCGCGATAACCAAGGGCAGCCTTTGAAAGCTGAACAGGGCAGATAGCACAGATAATGTATTCATATACTTCCTCTGATTCATCTAAGGCTAAATTATCGCTAGTCTTCATAGGAACATCATAGGTGTCGTGGAAAAGCACGATAAGATAGTTTCCTACATAATCATAAGATTCAATAATGCGATTGTAATATTCAATAAGAAGCTTCTCATCCTGAAGGCCTGTCTCGCGAAGTCTCATTAACAAATCATGACCGCTGCCTTCGATTTCTGATTCAGGATCAAATGGAAGCTCCAGCAAGTTGTTGCCAATAGTTCCTGACATGGCCTTGTTAGCAATCTCAAGATATTTGTGAAATTCCTCATCCTCAAGATTAAGGAAAGTCTCCTTGAATGTGAGCACGATTTCCTTGTTGGCATCAACGTAGCAGCCAACCATCTTGTCGAAGTTAACGGAATCCTTTTTGAAGCGTCTTTTTATTTCATTTACTTCTTTTTTATTCATATTAATATGTCACCCCTAATTTTTTCTTACCTATTTAATTATACAAATGCTAAAAATCTTCGCAAGGGAATTTCACTATGGAGTTTTGGATGGAGTTAAGTGTCAGGAGATGATTTGAAAATAAACTTAACAGAAATTGTCCAATGAGTTAAGTGTATATACCATAATAGATTTTTCACTTAAAATTGCAAAATGCTGTTAAGTGAATTTAGAAAAAAAATTTAAAAACTTAACAGAGTTAAGTGTGAAATAGCAAAAAAACATTTTCACTTATATAAATCTGAGGAGTCGGGAGAATTTGTTAAGTGAAGAAATGAAAATCTCCAAATAAACTTAAGAGTACCTAAAATTATTTAAGCTAACTTAAGTTTATAAAAAATTTTTTTTCTCACACTTAACCCCATTCCTGATTTTTAAGTGAGAATGTGAGAATGCAGAAAAAACTTAACTATTGACATGAAATGCTTGACATTAAAATCGTAAATAACTATACTTTACTCAAATAAAGAAAAGGAGACAATCATGGCATTCACATCTATGCTTAATAATCTCAATAACAATAATAATAATTCCGTGAATAATAATCAGGGGATTTAATTTTATTGCGTTGATGAGATTTGATGGTTGTTTCAAATAAGTTAGAATTAGAGAGCCTCATCAAGCACTGCTTGGTGGGGCTTTTTTTATGAATGAAAAGGAGAAAATTATGAGCGTTAAAACAACAGACATAAGAACTCTTTCTAGAAACTTCAAGGAATACGGTGACAAGGAAGTTACAGTTTCTGGTTGGGTTCGCAACATGCGTGATTCAAAGACATTCGGTTTCTTAGTACTTGCAGATGGTACATTTTTCAACCCTGTGCAGGTAGTTTTCAACCAGGATAAGATTGATAACTTCGATGAAGTTCGTCATTTAAACGTAGGTGCAGCAGTATATGTAACAGGTACTGTAGTACTTACACCAGAGGCTAAGCAGCCATTTGAAATCCAGGCCACAAAGGTTGTAGTTGAAGGAAAGTCTACACCAGATTATCCAATCCAGCCAAAGAGACACACAATGGAATACCTTCGTACACAGACACATCTTCGTGCACGTACAAACACATTCCAGGCTGTATTTAGAGTTCGTTCTCTTTGTGCATACGCTATCCACAAGTTCTTCCAGGAGCGTGATTTCGTATATGTACACACTCCACTTATTACAGGAAGCGACTGCGAGGGCGCAGGTGAGATGTTCCAGGTTACAACAATGGACCTTAACAACATCCCGAAGACAGAGGATGGCAAGGTTGATTTCTCACAGGATTTCTTCGGACATGCTACAAACCTTACAGTATCAGGTCAGTTAAACGGTGAGACATACGCACAGGCATTTAAGAACATCTACACGTTTGGACCAACATTTAGAGCAGAGAACTCAAACACAACTCGTCATGCAGCAGAGTTCTGGATGATTGAGCCAGAGATTTCATTTGCAGATCTTGAGGATGACATGATTCTTGCAGAGGATATGTTAAAGTACGTTATCAACTACGTTCTTGAGCATGCGCCAGAGGAGATGGAATTCTTCAACAGCTTCATCGACAAGGGACTTCTTGATAGATTACATCACGTTGCTACTTCTGATTTCGGACGCATCACATACACAGATGCTGTTGCAGAGCTTGAGAAGCACAACGATGAATTTGATTATAAGGTATCTTGGGGCTGTGACCTTCAGACAGAGCACGAAAGATACTTAACAGAAAAGATTTTTGGAAAGCCAGTATTCGTTACAGATTATCCAAAGGAAATCAAGGCTTTCTATATGAAGCTTAACGATGACGGCAAGACAGTAGCTGCTATGGACTGCCTCGTTCCTGGTATCGGAGAAATCATCGGTGGCTCACAGCGTGAGGACGACTACGATGTACTTCTTAAGAGAATGCAGGAATGCGGCCTCAAGGAAGAGGACTACCAGTTCTACCTTGACCTTCGTAAATACGGTAGCTCACGTCACGCAGGCTTCGGACTCGGCTTCGAACGCTGCGTAATGTACCTCACAGGAATGGGCAACATCCGCGACGTAATCCCATTCCCACGTACCGTAGGTAACTGCGACCTTTAAATAATACGGCGACTGCCAGGTGTTTCGTGCTCCCGCAGGCCATCTCCCATTGGAGTCAAGGGAACCTCCCTAAAGGGTCCCTCCTTAACTCCATGGGGCCCTCCTGCTCGCGCTTGCCTAGGTTATGTAGTCGCCTCGTTTCTTTAGATGAGTAATCTGCAAAGAATCTATACATGTCTTTTTAGAGACCTTAAAGTGCCGTCCCTACTTAGGTGGTGCTTTAGCAGCACCTTATGTAGGGCAACGAGCACGACATGAGCGAAAGCGTGTCTCAAAAAGATATGTAGAGATTTTGCCGCAGATTACGGACTAAGACTAGGAGGAGAATATGAGCAAGATGTACATCCCAGAGGGTTACAAATCTGCTTTGGATTTGAAGGAGACCCAAATTGCAATTAAGAAGGTGAAGGATTTCTTCCAGGCACAGCTTACAGCGGAGCTTAATCTTCATCGTGTAACTGCACCACTTTTTGTAGAGCCAAGTTCAGGTCTTAATGACAATTTGAATGGTGTGGAGCGCCCAGTTGCTTTCGGCGTAAAGGAGCAGGGTGATAAAGAAGTAGAAGTCGTTCATTCACTTGCTAAATGGAAGAGAATGGCCCTCGGCAGATATCACTTCAATGTAGGCGAAGGCCTTTACACTGATATGAACGCAATTCGCCGTGACGAGGATACTGATAATATCCATTCCATCTATGTTGACCAGTGGGACTGGGAATGTATTATCAACAAGGCTGACAGAACAGAAGAAACTCTTAAGAAGTACGTAAAGAGTGTTTACGCTGCTCTTCGCGTTACAGAAAAATACATTGCAAATTCTTATGATTATGTGCAGTGCATTTTACCAGAGGAGATTCATTTTATTACTTCTCAGGAATTAGAGGATAGATGGCCAGACCTTGATGCTCATCAGCGTGAGTACGAGGCTGCTAAAGAATATGGTGCAATCTTCCTTATGAAGATTGGTGATTTACTTAAGTCTGGTGAGAGACACGATGGTCGTGCTCCAGATTATGATGATTGGCAGTTAAATGGTGATATCATCGTTTACTATCCAGTTGATGATATTTCACTTGAGCTTTCATCTATGGGAATCAGAGTAGATGAGGATAGTCTTGCAGCTCAGCTTAAGAAGGCAGGCTGTGAGGATAGAGCTTCTCTTCCTTTCCAGAAGGCAATTCTTGAAAAAAAGCTTCCATATACTATCGGTGGTGGTATTGGACAGAGCCGTATTTGTATGTTCTTCCTTCGCAAGTGTCATATCGGTGAGGTTCAGTGTTCTTTCTGGCCTGAAGAAGATGTGGCTTACGCTAGTGAAAGAGGCGTTACAATCCTTTAAAAATTTTAAATTTAGTAATTTATCACTTTACTTTTGTAGAGTTATAGCGTACAATAGTCGATGGCCCTTTTTGAGGGCCATTTTATTGTGTATTTTTTATTATAATTCTTTACTTTAAAACTTTAATGTGCTAAATTATATATAAACAATAAAGGGTAACCGTGCGTCTGTGACGTGCTAGCGATAGGAGTATATTTAAAATGAACAAGAAACTTGAAACAGCAGAAATGGATGAGCTTTTAAGAGCTATTCTCAGCCTCGAAACTGTTGAAGAGGCTTATGAATTTTTTGAAGATTTATGTACTGTCAATGAAATGGTAGCAATGAAACAGCGCTTCGAGGTAGCCAAGATGCTTCGTGAAGAGCGTACTTACCAGGATATTGCTGATGAAACAGGGGCCAGCTCTGCAACCATCAGCCGTGTTAACCGTGCTCTTAACTATGGTAATGATGGTTATGATATGGTGCTTAAGAGAATCAGTCAGTAATTGTTTAAATAGCATAATTATTATGATAAAATGTAAGATGTAGTTTTTGAGACTACATCTTATTTTTTGCTTTAATTGAGGAGGGAGTATGGACAGCACAAAGAAAAGACTTAGCAATATTTTACATCAATTGGCAGAAATAGATTACGTCCATCCAGAGGACATCCCTAATATAGATTTATATATGGATCAGGTGCTTACATTCCTTGACCAGGAGCTTGGTACAGTTCGCGAGGCCACTGAGGACAAGGCAATGACCAAGACCATGATTAACAACTACACTAAGAATCAGATTCTGCCATCGCCTGAGAAAAAGAAATATTCCAGGGACCATATGCTTAATCTGATATTTATATATTATCTTAAGAACTTCCTTTCAATGAAGGACATCAAAAACATCCTTGACCCTATTAATGAGAGATATTTCGGGGTAGATGAGGGACTTGACTTTTACGATATTTATTCCGCAATGGTTGGCTACGAAAGCAAGGTTGCAAACGATGTCACAAAGGATATCATTAGAAAATACAATCTTAGTAAAGAAGCCTTCATGGAGCAGGACGAGGAATCTAGAAATGAACTCCAGGAATTCACATTTATATGTGAGCTGGCCTTCGATGTTTTCGTTAAGAAGATGATGATTGAGCAGTTTATAGCTGGTCGTGAAGCCAAATCAGAGGATGAAAATAGTACTAAAGAAAATCCAAAGGAAAGCAAGTGATTTTATAGATAGAATCATTTTTATATGATAGAATATTTTAGAACAAACTTTCGTTTTAGATAGGAATTAATGGTTATGGATTTAAGTATGTTAAACGATAGGCAGCGCGAGGGAGTTGTCACTACAGAAGGTCCAGTTCTCATACTGGCCGGTGCCGGCTCCGGTAAGACAAGAGTACTTACCCACCGCGTTGCTTATTTAATTGAGCAGGGTGTTATGCCATACAACATCATGGCTATCACCTTCACTAATAAAGCAGCTCGCGAAATGCGCGAGCGTATAGATAATATCGTAGGTTTTGGTTCTGACGGTGTTTGGGTTGCCACCTTCCATGCATCATGTGTTAGAATCTTACGCAGATTTTGCGAAAGACTTGGGCAGGGCTACAGCACTAACTTTACCATCTACGATACAGACGATTGCAAGACCCTCATGAAGGAAGTTTGCAAATATCTTCAGATAGATACTAAGCAGTTTAAGGAACGTACATTTTTAAATGTCATTTCCGATGCTAAGAATAAACTAATCGGCCCAGAGGAATTCACTAATCGTGCCATGGGCGATTACAACATGTCCCGCCAGGCATCTGTTTACAGGGAATACCAGGCCAGACTTCGTCAGAACAATGCATTTGATTTTGACGATTTGATTATGAAGACGGTAGAGCTTCTTAAGCTTGATCCAGAGGTACAGGCGTTTTATCAGAATAAGTTCCATTACATCATGGTGGACGAGTACCAGGATACTAACGCAGCTCAGTTTGAGCTTGTCCGTCTGTTATCCAGCGGCAGAGAGAACCTTTGCGTAGTAGGTGATGATGATCAGTCCATCTACAAATTCCGTGGAGCAGATATTTACAACATTCTCAATTTTGAGCAGCATTTCCCAAATGCCCATGTAATCAAGCTGGAACAGAATTATCGTAGTACAGGCAATATCCTGGATGCTGCCAATGCAGTCATTGCAAATAACGAGGGACGTAAGGAAAAGGCTCTTTGGACTGAAGAAGAAGCTGGAGACAAAATCAACTTCCAACAGTTCGACAGCGCTTATGAGGAGGCCAGCTACATTGCCAGCAATATTGCCAGCTTTGTACGCAAAGGAGAGGCGGATTACAGAGATTGCGCCATCCTTTATCGTACCAACGCCCAGTCCCGTCTTATAGAAGAAAAAATGATATACGAAGGCATTCCTTACAAAATCGTAGGCGGTGTTAATTTCTACAGCCGTAAGGAAATTAAAGATGTCATTGCATATCTTAAAACAGTAGATAACGGCGCTGACGATATCGCAGTTCAGCGTATTATAAATATTCCAAAGCGAGGTATTGGTGCCACATCCATTGCTAAGGTATCTGATTATGCCAGAGAACACGGCCTTAATTTCTACGAGGCTTTAGTTCATGCAAATGATATTCCATCCATTGGAAAGGCAGCAGTTAAGATTAAGGGCTTCACAGATTTAATCGAAAAGCTCAGAAAGATTGCTGCAGAGGAATCAGTATCAGCTCTTGTCGAGGAAATCCTAGACCAGACAGATTACGTGGCAGAGCTTAGAGCAGAGGGCACAGATGAGGCCAAAGCCCGTATCGAAAATATCGACGAGTTACTTACAAAGGCCGTAGCCTACGAAAAGGACGCTAGAGACGACGATGAAGAGCCTACACTTTCAGGCTTCTTGGAGGATGTAGCACTTGTGGCAGATATAGACAGCTATGAAGAAAGCGATAACTATGTTGTGCTTATGACACTTCATGGTGCTAAGGGTCTTGAATTCCCACGTGTCTACATGGCCGGCATGGAGGATGGATTGTTCCCAGGTCAGGGAGCTATCTTTGACGGTGGCGGAGCCGATTCGGAATTAGAAGAGGAGCGTCGTCTTGCCTATGTAGGAATCACCCGTGCCAGGGAGCATCTTACCATGACAGCAGCAAGAATGCGTATGATTCGTGGTGAGACCCAGTTCCACAAGATATCCCGATTTGTAAAGGAAATCCCAGAGGATTTAATTAAGGGTAATCTCTGGGAGCCAAAGCCTATGGAGGATTATTCCAGCACTCCTATTGGAGAGTACTCTGTATATCAAAAGCCTTCTGGCAGAGGCCCAGCCATCGCCACAAGCTATGGCGATAATAAGCGTTCAGTTCGCGATACATTTAAGACTAACGTATATACGGTAGGAAGTTCCACTACCGCAGTTGCTAACAAAAATGGAACTAAGATAGAAAAAGGTGAATTGGAATATGGCATCGGCGACAGAGTCAGCCATATCAAATTTAAAGAAGGTACAGTAAAGGACATCATCGACGAAGGCCGTGACTACGAGGTCACCGTAGACTTCGACGGCGTCGGAATCAAGAAGATGTTCGCCTCCTTCGCAAAATTAAAGAAAGTATAAAAGGCTTCCCCTTGAGGGGGAAGCTGTCAGCGATAGCTGACTGATGAGGTGTATATGAAACGCGGTGAAATAGTTCAGGGAAAAGTAGTAAAGGTTTCTTTCCCTAACAAAGGTATAATTGAAACAGCCGAGGGCGACCGCCTTCGCGTTAAAGGCGTTCTTCCTGGCCAGACTGTTTCAGTGAGAGTTAAAAAGAGTTCTAAGGAAAAGGCCCAGGGAAATCTTCTTTCCTTAGATGTTCCATCTCCTATGGAAATGGAGCAGCCTTATTGTGTACATTATGGTAAATGCGGTGGCTGTACATATCAGTCGCTTCCTTACGAGGAGCAGTTAAAGCTGAAAGAGAGCATGATTCATGATTTAATGGCTCCTGTCATCAGCGAAGAAGTATGGAATGCCACATACGAAGGCATCAAAGCCAGCCCAAAGCAGTTTGGTTATCGTAATAAAATGGAGTTCTCATTCGGAGATGAGTTAAAGGACGGCCCACTTACACTTGGTATGCACAAGAAGGGCAGCTTCTATGATGTTGTTACAGTAGATGGCTGTCAGATTATCGATGCAGATATGCGTCGTGTTCTTACAATCACTTTAGATTACTTCGCAAATGCGAAGCAGCCATATTATCGTAAGAATACACATGAAGGATACTTGCGCCATCTGCTTGTTCGTAAGGCAACAAAGACAGGTGAAATCTTAGTAGATTTGGTTACCAGCACACAGATTTCATCAATCTACGAGCTTGCTCTTTTAGAGGGATGGAAGCAGACACTTTTGAAATGTCAGGATTGGGAAGGAAAGCTTACGGGTATTCTTCATACTAAAAATGATAGAGAGGCTGATGTGGTAGCAGACGAAGGCACAGAGGTGCTTTACGGACAAAGCTGGTTTAAGGAAGAGCTTCTTGGTCTTTCATTTACTATCAGCCCATTCTCATTCTTCCAGACTAATTCGCTGGGCGCAGAAGTACTTTACAGCACAGCACGTGATTTCATTGCCGCTGGTGCTGATGGAGCAGAAGTATATGACCTTTACTCTGGCACAGGCACCATCGCTCAGGTCATTGCACCTGCAGCAAAGCACGTTACTGGTGTGGAAATCATCGCTGAGGCAGTAGAGGCAGCTAAGGAAAACGCCAAGCTCAACGGTCTTGATAATTGTGATTTCATCGCAGGTGATGTTCTTAAGGTTCTTGATGAC
>JAEEGI010010104.1_pt1 | contig 20529 bp, 17 predicted proteins | sample 8958751 | NCBI WGS metagenome assembly JAEEGI01 (sample SAMN16246545, study PRJNA631951) | gut metagenome | biome: gut microbiome; feature: rumen; material: KS-attached | host: Bos | place: Iran: Karaj | collected 2018-10 | reverse complement strand
TAAGCCAATCGGTCATCAGGCAGAGGCTGGCTTTGTGTTTACAATGCCAATGCCCTGCCAGATGACTGATTGGGGCTCTGTATATAGTTAAGAATCTTTATCGGGCTTCAAAGAAAAGAAAGAGGCGTTTTCCTTCCATTTTGGCTCATAAGCTCCTTCACTCCTTCAGGGTTTCAGAGCTCGTTCACGGCACCGAGGAAGAGGATTGCTCCGGTGGAATGGTCAACGATGGCGAACATGAAAGGCCTGTTCACCTTGAATTCCACGAATTCCTTTTCTTCCACAGGGTCGATGTTCGCACTAACAGTTCCGATTGTAACGGCTGCAGCCTCAGTTCCCTTCTCATCCACATTGATGACAGCGCTCTGCTTCAGACTGCTCAACGGTCCGCATGAAGGACCTATGCGCGAGAGGTCGGCTCCGATTTCAAACACTTTCTTGATGCCCATCGACTGTAGGATGTCGTTGAGGCCTGTGTCTTGCGTGATGCTGAATTTAGGCAGATATGCCTTGACCATGGTCTCTTTCAAGGATGCTGTGATGTGGCTCCAAGCCTCCTTGTCCATGCCGTTCACGCAGCCAGCCAGCGATACTCCTTCGTGTGGCAGAAAGACCATCATGCTGAAGCTGTCCGTGAAAGGAATCTTCAGCACCTCCATGTCCTCCAGGGCGGCATAGCTTAGGCCTTGAGCCTCATTCCGGCTCATCATATCGACATCAGTCTTCGTGCCGTCTGTATTTGTGAACTTGTCCTTCCGGGTGAGTGCCTCGTCGAAAGGAGCCCTCCATCCCGCTTTGAAATATACGGCGTTGGCCAGCATCATGGTCCAAGGGAGTGGAGCGTCATCCACTAGTTTGGTGATGAGGTCGTGCGTCTTGTCGGCACACCAGGAATTGATGTGTTTTCCCGCATCGTCCGCTCCAAAGTCAAGGGCGAACACCTCTGAGTCGTAGAAATTCCGGATAGTGGAGACATAGCTCTGGTAAACCTGCATGCCCAGATCCACCCACAGGGCGTTCCCCACCTCGAAGCGGCAGTCCTTCAGGCTCTTCTCCAGCAGGTTTGTTAATGTCCTGTTGCCTGCGTTGTAGTCTTCCAATGAGCCTTTGTATTCCATAGCGTCCATCAGCTCCTGGAAGGTCTGCCCGGATGCTCCGTTGGAGAGCGGCGAAAGCACCTGCTGCACGCTGTAAGGCGACAGGAGGGTGTTTTCCTTGTTGCCCCTTGTGGCGAACCCCTTCTTGAACAGCTTGAAGGAGAAACCGTTGATGGCGTCCACAACCTCCTTCCCCTCTTCCGTGATGTTATCCGCCTTGTACAAGTCAGGATTGAAGGCGGGAACTTCGTCCTTCACCACGTTCAGCTTGTACTTGTTTTTGAGATAATAATAAGATGATTCCTGGTTTTCATTCCCTGCCTGAGAACTCTCATTGCTGTCATCGTCAGAACACGAGAAGAACGACAAGGCACTTATCAAAGACAATGCTTGTATGAATAAAATCCGTTTCATAATGGTTATGTTTTAAAATAGATTAATAATAATATAAGTTCTTCTATCATGCAAGTATTTCGATTTGTATTTCATCAATTGCAAATATAATACAAATATCTTTGAACATTCAAAAATCAATCAAAGAATAAGTTCACACAAAGTTCACATTATTTGTCGCTTTTATGATATATTTCTTAAAAACAGATGATTAAAAAACTTACAAATATATATACACCAATTGGCTTATCCAACTGTCAACAGTTCTTTCAACCTGCTCTCCACATGAAGTGCAGAGTGTGTTCCAAACAACTTTAGGTTGATGCCTGACCTGATATTGGAGATTCTCGATTTGGACGTGTCTAATAAGATGGAAATGTCTTTGTTAGAATAATCGAGCAGCAGCAATATGGCTGTCAGCTTCTCTTGATTGGTCAGGCTGCTGTTTTTGGTGATATTATAATAGAAAATAGGAATGCAGTTCCTCACTTTTTCAATCAGTTCGGCCCATTCCTCTTCAGAAACCTTCTTCTCTTTCTGTGGCTCAGGTTTCAGTTTATCAGATATTTTTATTAGAATGTCACAGCCTTTCAGCTGGTTGATGTTCTGGCGGGAAAACATGGCGGCATGGCTGCTGTCAAAATCAGAAAGGAACCGGACTAAGTTTTTAATATCCTTATCCTTTTCGTTGAGAACCAGCTTGAGCTCGGAAAGCTGTTCACTGTTTTTGCCGGAGGACGATTGAAGGGCATTGTATGCCGCTTTCAATGTTTTCAGTTCTGAACTGGTCTTATCAAGAAGGGCGGATGTGTGGCAATAGTCTTTATAGAGTTTCTCCTTTTCTTTTTTCCTCTTGCCAATGATTCTTCGGACAAAAAATAATGTGACCGAGGCAGCCAGAATGATAAAACCGATTAACGACCATCTGAACAGCTTTTCTTTCTTTGCCTCCCATTCCGCCTCCTGAGTCTTACGGTACAGTCTCTCATAGCTGTACATGGATGAAGCCTGATTGACTGCGTCTGTGTGGATTCTTGCCAGTTCCTCATTGATGCATGAATCTTTCAGCCTGTTGTAAAAGAATGCGGAGTCCAGCTCACGCTTATAAGAATATACAGCCTGCAATCCGTTGTAAGCTTTGTAATGCTGGTTGAATGGAATCAGTCTTCGAAAACATTGTTCTGCGGAATCATGGTGGTCAAGAGCGATGTAATACAGGCCTTTCTGATACAGATATTCGGCGTAATCTGGATCTGCCGTGCCTTTCCTGCCGTACAAGTTGATTTCCCTGTCAAATTCATCCATCAGTTTCCGAGCATCTGCATATTCCTTCCTTCCGAGCATCAACCTTATGAGAATGGGATACACACGGACTGCGTTCTCAGGCATATCGTTCTGTCTGTAGAGCATGCAGGCGGAGTCGCATACCTCCATCACTTTGGCCGTGTCATGCAGCAGGGAATAGGGATGTGACAGCATTTCCACGGACTTTATGTAACCGTAGGTGTCTCCAGCCTTCAATGCGAAAAGACCACATTTGCGCTCAGCCTCAATAGATTTCAGAGGCAAGTACTGGTTATAATAGATGTCGGCCATCTGTCCATATATTCTGTCCAACAGCTTGAAATTACACTTGATATCAGTCGTGTCGGCAGCATCAACAGCATCCTGATAGTATTTCAAAGCCATGGGAGCCTCATTCCTGTCACGGTAGATGCAGCCCATGACATACCGCACCCTCATCTGGTCGTTGGCGTCTCCTTCCTTATCATAGAATCTCATGACCTCTTGAAAAGCCGTGTCGGATGGCAGCTGCATGTACAGCTTGTTCTGCACTTCAGCCATCATCAGCTCATAGCGCATCCTGAGGGAGATGTCGTCAAGAGAGTCCACTTCCGGTTGGAGTTCCAGAAGGCGGAAACGGGCTGAGTCTGGTGATGAGTCAATCAGGCTGTCCAAACCTGCGAAAAACGCCCGTTCCGACGAAGAAGAACCGCATGAGGGGCAGAAGCCACATACAATGGTTACTGTCAATATGATATGAAGTAAAACTCTCATAGCGTTTGTGGAGCATTTAGCTTTTGCTGCTTATGCAGTTTTTGAATGGAATATGCTTGTTAGTTGTACAAAGATACAAAAAAAAGAGTTGTCAACAGGCACCATGGCATGCCGTACACATTCTTTTGACTGAAAAATACCGCAGGCCACCAACCTATATGGCCAGCGAAACCTGCGGTAATCAAAAAGGTGGTTGCTCTCAACGCACACTGTTTTTATAGTTGTAAGAATCTTTAAAGGGTTAATGTACAATGATATATGAGGTCTCCCACCGAAAGTTCAAGCTCAAAAACGCCTGATATGCTTTCAGGCACCATAATGATTCCTTCATCAGAAACCATGTCGGCAAACACTGAATCTCCATCGGACTCAAACAAGGTCACCACGCATCCTGCAAACTGAACATCAAACGAGAGCTCGTTGCCGTGTTGGTTCATATAAACCGGTGCTGCCGGCATCCGCGGATTTCCACCACCTGGCCCATTTTTTATTTCCAAGTTAATGGGTGGGTCATCTGCCACATTACAACCGATTGCATACTGCGAGAGTGGCAAGAGCAGTGCCATCAAGAAAAATCTGAGGTATTTCATAAAGCTTAAATATAGTAGAAAAATATTTTTCTTACGAAAATATTTGAAATCTTTCAATACAAATTTAAGCAATAAACTTTTATCAACTATGAAAAAGATATCAAAAAAGTTCACACAAAGTTCACATTTTTGGTGTTTTTGATATCCAAATAACTGATATTCAGTATTAAAACAAATTTATAAAATTAGTCTTAAATTGTTATATATGATATATTTCTGTTATAAAAACTTCACATTTTGAAGGAATAGGTCCAGGTTGACCTCCCGTTCAAAATGCCTTTGCAGCGTTTTACTTCACTTCCGTAAGGTGATTTTTCAGGCTTCGGATTCTCCGTTGAGAGTCACGCTTACGATGTAGATTCCATCGGTATAAGAGCGCAGGCTAAGCGTGACGCTCGATTCCGACAGCCGCAACGGAGTAAATTCCCTCCTGAAAGTTGAGAAGATGACTGAAACCATTCCAGGTGATAGGGAATTTGTAAACACAATTCAAGGAAAGCCCCGTTATCCAATTATCCATTCCGTCACATTCCGCTCCTCAGTGGAGAAAGAAATGCCGATTTTGGTCAGTTGCCTGCCGTCGAGGAAGTAAGGGAGGAGATAGTTCCTGCTGTCAATCTGCTCAATGGCTTCCCGGGCCGGGCGGTCGAGTTTGACCTCCATCACGTAGATGTGACCTTCGGTCTTCACCACCACGTCGAGGCGCCCCTTGGCGGTGCGTACCTGCGAATCCACATGCAGGCCCAGCAGCGAGAAGATGACATAGAGCATCTGCGTGTAGTGGTTCTCGTCGAAACGGCTGTCCTGATAAGGGATGCTCTCGAGATAGGCCTGGAGGGTCTGCATAGCCGACTCCACATCATGATACATGAACCCCTTGCTGATATTCATAAGCACCAAGGCTCTTCCATCGGTGTTTGGGGTGATGTAGTAGGGATAGAGTGCCCTCATCAATCCGTTGCGCACTTCCTTGTTGGGGAATCCCAGGGTATAGAGCTCAAATTGGGATTCATAATGCTTGATTGTGAGGTAACCACTTTGATAGAACAAAGGCAGAATGGATCTCATGTCCTCAGTTGGGGCATCGAATTCAGGAGCTTCAGCAGTGCTTCCGTCAATGCGCGATATGTCGGTGTGGAATTTGCGGAGCATCTCCACGAGGAACGAAGGTGTGCCGGTGGAGAACCAGTAGTTGTCGAAGGTCCCGTCGGAGAGGGCGTTGATGATGCTGTAGGGATTATAGACTCCTGGTGAGTTGGCGGCGAAGTGATAGCCGTCGTAGGTCTGGCGCAGCTTGTCGAGGGTTTGCTCCACTGTAAGTTCCTCTTTCTCTGCCAGCCGCTTTATTCCATCCTGGAAATTCTCCTCTATCTCCTGCTGTGTGAACCCGCAGAGCGTGGAGTATTCAGGCATCATGCTGATCACCTTCAGGTTGTTGATCTCGCTGAAGATGCTCAGCTGGGAGAACTTGCTGATGCCCGTGATGAATACGAAACGGAGATAAGGGTCGCAGTCCTTCAGCGGGGCATAGAGCGTGCGCATAAGCTGACGCACCTGTGTCAGCCGCTGTTCGTCGTGGAGAACGTTGAGCAGCGGTGCGTCATATTCGTCGAGGACAACGACGGCTTTCTCGCCATACTGCTCAGTTGTCTGCTGTATGATGGCTTTAAGGCGGCTACCCAAAATGTTACTTTTACGCTCTATACCGAACTGGCTCTCTATATCTCTTAAACGGTCACTCAGGCTTTCCTCAATCTTCTCCGGCTCTATCTCCTTCACCGACGCCAGGCTCAGATGGATTACCGGGTGCTTCTTCCACTGCTTCTCCAGCCGCTCCATGGCCAGCCCCTTGAACAGGTCCTTCTCACCACGGAAATAGGAGGCCAGCGTCGATACAAGCAGCGACTTGCCGAACCGGCGCGGACGGCTCAGAAACACATAACTGTAAGACTGAGTCAACTTATATATCAGCTCAGTCTTGTCCACATACAGCATGTTCTCCTCTATAATCTTCTGGAATGTCTGTATGCCCAAGGGATAGCGGCGCGGCAAAGTCTCCATAACAACCTGTTTTAGGGTAGTTCTATAAATTACGTTTTTACTTACATGTCTTATGGGACGGTTTGAAATTCGGTTGCTTTTTGTTTGATGCGGCGTTTTTTTGCCATTGTTTGCAGTTACATAGCTCGCTATGCGCCTTTAAACACTGACAAAAATCCATCCACTTCAATTCAAAAATCAATCCAACCTAATTTTTAGAACCACCCTTTGATGTATCAGCAAAATTACATAATATTTTCCATTTAAGCAAATTATCAACAGGGTCTTTTGCCTACGTTTGTTTTTAGGCTGATTCAGGCTAAAGTGTATGAAGGGACAATGAAGTTTTTTTAGCTTATCATGCTTTCTTCCAGAAGCTATGGGAGAAGAGAATGAGCACAGGGAAAATTTCCAAACGTCCTACGAGCATGAGGAAGGAGCAGGTGAATTTCGCTATGGGGGTGAGGATAGCCCATGAGTGGACCGGTCCATAATAGCCCATACCTGGTCCGACATTGGAGAGTGAGGACATGGATATGCCCAGCGCGTCGAAGACGTCGAACTTGTTGAGTTGCTGATTGGGATCCACGCCAAAGAATGCGAGAACGAACGCTCCAATCAGCATGCATCCTGCAAAGAGTGCGACGAATCCGAATAGAGTGCGGATGACCTGGCTGTTGATGACCTGTCCGTTGTATTTCACTGGCAGCACAGCTCTTGGATGGAGAATGCGCCGGAACTCGTTTCGAGTGATTCGGTAGATAAGAGACCAACGTATGCACTTGAATCCACCACTGGTACTGCCTGAGCAAGCCCCTGCAAACATGATGAAAAGGAGCAGCGGCATGAGGGCATTAGGCCAGATGGTGTAGTCGCATGTGGCCAATCCGGTGGTGGTTTGAAGTGAAACCACGGTGAAGAACGCCTCCCGAAAAGAGAGTTCCAAAACTGCGAGAAAGTCAGAAACAGAACTGATGTCGGTATCGACCATCTTCTGGTTTAAAAGTCCAAGTGTGCACGCAAGGGTGGCTCCTCCGAAAATGAAGATAAAGCATCTGAGCTCTGAATCCTTGAAGAAACGTTTGACGTGTCCTCTGAGGATGGTGTAGTAGATGAGGGTGTAGTTCACGCCTGACACAATCATGAAGATCGTCATCACGTATTCGGTGACAGGTGAGTTGAACACATCGTGGAGCAAGTCGCTGTGGGTTCCATAGCCTCCTGTTCCTGTGATGGTCATTGAATAGTTGACCGCATCGAAAGGTCCCATTCCGCACAGAATGAGCGACAGAATGCACAGGGCTGTGATAAGCACATAGACTGTACCAATCCATTTGGCGGTCATGCTGATTCGAGGGTGTACCTTGTTGTACATAGGTCCGGTGGTCTCAGCAGCAAAGAGTTTCACCTCACCAACTCCGAATGCAGGAAGGATGGCCACGGTGAAGAAGATGATTCCGATACCGCCAATCCATTGCGACATGCTCCGCCAGAAGAGGATGCAGTGAGGCTGGGCGTCGCAGTCGTCAATGATAGTGGCTCCCGTGGAGGTGAATCCCGACATGGTTTCAAAAAATGCGCTCGCCACGTCGGGGACCGCTCCGCTGAAGAGGAAAGGCAACATTCCGATGGCAGAGAAGAGCACCCAAATGACGGTGACGATGAAATAACCGTCGCGTCGGCCCATATTTTGGCCTGAATTCCACCCTACAATCTGGTTCACGGCTCCAATGGCTGTGGCTATGAGTGCCGGCCACAGAAAGGCGTACATGGCATCTTCCTGATAATACATGCCCACAAAGAAAGACAACAGCATCAGACCTGCTTCAATGAAGAGGAGGATTCCGATCACACGTATGATGAGTTTCCAGTTGGTCATGATTACAGATTATAGGCTTTAGGCGTACGATTTTTTGTTATGCGGAAGTGGGACTGAATGAGCGAAATACTTAATTGAAGAATTTGTCGAGCCGCTTCAGGGTACCGGCAATGCAGAAGACGACGGCCTTGTCGCCTGCTTGCAGGACGGTTTGTCCGGAGACGAGCATTCCTTTTCCGTGGCGGAACACTCCACCTATGTTGACTCCTCTTGGAAGACCGAGGTTCATCACCTTGTCACGGGTGACTTTCGACCCCTCCTTCACGACGAACTCTGCCACGTCAGCTTCAGCCACGGTGAGCATCTTCACGTTGTCCACACTCGACTTGAGTAACATCTGATAGATGTGGCTGGCGGCAATCATCTTCTTGTTGATCACCGTTCCAACATCGAGCGATTCCGCCATGTCCATATAGTCTAGGTTTTCCACCTGAGCGATGGTTTTCCTCACGCCTCTGCGCCGTGCCGCCACGCAGGCAAGGATGTTTTCCTCGTCGTTTTCGGTGAGTGCGATGAAGGCGTCGAGCTTGTCGATGCCCTCATCGATAAGAAGTTCCATGTCGTGTCCCTCTCCATTGATGACCATGGTGTTGTTTTTCAGCAGGCTTCCCAGTTTTTCGCACCTTGCCAGACTGGGCTCCACAATCCGGATGTCCATGCCGGCAGGAAGTGCCCAATCGGCTCTGACGGAGAGTTTCCCACCTCCGATGATAAGGGTGTTCTTAACATTCGGGTACCCTTCTTTGCCAGAGAGGCGCGCGATTTCAGGGACGTTATCACGAGTGGTCATGAAGAAGACGAGGTCGCGTGGTAGAATTTTCTCGTCGCCATAAGGGTGTACGGTCTCTCCGTTCCGCTTGATAGCCACCACGTGGAACTTATGTCCGTGTTTCATACCAATCTCCTTGAGCGTATGGTCCACGAGCACGTTGCTGGCGTTGCTGATTTCCTTGTCGTAGATGGGGTGGTCATCGTGCATTTTTACACTGAGGAGCACGAGTTCTCCGTTGTCGCCGAATTCCCAAAGTTGCCTCACCCAGGAGAACTTGCAGGAGTCGGCAATCTCGCGTGAGGCCAGCAGTTCAGGATAGATGAGTGATGAGATGCCCATGGTCTCGAAAATCTTCCGGTTTTCAGGCTTCATGTACTCGTAGTTGTCGATTCTCGCCACCGTCCGTTTTGCTCCGAGCTGTCTTGCCATCATGGCACAAGCGATGTTCTCGCTCTCGTCGGGCGTGACGGCGATGAAGAGGTCGGCATTGTCGATGCCTGCATTCTTCATTCCCTCGATGGAGGTGGGCTCCACGGCGAGAGTCATGATGTCGAGGTCGTTGTTCACCTTGCTCAGACGCTCCTCATCACCATCGATGAGGATGACATTGATGTTCTCCACGGAGAGCATCCGTGCCAAGTGTGTTCCTACGGCTCCGGCGCCTGCAATGATTGTCTTCATGAGCGGCAGATAGTTAATATGGTGTGGTATATGCTGTCGGCATCCATCCCTGTGATTTTTCTCAGTTGTGCCACTTTTCCGTGTTCCACAAACTCGTCGGGAATGCCGATACGCGAGATCATTGTGGGGTATTCATGGTCGTTCATAAACTCGATGACCGTGCTTCCCAGCCCTCCGTTGATAACGCCGTCCTCCACGGTGATGGCGTGCTTGAACCGCTTCCCCACTTCATGGAGGATGTCGGTGTCGATGGGTTTGAGAAACCGCATGTCGAAGTGTGCGATCGACAGTCCATTTTCTTCCTCTGCTTTCTGGATGGCTTTCTCCGTTTCTTTGGCAATGGGACCGATGGTGAGGATAGCGAGGTCCTTACCGTCCTTCATCTTCCGTCCTTTGCCAACAGGTATTTCCTCGAGTGGGCATTGCCAATCAACTCTTGAACCTCTTCCGCGAGGATAACGGATGACAAAGGTGCCTTTGCCAGGCAGCTGTGCCGTGTACATCATCCGTCGCAGTTCATGCTCGTCGTAAGGCGATGCGATGGTGATGTTCGGAATAGGCCTGAGGAACGCCATGTCGAAAGCGCCATGGTGTGTGGCCCCATCTTCTCCTACGAGTCCGGCTCTGTCGAGACAGAGCACGAGATTGAGTTTCATGATGGCGGAGTCGTGGATAATGTTGTCGTATGCTCTCTGCATGAAAGAGGAGTATATGTTGCAGAACGGAAGCATTCCGTCCTTCGCCATTCCTCCAGAGAAGGTAACGGCATGTCCTTCAGCAATTCCCACGTCGAACACCCGGTTTGGCATTTCCTCCGCCATGATGTTCATGGAGCATCCCGTCGGCATGGCCGGTGTGACGCCCACAATCTTGTCGTTCTTTCTGGCCAGCTCAAGCAGCGTATGTCCGAACACATCCTGAAATTTCGGTGGGCAAGGGCTGTGGGGGGCGGTGTCGAGTCGTTCGCCGGTGTCTTCGTCAAAACGTCCCGGTGCGTGCCACACGGTGGCGTCCTTCTCAGCAGGCTCATATCCTTTGCCTTTGACGGTGTGGATATGCAGCATTTTCGGTCCTTGCATGTCCTTGATGGTGCGCAGGATTCTCACCAACTCCTTCACGTCGTGTCCGTTGATGGGACCGAAATAGCGGAGATCCAGTCCCTCGAACATGTTCTGCTGACGGCTGATGAACGACTTCAGGCTGTTGTTGAATCTAAGGATGCCACGTTTGCGCTTGTCGCTGAGCCATCCCCATTTGGTGAGTCGCTTGGATATCTTGTATCGGATGTTGTTGTAGGTGGAGTTGGTGGTGAGATTGAGCAGGTATTGTCTCATTCCACCCACGCTCTTGTCTATCGACATGTTGTTGTCGTTGAGGATGATGAGCATGTTGTTGGGAGTGGATGAGGTGTTGTTCAGTCCTTCGAAGGCCAATCCTCCGCTCATGGCTCCATCGCCGATGACCGCCACCACCTTGCGGTCTTCTCCATGGAAATGTGATGCCACCGCCATTCCGAGAGCGGCGCTGATGGAATTGCTGGCATGTCCGCAGCAGAAGGTGTCGTATTCGCTTTCCTCAGGGAAAGGGAATGGGCGCAGTCCGCCCAGTTTTCGGTTGGTGCAGAACTGTTCGCGACGTCCAGTGAGGATTTTATGACCATAGGCCTGATGCCCCACGTCCCACACAATCCTGTCACCGGGTGTGTTGAACACATAATGCAGGGCTACGGTCAACTCCACTACACCCAGGCTTGATGCCAGGTGTCCCGGGTTGGTTGACAGTTCTTTGATTATATCCTTCCTGAGCTCGTCGCACACCTGAGGCAACTGTTCGATACTGAGTTTCCTCAGGTCGTCGGGTGTGTTGATGCTGTTGAGCAGTTCCAGTTCTGTATGATTCGTATGGTTGTTTTCCGACATTCTTTCCGCATTCGATCTTATCTTGCAGGTGTGCCTCTCCCAATAGAGAACCCGGCATGCAACGCGGTTTCACAGAGGAAAGCCGTAGTTGCAGATAAAATCTGTTTCAACCTGCAAATTTACGTTAATCGGGCGACAAAACCAAATTTATTGCCATTTACTGCTTTTCTTGCGCTGAAAATAAGTCCGTTTTCCCTTTTTCTGCTGTCTCGGGTTGTCAGTAAAAAGTGGAATCCGCAACTGCGATGTTGCGGATTCCGTATGTTATGGGCTTATTTTGTGGAAATGAAAATATTTTCAGCTTTCATTGTGATGTAAAGGCTACCATAAGCCAGTTCCATTATGATGCTCCTTATCCATTTCCTTCAGAATCTGGATCATTTCAAATTCTTCATCTTCATTATCTTCTTTTCGTTTCACTTCAATTTCTCCACCAGAATATTTGCCGCTGACCGCAATGGTTTCGCAGTAAATGTCATTAGTGAATACTGTTCCAATTATGATATGGGGGTAAAGATAATTCTTTTTCATTATGCTCATTTTATTTTATAAATATTTTTTTACCATTACGTATGTAGATTCCTTTCCTTGGATTTTCAACAGGTTGTCCCATAAGGTTATAGAACTGATTGTAATTCCTGCTGGTGGATTCAGCTTCAGGGATGTCCATATCAGATGCGATATCATTTTTGATCAATAAGTTAATGCTTTTGACACCACTCTCTCTGGCATTGAGGTATGCTTTCCCTATAGGGACAATAGCGTCAACACCACCACTGATACACTGAAACTTTGCTTCTCCCCCTACGTTCACCATGACAAATTCCGCAGAGGAAGGATTGGAAACTAACGTGACGGGTTGTTCAATGACACCGACTAGAAGATTTCCAGTTACAACATTTCCATCTGTTGTGGTGTGGAGAATATGCATTGATCCAGCTTCCCCTTTGAATATGAGTCCTTCACCAGACTGGACAGCTTCACTTACTTCTATCAGATTTGCCGATTCGTCAGTCACTGAGTTGACGTAGAAAGCCGAAATACCTTCTGGCATGACAGACAAATCAAGAGGTTTGTCGAATGCGAATGTAGTGTACCCAGTCTCCCCGATTTTTACGATAGCTATAGTTCCTTCCTCCACAATGTTATCTTTACCGTTTTTATTGAAGGGCTCCCAATAATTTGCCACGGCATAAAGGCTTTTGCTTCCAGTTGGAACGCAAAGCAAAGCATTATCGTAGGTGTAGGTGTTAAAAACATTCGGTGGCAGACGAAGGGAATAAAAATCGTCTATCCTTGGGCCTTTTACTATTGTTGGTGGTGTTGGGTTTAAGCTATAGACAATTTTGAGGTTACAGCCATTAAAAACATTGTTGTTGATTTTTGTTATGCTTTCAGGAATAACAACAGATTGCAGGCTGGTGCATTTTGCAAAAATACCATCGTCAAGTATTGTCACGCCATTCGGAATGATTACTTCCTTTATGCTGCTGCAGCTATTGAATGCACTTCCGCCGATTTTTGTCACACTGTTCGGAAAAGATACCTCTTGCAGTTCTGTGCAATAAGCAAATGCATTTTTCCCAATTATTTGTAGATTGGAGGGAAAAGTCACTTCCTTTAAACCTGAACAATTCTTAAATGTGGCTTCCCCAATTTCTGTGATATTTTCAGGGATAATCATAGCTGATAATGCCTTACAGTCAGAAAAGGCACTGTTTGGCAATTGTGACAGCCTATTGCTGATGGTGATTGTTTTGATGTTTTCACATTTAGCAAAGGCGGCTTTACCTAATGACGTGACGTTTGAGAGATCTATTTCAGTCAAGCCGGTACAGCCATAATAGGCATTTTCTCCAATGCTCCTGACAGAGCTTGGAAGTGCGATTTCTGTTATGTTGGAACAGTCATAAAATGCGTTTTTCCCTATAGAAACGATAGAGTTTGGAAGCTGCACAGAATTGACACTGGTTTTCTCAAACGCATAATCTCCAATAGCAGTGACCGTGTATGTGGTGGTGCCATGTGTGATGGTTTCAGGAATAACAATGTCTTTTTTCTCATACTCAATCCTATAAGGTATTTTTTTATAATATGTCACTGCAAGTGTGTGTAATGTTGATGATGTGATGTCATAATATACACCGTTTTCAACAAAGCTATATCCAAATATGTTTATTGGATGGAATAGAAATAATAAAAAAGAAAAGAATAATGAATGTTTCATTTTATGTGTGTTTTTGGGGTTAAGAATAATTGATTAAAAAGATACATGGAAGTTTTCAAATTTTATGCAAAAGTAATAGATGCAGACGAAATGGCAATCATCCATTTCGTCCATTTGATGGCGTCATCAACTGGGGCAATTTTCTAAACGGACTATCATAACAGGCGTTATGATAGTCCGCTTAAGTTTGTCTGGCGAAATTTTGTTGTTCTGCTTTTTTATTAAATTCGCAGAAAATCAATGCTGTTATGGAACAAATGAGGTGTTATCCTGTGGGAATCCAGAAGGGTGTGTCAAATTGAAAAAAAGTCGCCTGACGGAGAGAAATCCCACAAATCTAAAACAAATTAAGGGTCTGATTATCAGCAAGTGATATTTGAAAAGATTTGTAAGATTTCTGTGCGAAGCGCACTCCTAAGCATTTTGAAGTGCCCCCAAGAAGTTGGACGTTAAACACGTTATTTATCCCTAAGGTATTGAGCTCGGTATTGCACCGGGCTCATTCCTTTTAACTTCATTTTTATCCTTTTATTGTTATACCAATCAATATATTCTTTCAAGTCCTTCTTGAAGTGTTCCATGGACTTATAATCGTTCGCATACAGCAGCTCCGACTTCATGAGTCCGAAGAAGTTCTCCATGACGGAGTTGTCCAGGCAGTTCCCTTTGCGTGACATGCTTTGCTTGATTCCATGCTTCTCCAAGGCCTCCTGATACGTTTTGTGCTGGTACTGCCATCCCTGATCGGAGTGTAGTGTTGTATCCCATTCCTCTGGTAATTTGTCCGTAATAGCAAAGACCTTATCCAGCATCTTGTTTATCTGCGTGAGATCAGCCCTATCAGATATGTCATAGCCAAGCACTTCACCGTTGAAAAGATCCAGTACGGGCGAGAGGAAGCTCTTCTTGTCGCCTATGGAAATCTGTGATACGTCCGTGACAAGTTTCTGACAAGGCCTGTCAGCCCTGAAGTCCCTGTTCAGTATGTTAGGGGCAATCTTGCCTATCGTGCCTTTGTACGAGCGGTACCGCTTCTTACGTATCAAGCATTTCAGCCCTTGCTCCTGCATCAGCCTCTCCACCGTCTTATGATTGATGGCAAATCCTTCGTTATGGAGCTGCATGGTGACGCGGCGATAGCCGTAGCGTCCTTTACTCTCATGGAATATCTCACATGTACGCTTCCTCTCCACCTCATACCTGTCTGTCCTTCCGAGGGTTTTCAGATGGTAATAGAATGTAGAGCGAGCCATCCCCTTGATCTCCAACAGCAAGTCGAGACCATATTGTGGCCTTAATGTCTGGATGGCCTGTGTCCAGAACCGCGCAGCCTGGACTCCTCTTCTTCCATTAAGGCTTTTGCTTTTTTTAGCAGGGCATTCTCCGCCTCAAGCCAGCGTACACGAGCCTGGAGTTTCTCTAATTCCGTCTGTGGTTCTTTCTTCCTTGGTCGTCCCATATCTTTCCTTGGTCGTCCGCGAAGACCATGACGCAGCAATTCCTCATAGCCGCCATGCTTGTACTGCTGTACCCAACGGCATACACTGGCAAAACTGACGTCATACTCTACGCAAATCCGCCACAAAGGTAAGCAATCTTTTTCATATTCTTCTATTACGGACTGCTTTAATGTGTCTGTAATGCGTCGCTCCTTAAACTTTTCCAGACCATCCATGCCATATTTCTCATATCTGCCAAACAGAATATAAAGATAATGGTCACGAACATGATAACGTTTCATCAAATCACACATGCTTGCTCCTAATTCGTGCAAGCGGATGATTTCTTTCTTTTCTTCTAAACTGTGATGTATGTACATAATGAACCCCAGAAGTTTTTTGTCTAACTTCTGGGGTTCACTTCAAAATAATGTTAAGTCGCCTGACGGCGAGAAATCCGCGATTAAGCCAAATGTGCAAAAGGGAGCTTGCTCACATTTTGCCATGGCGAAGCGGATTATCGAAGAAAATCCTACAAATCCACCCAAATCTAACAAATCATAAACTATTGATATACAAGCTAAAGGATTTTTGAAAGATTTGAATAGATTTGATAGATTTCTGCGCAAAGCGCACTCCTAATCATTTTGACACACCCTCAAGGCCGCGTCACGGGTAAAGCTGCACCATCAGGAGATGCTGCTCGCTCAGGTGGGCAGTCCGCTGGCCATAGAGAATGCACACTGCAATCTGTTGGATATGGAGGATGATGAATGAATTTCATCATCTTTTTTTGTTTTTTTAAATCATTATTGTAAATTTGCGAAGTAAATCTCAAATCTACAAATAACAAAGGCTATGAAAAGATTTCTTTCTTAGGTACTTCAGGAATATGTGTGGAAGAAGATTCTATATCATTGTTTGACCGTGCTTCGCCGGTCAGATGTGCGGGCGAGACGCCCACTATCCCAGCCGATGTCCTGTCGGAATGAAAAAGGGGACAGCTGATGACAATAAAATTAATCACCACACAAAATCCTGAATAACCAAATAAAATAAACACCTTCGGATTTTAGGAATATGATGATTATAATCTCATAAGCATAATTGTGAATGGAACATGTTCACGTAATGTAAATGTCGTCATTCTCATACACTACGGGCATACACCTTGAACGTCTGCCCTTTGTAGTTACGGAACGTACCTGTTATCGTATTTGCTCCCCAAATAATCTTGAATGTTCCAGTGCATCTTCCATTAACATATTCTTTAAATATCTGATACCTGCCACTCCTTCCCGATGGATGCAATTCAATCCACTCGCCAACGTTATCATACATATAAGAATAACCTTCTACTCCCATGGTCGAAGTCCCAACCGTGAAAGTCACTCTGTTTTTCCCTATCGTACCACGATATTCAGAGATTCTTAAAGTAGTCCTTACTTTCTTTACCGGCAGATAATTTGCCAGTGCATTTTCTGTTGCAAACACACACGTCATCATCATGACGCATAATAAAACGAATTTTTTCATAAACTTTGATTTTTTAAGTTAGTAAAACAGAATAATTAATTCGGGTTCAAAAATAACAAAAAATGTTTAACTGAAATTGGTTCATTTTGGTTCATTTTCTTATTCGCAATACAAGTTCACACAAAAACTGATGATATCACACCTATTTTTGTGGTATTTCAGGAATTCATATGGGTCGCAAGATGATTGCATTCAGTGATTTATCTACAATTTAGAATATTAGCCTTGCAAGGCTCTGATTATTTGATGAATATAGAATCATGTCAGACATGGAGAATTAAGTCGAACTTGACTCATGTCAAACTTTCCACACGAATTCCCGAAGAACCAAAAAAGGAGCATTGCCACCCATTCTCAATGGTTGATTTCTCCGTTTTATGTTAATTTAAGCCTAAAAAAACTGCTAAAAAGGAATAATAAATATGTCAGAAGATGTCTCTTGAGAATGTGCGAATTGGCCATTTCTAAAAATAATTCTTGGCCATTTCATAAAATGCATGTTTCGGAGCAATGTGTGCCATCAGTTAAAAAAAGAAAATACTAAACCGTATCGTCTGAGGGTGGTACCCTGTGTTGGAGTTGGTGTTGCGGCCTTATGTGAACAAGTTCTCAACGACCGTAACACCAACCCCAACAGCACAGGGTGCCAGCCGATACTTTGGAAAAAGTGAGGGTGTGTTAAAATCTCGCAAATCTTCACAAATTCAACAAATCACAAAGCATTGAAAATAAGTCTGAAAGATTTGAATAGATTTGTGGAATTTCTGAGCGAAGCGCACTCCTTTAATATAATTAGACATTTTAATACACCCTCGAAAAACCGCTTGGCTATGGAAAACCATCCGGATGGGTGGCAGGCCCTGCAGTAACGACGCATCTTGCGTCGTGCTGCTGGATATAGAAAATAATAGCCTTTGTGCTGGCGGGTTCTGTGAGGGGAAAGGATGGATTGACTCTCGGGTTTCGGGCATACTGCTACAGCTGCAGGCGGTTGTTGTCATCGATATGGGGAGCGATGTCTTCTGGGTTGACGAGGTGGAGCTTGATGACGGAGGAGACGGGATAGCGGTTGAAGAAGGGGGCGTTGACCAGATAGAAGGCTACGGAGGTGACGCCAGGGATGAAAAACACCCTGCTGCGGAACCGGAGGATGCTTTCGCGCTTGAGGGGCAGGACTTTGATTCCGGTTCTTCCGTCGGAGAGTTTGGCCACTGCCACCACATGGAGTCTGGGGGTGGAGTCGAGAGTCAGGGTGCGTTGCTCGGGGTTGGGCTTGAAGGAGATGGTGACGTGGCGTGAGAAACGGGTGTTGATGTCGTTCATGATCTTTCGGAACAGCTGCCCATGGGCGGAGGTGTCGGTGAGCTGGTTCACACCGATGTGATAGTGGATCATCTCATGGAGGATGGTGTCTTCCACTTCCTGCTCAGGCAGGTCGAAGGATGTGCTGATTTTCAGCACGAAGGCATATTTCTCCACTTTGCCGAAGAGCTTGATGCGGCGTCTGTAGCTCAACTGTCCGAGGAACGTGCGGGCACGGCTCATCTTGATGGTGAGTGGTGGGAGCTTCCCATCGAAGCAGAGGCGATTGAATTCATCGAATTTGGTCTGGACGAAGCTGATGGTTGGAATCATGGGGATTATTTTGTGCAAAATTACACAAAAAAATTGAGACTTTAGGAGGCGATGTGGACAGCAAGCAAAGTTTATAAAAAAACGTGGACATTTATATTTGTTTGATGGATTTGCTGATATTAAAAATAATATTTATATTTGCATCCGAAAAACAGCAAAACGAACAGTCATGACTTGATTTTATCTTTGCGTTTCACGCAGCAATCCCTATGCCTCAGCCAGATGCAACATGGCTGCGCATAGGGATTGCTGTGTCTTGACGGCTCTTGGCTCCGCACATCAAACTGCATTGCCCGGACAAGCAGGCACGGTAACCCAGATGAATTTGTTGCTCGTTCTTTAATTTATGGGTAATTGCTTATGAAACGCAAAAGAAAAACGCTGAACTGCGTATGTTCAGCCACTCCTTCGGGTGATGTCAGTGTGACGGACTCCATCCTTCTCAACCGCATAGTGGAGAATGGGATGGCACAAATCAAGAAAACGGAAAATCCCCGTAAGGCGGCTGCTATGGGACTCTATCTGGGTGACCTCTGCGAGAAGAAGGGATGGAGCATGAGGGCTCTCGACATCTGGTACCTCACCATCAACCACGTGGAAGACATAGACGACCGCCTCACATGGGGAAGTTGGGAGGAGGGGTCCCGGAGGAATGAAATCATTCCTGCCCTCGGATGCTATTTCGACCACCGCACTTCAGAGGAAGACTGCCGCCAGATAGCATTGCGCATCGACCGCCTCTGGAGAAAAACCGGACATCCGGAGCTGGCTAAAGCCACACGGCGCATCCGTGTCGACTACCGGTCGATGTGGCACGACATTTATTATATGTGCCTCCCGTGAGGGTTAAGGCTGATTGTGTGGGCAAACATAAACTCAGCCCCTACAATCAGATGACAATGCGAGGAAATGAGAAAGAGCCGGAATTATTCCGGCTCTTTGTTCTTGTTTTTCTTTGCTTCTTTTTTCTCTGCTTCCTTGGCTTGAATCTGCCGTGAGATTTCGAGGCTCTTCTTGAGTTCTTCTGGAATTTCCGGAATGTTGTGCTCCTTCATATAGGCGTCGAGTTGCTCACTGGTGAGGTCGAATTTTCCGCTTTTCTTGTCAGCCTTGTAGGCTTTGATGTCGGCTTTGTATTCGTCTTCGGTGAGGAATTGAGCCTTGTCGATGTAGAACTCTTCGAAGCGGTCGCCTTCGATGCGCATGCCCATGGCTTTGGTCCAGTAGTGCATGTAGTGGTTGTAGGCGAGGAGGTTGCTCTGCGACACAAATTCCTCATCGGGAAGGTGGTAGATGAAGCTCTCCTTGGCAGATGTGACACGGAACTTCATGACCAGGAGGTTGAAGACCCTCACGGTGTCGGGGAAGAGGTAATCGATGTCGGCTCTGATGATGCTTTTGGCAGAGTCGGTGATGATGGTTCCCACGGTGGTGTCGTTCTTGATGATCTGGGTGTAGCCGTCGGCCGGTCGGGTGGAGTATTTCTTCGACTTGTTGATGGCCTCGATGGTGGACCGTTGAGAGAGATTGAGCATCACGCGCTTTTGTTCCTCCACCATCTCTCCAGTCTTTCCGTCGCGTGCTGCCAGGTCATACCATTTTGTGCTGTTTTTTCCATTGAGGAAAATGTAGAGATTGCCCGTGCCCTCATAGAAGCGCATGACAGGGTCTTCATCCTCAAAAATCTGGTTGGTTAGTGCGAAATTGCGGAGGAATCCAGTGAGTTTGATGCAGTGGGACTTCGGCTTGGCGATGACTGCCTCGTTGAGTTTGAGCTGCACCTGCTGCATCCTGATTTCCTTTCCGAGGTTGCTTTTCTTCACTTGCAGCGGCTCATAGGCGATGTGGGTGATCCGGATGCTCTTGGAGTCCTGAATGTCGGGCAGGATTCCGTTGACATCAGTCTGTCCGAGGAACTTACCATCCTGGTTGAACACGGATGCGTAAGACACAGGAAAATTTTCCTCTTTGTCAATCACAGTGGTCTGCGCGTTCACCGCCATGGCCGTGAGGCAGAGCAATGTGGTGAGCAGATAACGCTCAATTCTCTGTTTCATATTGGTTAATTTTAGAACAACCCTTAAGTGTTTGTTTGACTGACGGGATGTCAGCTGTCATGATTGTTGCAAAAATACATATTTTATTTCATTTAGGCAACATTGGTACCAGATTTCTGCCTGCAAGCCATTGTTTGCTTATTTTACAATTCGGTTACGAAACATAATCTTAACATGGAAGGGGAGAGTAAGTTGGCAAATATGCC
>JAEEGI010010100.1_pt1 | contig 20540 bp, 20 predicted proteins | sample 8958751 | NCBI WGS metagenome assembly JAEEGI01 (sample SAMN16246545, study PRJNA631951) | gut metagenome | biome: gut microbiome; feature: rumen; material: KS-attached | host: Bos | place: Iran: Karaj | collected 2018-10 | reverse complement strand
ATACACGCGCACCGTCCCGCCCGTGACGAGCGTGAGGCGGTCGACGTTCATATTCACCGAATGGATGCCTTCGTAAACGTCGTACTGGTAAAGCTTGAACGACCTGATTATGCTGATTAGCTCTTCGTCGTAGCCCGGGGTGTCGCAGTAGCCGTCCTGCATAACGTAATGGCAGGCGAGTTCATAATCGGTGAGCCCCACGAGATTTTCGTAACGGCTCATAGTGGTGAACAGACGGCTGTGGTCGTCGACGCTTTCCTGCCAGCTGTCGTAGACGCGGAAGAAATGGCTTATGTAAAGGTCGTACAGATCGCCCATCTTGTTCCGTGCGTCTTCGAAATTCGTATAGATCTTGCCTGTCTTGCGGTTGTAGACCTTGCCCGTCCAGCCGGGCGCGTACGCTTTTATTCCGAACAGGTTATTCAAGTTCTTCGCCATAAACGAAGTGCCCCAGCCGCTTTCGTAAATTCCCTGGGCTATGGTGAGCGACGCGAGTATGCCGGTGTCGCGCATATTCTGCGTTGCCATCGGCCCTACGGTTTCCAGAAAATACTGCCGCTCGGAAGCCGAAGCCGCGTCGGAGCGCACCGCCGCGAGCGGGATCAGCATAGCGAGCACTATGAGCAGCGCCGCAAATATCTTTAAATAACGCATTTTTATACCTCTTTTACGGGTCGTAAGGGGGTTTGCATAATGAAGTTCTTTCAAATGGGTCTTATTATTATAGCACACTTCGGCGCGCTTGTCAACAGCCGGCGCCGTACGGGTCACTTACCGTCCGACGGGATGTGCGAAGAATCGAGCGTTTCACGCGCGGCGCTGCGCACCGCGTCGGTGACTTTTATGCCGCCCATTATGCGCGCGAGCTCGTCTATGCGCTCTTCTTTGCCGAGCACTTTGACGTGGGTGTAGGTGCGTTCGCCCTCCACTCCCTTTGAAACGAGCCAGTGAGTATCCGCCTGGCTCGCCACCTGCGCCGAATGGGTGATGCACATTATCTGTATCCCCTTCTGCGCGAGTTCTTTGAGCTTTTTTCCCAGCATTTCGCTGGTCTTGCCCGAAATGCCGGAATCGATCTCGTCGAATACCACGGTGCCTACGCCGTCGGACCGCACGAACGCCGATTTGATGGCGAGCATTATGCGGGAGAGTTCGCCGCCGGAAGCGATGCGCGCGATCGGGCGCGGGAGTTCGCCTTTGTTTGCGGAAATGAGGAATTCGACACCGCACGAGCCGTTTTCGCAAAACGGGATATCGGTGAATTCGGTCTTGAACGTGACCGACGGCATATCGAGCGACGCGAGACATTCTTCGATTTCTTTTTCCAGCAGCGCGGCGGCGCTCCGGCGCCTTGCGCGCAGCACGTCTGCGCGGCGCGCGAGTTCCTTTTCGGCTTCGGCGAGGAAAGCGCGTTTGTCGGCGAGATATTCGTCGCTCATATCGAGCTCTTTCTTTTCGCGTTTGAACGTTTCGAGCTGTTCGGCAAGCCCCGCGTCGTCGGTGCGGTATTTGCGCTTGAGACGCGATATGACCGAAAGCCGCTCTTCGATCTCGTCTATGCGCTTTTCGGGCGATTCGCATTCCAGATCTATGCCTTCCTTCAGCGATTCCGCCACGTCCTCGATCTCGTAAACGCACGATTCCAGCCGTTTGATGTAGTCGGAGCTGCCCGCAAGCACGTTTTCGATGCGCCTTAGCGAATCGTTCGCTCTGCCGATCTTAGAAAGCGCCGAATCGCGCCCTTTGAGCTCCTCGAGCGCTCCGCGCACGTTGTCGTAGATCTTTTCGTAATTCACGAGCACCGAACGTTCGCCTTCGAGCTCGCTTTCTTCTCCGGCGCGGACCGACGCGTTTTCGAGCTCGTTTATCTGGTAGTCGAGCACGTCGAGCCGCAGCATCTTTTCTTCGGCGAGCTTGCGCATCCGTTCCGCCTCGGCGTACGCCGCGGTGTAGACTTCGTACTGTTCGCGGTACGAACCGAGCTCGGCGGAGTCGCCGGCATACGTATCGAGCAGGCCGATATGAGTCTGCGGATCGGAAAGCGACTGGGTGTCCTGCTGGCCGTGGATGTTGAGCAGCCGCGATACCAGCTCCCTGAGCCGGTTGACCGGGACCGTCCTGCCGTTTATGCGGCATACGCTACGACCGTCCGCCGTAATGCGGCGGTAAACGCTCATAAGCCCGTCTTCGCCAGCGAATTCGGCGAAATCGCCCGCGCGTTCGCCTGAAACGTCGAAAACGCCTTCCACGGTCGCCTGATCCTCGCCTGTGCGGATCAAAGTCTTATCGCCGCGCGCGCCGCAAAGGAGCGCCATGCTATCCACGATTATGGATTTGCCGCCGCCCGTTTCGCCGGTGAGGACGGTAAAGCCCGCGCCGACAGTGATATTGAGTTTTTTTATGAGCGCAACGTTTTCTGCGTACAATGAAACGAGCATATCACACCACTGCCCTATGCGATAATAGCGGTTATTTGATGGCTTCTTTTATAAAATTGCAGACCCGTTCAGCCGAAACGTTATCCTTTGTGATAACGATGAGCGTGTCCTCACCGGCGATGGAACCGACCACGCCTTCGAGCGCGAGCGAATCGATCGCCACCGCGGCGGCGCCCGCCATACCCATATAAACGTTTACGACGACGAGCTGGATAGCCACGTCGACGGCTTTGACCGCCTCACGCAGGACTTTGGCGTAACGGGTCTGGAGTTTGGCGTCGTTGACGGGTTCCTGGAATACGTACTTGTATCTTCCGTCGCTGCCGGATGATTTGATGATCTTGAGATCGCGCATATCGCGGGAAACGGTCGCCTGGGTGGCGTTGAACCCGTTTTCGGCGAGCTTGGCGCGGAGTTCCTCCTGAGTATCGATATCGTACTTTGCGATCAGGCGCAGGATCTCTTGCTGTCTTTTGCTTTTCATTTAATATTTCTCCTTAAATTTTTGTGCAAGTATTTTATAAAAAGAATTGCTTCTTAACCGTAACAGTTTGGTGACCGAGTTCGAGCGGCTCACGCGCACGGAATCTTCGTAAAACAGTTCAGTGCTTTCGCGCCCGTCGGCAGTGAGGAAAATATCGCCGTGGTATTTGGATGAGACCGATATTTCGAGCACGGAATCGGGAGAGAAAACCATAGAGCCCGAAAACGATATACCGTGAGGGCAGACCGCCGAGGCGGTCATAAGTTCGAGCGAGGGATCTATTATGGGTCCGCCCGCCGACATCGAATAGGCGGTGGAGCCCGTGGGCGTTGACACTATGAGCCCGTCGGCGCGGTACGAGCCGACTTTTTCGCCGCTGCAGCTGAGTTCGAGGTCGATAAGCCGCGTCACCGCCCCGCGCGAGACGACTATTTCGTTGAGCACGGTGTAACGGGCGCGTTCTTCGCCGCCGCGGAGCACAGAAGCGTCGAGCATCATGCGGTCTTCGGTATACGCCTCGCCGGAAAACACGTTGGAAAGCAGATCGAGTTCGTCGATACTTATCTCGCTCATATATCCGAGCCGGCCTAGGTCGACGCCCAGAAGCGGAGTTCCGGTGCGGCTCGCCCAGCCCGCCGCGGCGAGCATGGTGCCGTCGCCGCCGAGCACGGCGCAGAAGTCGCATCCCTCGGGCAGACGGGCGGAAGCGTCTGCGGCGCCGTACGCCACGTCGCACGCGCAGTTGTTGCGTTCGAGTATTCGTTTTACGCTTGCAAGGCATTCTTCGGCGCCCTGCTTGGTGGGGTTGACGAAAATAAGCGCTTTCATTTCAGCGTCACTCCTTGACGAACGCGGCGAGATATTCCACGTTCCCGTCGCCGCCGGTTATGGGCGATACCGCCGTATCCGTGAGCCGGAATCCGTACTCGGAAGCGGACGCGGCGAGTTTTTTTATGAGCGCGGCGGCGTTTTTGCCGTCTTTGTCTTTTATGACTCCGTTCTTGTGCCGTGCGCGCGAGCCGGTCTCGAACTGCGGCTTGACCAGCGTCACCATAACGCCTCCGGCGCACAGTACCGCGGCGCACGCGGGGTACAGCAGCGTCTGCGAAATGAACGAAACGTCCATCACTATAAGGTCTATTATATCTTCAAAATCAGAAGCCGCAAGGTACCGCGCGTTGACGTTTTCGCGGCTGACGACGCGCGAATCCGCGCGGAGCGTGGGATCGAGCTGGGCGGTGCCGGAATCGACGGCGTAGACTTTTTTTGCGCCGTGCGTAAGCAGGCAGTGGGTGAATCCGCCGGTGGACGCGCCGATGTCGAGGCATATCTTATCTTCGGCGCGAACGCCGAAAGCGCGCAGCGCGTGTTCGAGCTTTATTCCCCCTCGCGAAACGTACAGTGTCTGCGGGTATTCGACTTTGATATCACAGTCTTCAGCGAGCAGCTCGCCGGGTTTGGCGACCGTTTTTCCGTTTGCGCTCACGCGGCCTTCCTTTATGAACACTGCCGCGGCGGAACGGCTCTTTGCGAGCCCTTTTTCCGCAATCAAAACGTCCGCGCGCTTCATAACGAAGCAAGCGCCTTTTCTATTGCGGCGGCGTCTATGCCGCATTCGGCGAACAGTTTGCCGTAACTGCCGTGCCCGGGAAACGCGCCGTCGATGGCGAGGACGCGCATATTTTCTTTGCCCAAAGCGGCTTTGAGCGTTTCGCCTATGCCGCCGCACAAAACGCCTTCTTCCGCGAACACCGCGGGTGTCGATGCCGGAAGCAGACGCAGCACGGTATCGATATCGAGCGGTTTGACGCGCAGCAGTTTTATAACGCGGGTATCGCCCGCGCTGCGGGCGGCGAGCACCGCCTGTGAGGTTATCCTTCCGTATGTGACGACGGCTTTTTTCGGCTCGCCGTAATCGGCGTAGCTCAGCGTGCCGAGATCGGTGAACGCCGAGCGGTCGTATTCGACTTCTTTTCCCTTGGGGTAACGCACCGCCGAAACTCCGTCGTACGCGAGAGATTCGCCTATACAGGTCCTGAGTTCCGCCAGAGTTTCGGGCGAGTAGATCAGGCACGAAGGTATGGAGTTGAGCATGGCGGCGTCGAAGATGCCGTGATGGGTGACGCCGTCGTCGGCGACAAGCCCCGCGCGGTCGACGAGCAGAGTCAGCCGCAGCGATTGCATAGCGGCGTCTTCCGCCACCTGGTCGAAAGCGCGCTGCAGGAACGTGGAGTACACGGCGAACACGGGCTTGAGCCCGCCCGCCGCCAACCCCGCGCAGAACGTGGCGGCGTGTTCTTCGGCTATGCCTACGTCAAAGAAACGGTCGGGATGCTTTTCGGCGAAGAGCGTGAGTCCGGTGCCGGCGGTCATTGCGGCGGTCACCGCGGCGATATCGCCGTCTTCATCCGCAAGGCGGCAGAGTTCGGCGCCGGCGTTGTATGAAAAAGTCTTTTCTTTTCCGTTGGGGACGACGCCCGTGGCGGGGTCGAAGCTCGGCACCGAATGGTACAAATCGGGCTTTTCTTCGGCAAAAGCGTATCCCTTGCCTTTTTTTGTGTACGTATGGACCACGCAGGGGGAGCCGCGGCGCTTGGCCTGCTCGAGCACCGGTATAAGGCGTTTGAGATCGTTGCCGTCCACCGGACCGATATATTCGAACCCCAGCGTTTCGAAAAAGTTTTCTTTGAATATAAGGCGCTTGAAAAAGTTCTTGATCCGTCTGAAACCGCCGACGAGCGGTTTGCCGACGAGCGGGACGGCGGACACGACTTTTACAAAGCGGTTTTTGAAATTGAAATAGCGTTTGCTGGTGCGGAGCCGCGTAAAGACGTTGTTTATGGAACCGACGTTGCGCGATATCGCCATTTCGTTGTCGTTCAGCACGATGACGAGCCGCAGATCGCTGCCGGCGCAGTTGTTCAGCGCCTCATACGTCATTCCGTTGGTAAAGCTCCCGTCGCCCAGCACCGCCACCACACAGCCGTCAGCGCCGCGCATTTTGAGCGCGCGTGCGAGCCCTACGGAAGCCGAGAGCGCGTTGCCGGAATGCCCCGAACCGAACGGATCGTATTCGCTTTCGCTGCGTTTGGTGAATCCGCTGACGCCGCCGTCCGAACGCAGAAAGCCGAAGCCTTCTTTTCTGCCGGTGAGCAGTTTATGCGCGTAGCTCTGGTGACCCACGTCGAACACGAGCTTGTCTTCGGGCAGGTCGAACACGCGGTGGATCGCCACGGTCAGTTCGACGTCGCCCAGATTTGAGGCGAGGTGACCGCCGTTTTTGGCGACCGAGCGGAGTATTTCTTCCCGCAGTTCGGCGCAGAGCGTATTAAGTTCTTTTTCGGGACACCTTTTGACGTCCGCGGGTGAGTTTATTTTTTCGAGCATATATACAGACAGTTCCTTGATTGTGTATGTTGCTGTTGTTTCAGTTCTGCCTTTCGGCCATTTTGAGCGCGAGCGCACGCAGAGCGGCGGCGTATTCGTTTTCGCCGAACTTTCCGGCGGCGTTTGCGGCATTTTGCGACGCAGCGAGGCACGCGCGTTTCGCGCCGTCAAGCCCCAGCACCGAAGGATAAGTGGGTTTTTCGGACGCGGCGTCCTTGCCCACGGTCTTGCCGAGCACGCCCGGGTCGCCTTCGATATCAAGTATATCGTCGCGTATCTGGAACGCGAGCCCCAGTTCGTACGCGTATTCCGCGGCGTCGGCGAGCTGTGATTCGTCCGCTCCGGCGGCGATACATCCCAGCCCGCAGGCGGCGTTGATAAGGCACGAGGTCTTTTGCATATCGAGCTTTTTGAGCAGTTCTATATCGTTTCGCCCGCCGTCGGTCCGGATATCGGTCATCTGACCGCCGCACATACCGTCGGGACCGGACATCCGCGCGAGCAGGTTCACGGCGGCGGCGTTCTGCGCCGGAGTGCAGAAGCGGTTGGCGGAAGCGACCTCGAACGCCTTTATGAAGAGTCCGTCGGCGGCGACTATCGCCTGTGCCTCGCCGTACGCTTTGTGGCACGAAGGTCTGCCGCGCCGCATGTCGTCGTTGTCGAGCGCGGGAAGGTCGTCGTGCACTAGCGAAGCGGCGTGGATCATTTCCACCGCGCAGGCGTAATCGGTCACTTTTTCGAATTCCCTTCCTCCGCAGGCGCCGAAAAACGCGTAAGCCAGAAAGGCTCTGACGCGTTTGCCCCCGCCGAGCGCAGAATAGCGCATTATTTCGTATATTTCGGCGTCGCTCCCCTCGCGTGCGGAAAGCAGTGCGGAAAGCGCCGTTTCGACCTGTGCGCGTACCGATTCAACCGTTAGAGACGCCAAAGTCTTCCTCCTTGCCGCCGACGAGGATCTTTACTTTCTGTTCGGCTTCCGAAAGCAGTTTTTCGCAGGTCTTGACCAGCGCGGCGCCTTCTTCGAAAAGTTTGATCGAATCCTCGAGCGGGCACGAGCCGCTTTCGAGCTGTTTGACTATTTCTTCCAGCCGCTTGACGGCGGCTTCGTATTTTATCTCTGCCATATCATTTCTCCGTTCTGACGCCGCGGATGGCGCCCTTAGCCAGCTTTACGCTGAATTCCTCGCCGGTTTGTACTTCGGACTCGGATTTGATTATTTTTCCGTTTTTATCGTACGCGACCGAATAGCCGCGCTTGAGCACTCCGAGCGGATCGTATGACGCGAGCAGCTGACCGAGCGACCGCGTTTCTTTGCGTTTGGATTCAAGCGCGCCCGAGAACGCTTTTTCGAGCATATCGCCAAGGCGCGTAATCTCAAGCTGTTTATCCTGATATATCGTTTCCGGCGAAGTGAACACGCGGCGTTCCGAAAGCATACGGAGCAGTTTCTGCTCGCTTTCGAGCCGGCGGCTCAGCAAAGCCGAAAGCCGTGTTTTTACGTTGCCGAACTTGCGCATAAGCTCGCCTGTATCGGGCAGCGCGAGTTCCATGGCCGCCGAAGGCGTAGGCGCGCGCAGGTCGGCGACGAAATCAGCTATTGTGAAATCGGTCTCGTGCCCGACGGCGGATATCACCGGCAGCTCGCTTGCGTATATAGCGCGCGCGAGATTTTCGTCGTTGAACGCCCATAAGTCTTCTATACTGCCGCCCCCGCGCCCGACGATTATAAGCTCGACGCGGCGCGTGCGGTTGAAATACTCTATGCCCTTTATGATATTGGGAGCTGCGTCCGGCCCCTGCACCAGCGAAGGATAAAGCACGATCTCGCACCCCGGAAAACGTCTGCCGGAAATGTTGATCATATCGCGAACCGCGGCCCCGGTCGGCGCGGTGATGACGCCTATGGACCACGGCACCGGCGGAAGGCGCTTTTTGTGCGATTCGTCGAACAGGCCCTCTTCGGCGAGTTTTGCCTTGAGCTGCTCGAACGCTATGTAAAGCGAGCCTACGCCGTCGAGTTCCATTGAACTTGCGTACATCTGGTAAACGCCGTCGCGCACGAAGACCGATATCCTGCCGGTGATGATTATCTTATCGCCGTTTTTGGGCGTGAACGAAAGTTTTTCGGCGTCGCCGCGGAACATGACCGCTTTGAGGAGCGCGCCCTCGTCTTTGACGGTGAGGTAGATATGCCCCGTGCGGTGCAGCGTGATATTGGAGATCTCGCCCTTTACCGAAATATCGCGCAGAGGGGCGACGTTATCCATAATATCTTTTATGAAATTGTTGAGTTGTGTGACCGTTACGGTCTTCCTTGCGGGTACTGTGGGTTCCAAACCGTTCATTCCTTATTTGCCGCTTCGCTGACTTTGCCGAGCACGCCGTTGACGAACGACACGCTGTCGTCGCAGTTGTATTCCCTGCAGATGTCGAGCGCCTCGTTGACTGCTATCCCGGCGGGCGTTTCGGTGTAAAGAAGCTCGTAAGACGCGAGCCTGAGGCACGAAAGCGGCACGCGCGCGATACGCTCAAGCGAGCGTTTTTCGGCAAAAGCGCTTATTTTTGAATCTATTTCCTGCAAATTTGCGAGCGTTCCGGTAAAGAGCTGTCTTGCAAAGCCGCTTATCGTTTCGCCGCGGTATTCTTTGGCGTTTGCCATTATCTCTTCCGGGTCGCCCCCGAAAGTGTATTCGAACAACAGGCGAAACGCCGCCCGTCTGCTTTCCTGTCTGGTCATAAGCCGTTAACCTCGTTTAAATATATCGGATTTATTCAGCCGTTGAGTCTTTCGTCGCCGTGCACGCGGATGAAAGAAAGCGTCTGCATCGCGCGTTCGGTGAGTCCTTTGATATCGAGCTTCGCTTCTTCAGCTTCGAGCTCTTCCACCGTGGGATCGAGCTTGGGGTGGCGGGGCGTGAACACGGTACAGCAATCCTCGTAAGGCAGCGACGAGATGTCGAACGTCCCTATCCGCCGCGCGATCTGTATTATCTCTTCCTTATCAAGCCCTATGCAGGGGCGGAACACCGGCATCTGCGCGAGCGCGTCGGTGCAGACGATGGCTTCCATAGTCTGGCTCGCGACCTGTCCCAAGCTTTCGCCGGTGATGAGCGCGGTGCATTCGGAGCGGCGCGCCGTCTCCTGCGCGAGCCGCATCATAAAGCGGCGCAGTATGAGCGTGAACATGCGCTCTTCGCATTTTTCGGCGATCTCGCTTTGTATCTCGGTCACCGAGACGGTGTAAAGCGTGACCGTGCCGGTATAAGAAGCTATCACTTTTGCAAGCGACGCCACTTTTTCTTTTGCGGCTTCGCCGGTATACGGGGGCGATTCGAAATACAAAGCCGAAATATACACGCCCCGTTTGGCGACCATATGGCCCGCCACGGGCGAATCGATGCCGCCCGAAAGCAGAAGCAGCGCGCGCCCGTTGGTGCCGGTGGGCATTCCGCCCGCGCCTTTTGCGCCTCTGCCGTGTATGAACGCCGCGCGGTCGCGGATCTCGACCGTGACGACCGCCTCGGGAGATTCGACGTCGACTTTTATGCCGCGGACCGCCGAAAGCACCTCGGCGCCGCACAGCTCGCATATCTGCGGCGAAATGTACGGGAAATCCTTGTCGCTGCGTTTAGCGACGCATTTGAAGGTCTTGGCGCCGGCGACGAGCTCGCGCGCTTTTTCGCGCACGAGGGCGCGTATGGAATCCATATCCTTTTCGCATTCGTAGCCCACGCAGACCGAAACTATGCCGAATATCTTCTTCATACGCTCGGCGGCGAGCAGCATATCGGCGTTTTCGTCGCCGTGGATGACTATGGTCGACTGCGCGCTGCGGATATCGTAGCTGCCGGGCAGCCGTTTGAGCGAAAGCCGCACCCGTTTGAGCAGCATCTGCTCGAATCTGCCGCGGTTGAGCCCTTTGAGGACTATTTCGCCGTATTTCAAAACTATAACGTACTGCATCCTATTTCCCTTTGATCCTGAACGCCAGCGCGCCTTTGAGCGCCGCGACGAGCAGATCGCATTCTTCTTTTGTGTTGTATGGCGATATCCCTATGCGCAGCGCGGAACGTTCGTATTCGGCGCCGTAGCCCATCGACGCGAGCGCGGCGTTCGTCTTGGCTTTGGAAGAGCACGCTGACGACGAGGACACGCACACTCCGACGGAATTGAGATAATTGAGCGCCACTTCGCTTTTTACGTTGACGAGCGCCATGTTGAACAGCGAATCGATATGCCGCGGCGGTTCGGTTATTACGACGTTTTCGCCGAGCTGCGCGCGCAGCGAATCTATGACGTATTCCCTGAGTTTTGCGACTTTTGCGCGTTCCGCGGCGCCGTAGTGCGCGACCGCCTCCGCCATAGCGCAGATACCGGCAACGTTTTCGGTGCCGGGGCGCACGCCGTTTTCCTGCTCGCCGCCGGTCATAAGCGCCGGTATCGCGATCCCTTTGCGCACGAACAGCGCGCCCGTTCCTTTTACGCCGCCTATCTTGTGCGCCGATACCGAAGCCGAGTCGCAGAAACGCACGGCGTCGGAAGCGGATTCATCGGGCAGTTTTAAGAACGACTGAACGCAGTCGGAATGGAGCAGCGCCCCCGTGCCGGTTGAATCCATAACACCGCGCACTTCTTTTAGATCGGTGACCGCGCCGTTCTGGTTGTTCGCCTGCATAAGCGTTACCAAGCAAACTTTTTTGCTTTTGAGCACGCTTTCGAGTTCGTTAAGATCGGGAACTCCGCCGGGGGAAGCGATAAACACGGTCTCGTACCCTTCGCGCTCCAGCGCGAGCGCTGTCGAAACGACCGAGGGATGCTCGGCGCGGGTGGTGACGACGACGTTCCCGGCGCGGCGGTTTTTGTGCGCGAGCCCGCGCACCGCCGTATTGTTCGATTCCGTTCCGCCGGACGTGAACGTGATACTTTCGCTTTGGCAGCGGAAGGCGGCGGCTACTTTTGCACGCGCGTCTTCTATGAGCCTGCGGGTATGTAGCCCCGCCGAATGGAGCGACGACGGATTGGCGTATATCTTCGCCGTTTCGGCAAATACGCCGAGCGCCAGAGGGCACGGGATCGCCGAAGCGGAATTGTCAAAATAAATAGTATTCATAAATAATTACTCGTTCCTGTTTGCATACACCATCAATATACCACATTTAATTTGAAAATGCAATAGTTTTGTATATTTTTTTATAAAAATGCATAAAGAATCTGCACGAAAAAGAGGCTGCGATTGTATTTGACAAAGCGGGTTTGTTGTGATATAATCAAAAAAGATAATTCCATTAGGAGAAAAAGCAATGAAAAAAGCGCTTATATGTTTGCTTTTGCTCGCGGTCTGCTTTTCGGCGTGCTCGTGCTCGCTGTTCAGATCCGCCACATATACCGTCGCCGTGATAACCGGACCCGCGGGCGTGACCGACCGTTCCGCCGCGCAGGGCGTATACCGCGGCGTGAACGCATACTGTCAGGCGCACGGAGTTTCGTTCAAAGAATACGTCGCTGCGGATAATTCCGAGGAAAGTCTTTACGAGCAGGTCAAGGCCGCCGCCAAAAACGGCGCCAAGCTTATGATCTTTGCGGGCGAGAACATGGGAGAATGCGCGAACGAGGCGGCGCATTCGTACCGCAGCACCGACATACTCACCGTCGACTGCGAGACTGAAAACAAGACTTCGCACACCTACGCCATAAAATTCGCCATTGAACAGGCGGCGTTTATGGCGGGCTACGCCGCCGCCGGCGAAGGCTACACCAAGATAGGTTTCCTCGCCGGAAAACGCACGGAAAGCAGCGAGACGTATCTCAACGCGTTTGTGCGCGGCGTGGAATTCTACGCGTTCGAGCATCCCGGCGATCCGCGTAATATACGCATCTGGTTCAGCGACCAGGATTCGCCGAGCAAGGAGCTCGAAGACGCGGCGATAACCTGGTTCAACGGCGGGATCGAGGTCATCTGCGTGTGCGGCGACGGAATCTACCGTTCGCTCAACTACGCCGCCAACATCAGCAAAAAGCCGCTCATCGGCTGCGGACTCACCCAGGCGGGGTTCAGCGAACGCTATATCACCACCGCGGCGAGCGAATATCAGCTTGCCGTGGAAAACACGCTCGCCGATTACTTTGAAAACGGCGGCTGGGACGAAAGCAAGGCGGGCAAGGCCGTGACGCTCGACGTCAAGACCGATATGGTCGGGCTGCCGAACGACGTCGGCTCGTACAGGTTCAAAAAGTTTTCCAAAGACGCGTACGAGACTTTATACGCCCGTATCAAATACGGCACGCTGGGGTTCGACATAGGCACCGATTTCCCCGCCAACACGGTATCGAACATCATAATCCAGGCCGACGGTTTCGCCGCGCAATCCGAACCGCATCCGCAATCATAAAGGCGAAAATACCAAACCCCCGAAAAGCGCAGGACGCTTTTCGGGGGCGTTTTTTCGTTATTATGCATTCAGTCGGGCTGTTTGATCTTGGAAGGCGAGACCGTCTGTTTGAAGCGGAAGCCCAGGACCGTGTCTTCGCCGTTTTCGAGCGAGATGCGGCAGAGCTTGTCGTTTTCGCTGTATTCGATCTTGAGCCCGGTCAGGTATTCTTCCGCGAGTATGACGGGAAAATAGAACTTGCCCGAAATGTTCAGCACCGGCTGCGAAAGCCTTATCCTCGTGCCGTTGATCATCACCACCGACGAGCCGGAATAGCATTCCATATAGTCGCCGCTCCCGGGGATTATGACCGTGAGTTTTTCTTTATCGCCGGCGAACGAAAAGCCGCAGAGCTTGTCGAGGTCGTCGGCGGAGATATACAGTCCGTAGCCGAAATTCGATTCCTTCGCCGAAGCGGAGGTGACGACCGTTTCGCGGTTGGACGAGTTGTATTTCACCGTCCGCACGCCGAAAAGCACCTTTGAACGCACCGAATTGAAAGAAATGAGCACTCCGGCGGCGATCACGAGACTAACTGCGATATAAAAGGTCAAGAATAGCGAAAGGATCACGAGCGTGACCGTGCGGCGCTTGCGCTTTGCCGCCGCGATCTTTTCGGCGCGGGCTTTCGACACGGCGGTCTTTTTGGTTTGAGTTTTCTCCTGCGGCACGGGGCTCACCTCCTTTGCTTTGGCAACTAACATTATAACAAATCGATTCGGATAAAGCAATGCCTTTTTAACCGATTATGACATTTTTTCATAATATATGAAAGATGAGACCTGAACGGTCCCATACCGGGAGTGCGTATATGACCAACAAATTCACTTATGACGCCAGACAGGTAATAGCCGACGCCGTTTTTGCGGCGCGCGAGTGCGGACACACCTACGTGGGCAGCGAACATCTGCTGCTCGCCATAGCGCGGTCCGCTCCGCCGTGTTTCGAAGGCACCGGACTGACCTGCGCCCGCATAAAAAAGCAGATAATCTGCATAGAGGGCGTGGGCACGGGCGCGGGCGGCGAGGATCTGACCCCCAAGTGCCGTAAGATACTCATACTCGCCGGGCGCATATCCGCATCTCAGGGCGCCGAAAGCATAACCGTGGCGCATATCCTGCAGGCGCTGCTTAACGAAGAATGCGTCGCCAAACGGATAATCGAGACCGGCGGGGCTTCGGTGACGGAGATACTGGCTTCCCTGAACCGCGAAAAGACGCAGGTCACAGCCGGCGCCGCAGCGGCGGAAAAGCGGGTCTGCCGCCCTACGCCGTATCTCGACCGCAACGGCAGGGATCTCACGCATGACGCCGAAGAAGGTGCGCTGGAAGACATTTCGTGCCGCGAAGCCGAAGAAGAGCGCGCGCTGCGTATCCTTATGCGCAAGACCAAGAACAATCCCTGCCTGATAGGCGACGCGGGCGTGGGCAAGACCGCCATAGCCGAATCGCTGGCGCTGAGGATATGCCGCGGCGAAGTGCCGGAAAAGCTCAAGGGGATGCGCATAATAGCGGTGGATCTTCCCGGAGTCGTCGCCGGCACAAAATACCGCGGCGAATTTGAAGAAAAGCTTAAAAACATAATAAGCGACGCTAAGGACAACAACGTGATACTGTTCGTGGACGAACTGCACACCATCGTCGGCGCCGGGTCGGCGGAAGGTTCGGTCGACGCTTCGAATATCCTTAAGCCGCCGCTCGCGCGCGGGGAGATCAGGATGATAGGCGCCACGACTCCCGAGGAATACCGCCGAATTATAGCAAAAGATCCGGCGCTGGAACGCCGGTTCCAGCCGGTGAACGTAAAGGAGCCCACGCCCGAAGAATGCGAAAAAATGCTTGCGGAAAGCAAAAAGTATTACGAAAAACACCACGGCGTGCGAATCACGCCCGAGGCGGTGCGCGAAGCCGTGCGCGCGGCGACACGTTTTATAAGCGGCAGAAAGCTGCCCGACAAAGCGATAGATCTGCTGGACGAAGCTTCGAGCGAGGCGGTGATGAACGGCGTGTGCGAAATAGGCAGGCGCGAGATCGATTCGGTCTGCGCCGCCGTCACCGGCATCCCGGCAGCCGTGATAGAAGGCGGTTCGGAAGAAAACGCGGAATATATGATAAATGAAATGGAACGCCGCGCCGTATACAGGAGCGAACAGATAAAGGCGCTCGCCTCGCTTTACCGCAGATATCTGGCGCCGGGGCGCGGAAAAGCGCCGGTCTGCGCGGTGATCACGGGAGAAGAAGGCAGCGGCAGGAGCTTTCTGGCGCGCACGTTCGCCGAATGCGCCGGGTTCCCGGACGTGATAACCGTAGACCTCGCCGAATACACCGAGCCGTATTCGATAACAAAGCTCACGGGCGGCGCGCCCGGATATCAGCCGTCCGGCGAAGAGCGGACGCTGGCGCGGAGGATAAAGCGCTCGCCGTATTCGGCGGTGATTTTCGAATCATTTTCAAAATGCCATCCCGATATCGCGTGCGCGGTGCGGCGCATAGTGAAAGACGGCGTGCTGACCGACGGCGCGGGGTTCGACGTGAGTTTTTCGGGCGCGTTCGTTTTGGTGACCGACGTCCCGCGCGGCGGCGCGCAGAGCGGATTCGTAAAGACCCGTTCCGCCCCGCGCGACACACTGGGGACTTCGGCGGCGGTGATAGAAGTCCCGCCGCCCGACGCCGCAACGCTTTGCGCGGTGGCGCGGAAGACGCTGTTCGACGCCGTGACCGCCGTGTGCGCGCTCGCCGAAGCAGGCGAAGGGCTGGAAGGATATTTGCGCGAAAAGACGGCGGATATGCGCACGGTGACCGAATGCGCCCGCTTCGCCGAAGACGCCGCAGCGGAAGTACTGTGCGCACTCGGCGACGAAGATATGTCACATCCGCTGCTGATAGACGCAAAAGACGGCAAAATATGTGTGAAAGTGACCGAAAAAAGGTCTTGACAAACGCGCGCGGAATATGTATAATGTGCCTGTAAAGCAAAACGCTTTACAGGCATTTTTACGGAGGAGTGGACTATGAACGAAAAACGCAACGAGATAGCCGTGCTTTTCGATCACTATTCTTCCCTGCTTTCGCCGCGCCAGCGCGACGTGCTGGACCTTTATTACAACGACGACCTTTCGCTTTCGGAGATCGCCGAGGATCTTGGCATCACCCGCCAGGGCGTGCGCAACGCGGTAGTCACCGGCGAAAAGCTGCTCTTTAAGCTGGAAAATTCGCTGGGAGTCGCCGGGCGCGAGCGGATGATCCGCGCCTGCGCCGAGAAGATAATTGCGCTTTCTTCTTCGGACGAAGTAAAAACGGAAGCGCAGAAGCTTTTGAATTTGTAAGGAGTACCGATGTTTCAGAGCTTAGTGGAAAAAATGTCCGCCGCGCTGAAAAAGTTCAGGAACAAGGGCAAGCTCACCGAAGCCGACGTAAAGGCCGGCATGCGCGATATAAAGCTCGCCCTGCTCGAAGCGGACGTCAACTTTAAAGTGGTAAAGGATTTCGTCGCCAAAGTGTCGGAACGCGCCGTTGGCGACGAAGTGCTCGAAAGTCTGCTCCCCGCGCAGCAGATAGTAAAAATAGTAAACGAAGAACTCATATCCCTGATGGGCGGCAGCGTCGCCAAGCTCGAGACGGCTTCGCGCGCGCCGACGGTCATACTGATGTGCGGGCTCCAGGGCTCGGGCAAGACCACGCATTCGGCAAAGCTCGCGCTGAGGCTCAAAAAGCAGGGCAAGAACCCGCTGCTCGTCGCCTGCGACGTCTACCGTCCCGCCGCTATCAAACAGCTGCAGATCGTAGGCGAACAGGCCGGCTGCACGGTCTTTGAAAAAGGCACGCAGGATCCGGTAAAGACCGCCGAGGAGGCGCTCGTCCACGCCAGGAAATACGGCTTTGACCCCGTCATTATAGACACCGCCGGCCGCTTGCACATAGACGAAGCTCTTATGGAAGAGCTTAAAAAGATAAAAGAGAAAGTATCGCCCACCGAGATACTGCTCGTGGTCGACGCTATGACCGGTCAGGACGCGGTGAACGTCGCAAAGTCGTTCAACGATCTGCTCGACATCACCGGCGTGATACTCACCAAGATGGACGGCGACACCAAGGGCGGCGCCGCGCTTTCGGTCAAATACGTCACGGGCAAGCCCATAAAATTCGTGGGCACCGGCGAAAAACTCGACTGCCTCGACCCGTTCTACCCCGACCGCATGGCGAGCCGCATACTCGATATGGGCGACACGCTGGCGCTTATTGAAAAAGCCGAGCAGGCGTACGACGAAAAGCAGGCCGCCGAGCTGGAGCGCAAAATGCGCGAGGGCTCGTTCACGCTGAACGATTTTCTCGACCAGTTCAAGCAACTCAAGTCGATGGGCAGTATGGAATCGCTTATGTCCATGCTCCCTGGTATGAATTCCGGCAAGATGAAAGACGTGAAGATAGACGAAAAGGCGCTCGACCGCACCGAGGCGATCATCCTTTCAATGACTATGAAAGAACGCAGCCGCCCCGAGATACTCAACTCTTCGCGCAAGCGCCGCATAGCTTCGGGCAGCGGCACCACGGTGGAAGACGTGAACCGCGTGCTGAAACAGTACGAACAGACCAAACAGCTGATGAAACAGATGAACGGCAAAAAGAAGTTCGGCAAGATGCGTTTTCCCTTTTGATCGATTTTTACGGCAATATAACCGCAGAAATAAAAAACAAAATATAACAAAAAACACATTTGGAGGAACAAAAAATGGCAGTTAAGATCAGATTGAGAAGAATGGGCGCTAAAAAGGCTCCTTTCTACAGAATAGTCGTGGCGGATTCCCGTTATCCCCGTGACGGCAGATTCATAGAAGAGATCGGCTACTACAACCCCATGACCAACCCCGCGGACATCAAACTCGACGCTGAAAAAGCCAAGCAGTGGATTTCCAACGGCGCACAGCCCACCGATACCGTCAAAGCCATACTCAAGAACAACGGCGTTCTCTGATATCATCGGGTGACACGGAATGAAACAGCTTCTTATCGACATCGTCACACCGCTTGTCGATAACCCCGACGAGATCGCGGTTATTGAAAAGCAAAGCGGCGATATGACGGTTTTAGAGCTGAGCGTCGCCAAAGGCGACACCGGCAAAGTGATCGGCCGCAACGGCAAGATCGCAAAATCAATACGCACGGTCATCCGCGCCGCCGCCGCCAAGGAAGGCAAGCGCGTGATCGTTGACATCAACTGAGCATGAAACGCTTTCTCGAAGCGGGCAGACTCAATTCGCCGCGAGGCATAAAAGGCGAGATCCGTTTTGCCTGCTACTGCGATTCGCCCGAATTCCTGGCGGGCATCAAACGCCTGTATCTCGATCGTGACGGCAAAAATTTTCTTGAAGTGGCGCTGTACCGCCCCTCGGTGCCCTCGTTCATTTTCAAGGGCTACGAGGACCGCGGGCTCGTTTCGGCGCTCAACGGCCGCACCGTGTGGTTCGACCGCGAGGATTTTCCGCTGGAAGACGGCGCGTTCTATTACGACGACATAATCGGCGCGCCCGTGTTCGACGCCGAAAGCGGCGAAAAAGCGGGCGAAGTGGCCGGCGTTGAAGAAGGCGTGAGCTGCTTTTATTACCTTATCAGGGCGTACGGCAAATGCTGGCGCGTCCCGGCGGTGGATGAGTTCATCCTGAGCGCCGACGTGGAAAAAGGAGTTACCGCGCGCCTTGCGGAAGGGCTTGAGACGAAAGATGAATTTTGAGATCCTGACTCTTTTCCCCGAAATGCTCGCACCGTTCTTTGAACTGAGCATTATCGGCAAAGCCGCCGAAAAAGGGCTCGTTACGGTCAACCTGACCGATATCCGCGGCTACACGCTGGACAAGCACCGCAAGGTGGACGATACGCCTTACGGCGGCGGCTACGGAATGGTGATGGCGTGCCAGCCCGCGGTCGATTGCATTCGGGCGGTAAAGTCGCGCCTGAAGGGAACGGTGCGGACGGTATATATGTCGCCGCAGGGCAAGGTACTCACGCACGAAAAAGCAAAGGAACTTTCGGGGTACGACAACCTTATAATCTTCTGCGGCCACTACGAGGGCGTGGACGAGCGCGTGATAGAGCTCGAGATAGACGAAGAGATATCCATAGGCGACTACGTCCTGACCGGCGGCGAATTGCCCGCCGCGGTGCTTACCGACTGCGTATGCCGTTTTATAGACGGCGTGCTCCCCTGCAGCGAATGCTACGAGGACGAGAGCATAGCGAGCGGTATGCTGGAATATCCGCAGTACACCAAGCCCCGCGTTTACGAAGGGCTGGAAGTGCCCGAGGTGCTGATAAGCGGCCACCACGCCAACATTGTAAAATGGAAGCGCGAGAAATCGCTTGAACGCACCGCCGCCAAGCGCCCCGATCTGCTTGCAAAGGTGGAAGAAAATGCAAAACGTGAGAACGAAAGCTAAAAAGAAAAGCTTTATAGGCAGACTCGTTTCGAGCAGTCTGCTCGTTTCGCTTTTGTCCGAGTGGTCCGAAAAGCTCCGCTCGTTCATCAGCGGCAGTTTTCTCGCGCGCATTTTCGACCGTTCGGAAAAGAACGACAAAAACGCCGCCGAAAGTTTTGCGGTGAGCACCGTCCGCGGAGCCGCGCGCTCCGACGCGGCGAGTTATGCGCGCCACGCCTTTGCTTCCGGCGTTGAAACGAGCGCGGTAGTCGGTATTTACCGCCGCTTTTTCGCCGCGCTCTCTTCGGCTTCGGTGAGGTCGGCGGGAGTGTTTTTGCTTTCGTCGGCGTTCTATTCGGCGCTGGTGTGCGCCGTGAGGGTACTGCGCAAGACCGCGCTGGTACTGCTTTACAAAGATATAATATTCATAGTGCTGGCGCTGATCGCGAGCGCGTTTATGATCGTTTCCAGAAAGTCGCTTGGCGCAAAATTCTGCCAGAGCGCCTTTTTGTCTTTTATTTTCTTCGACGCGCTGGGGCTCAACCGTATGGCGATAGACTCCGACGCTCCGCCGCAGAACCGTTTTGCGTTCGCGTTTTTCTCGGGGCTCGCGTTCGGCGTGGCTTCGTATTTCTTCTCGGCGGTCACGGTGTTTTTGTACGTCGTGGCGGCGCTGATGCTCGCGCTCATAATCTATTCGCCCGAAAGCGGACTGCTCGCGGCGATAATACTCATACCCGCCGCGAATTCCGACATCATCTATATCGTCATAACCGCGGCGCTCGTTTCGTATTTCTTCAAGCTGCTGCGCGGCAAGCGCAATCTCACGCTTAAAAGCGAAGACATCGTGGCGCTGTTCGCCGCCGCGGTGTTCGTGATCGCGTTCCGCACCGAAAGCGCCGCAAAGACCGCCATCACAGTATGCGTGTTCTTTATGGCTTCCAACCTGCTGCGCAGCGCGGATCTGCTGCGCAAGAGCGCGGTCTGCATAACGCTCGGTCTGGGCGTGAACACGGTCTTCGGCGCCGCCGAAAGCATAGCGACCCTGTTCGGGATGGCGCCCGGCACGATATCCGGCGTGCTGCCCGTACGGCTGCTTACGCACGACCCGCTGCTCACCGTGGTTTCGGTGCTTTGGGTGTTCTGCGTGATGCACAGCAGATCGTTCAAGATGCCTTCGGTATTCAAGGTGGTGTTCTTCACCGCCGCCGTGCTCGAGACGGCGTTTTCGCTTTCCGACACGGTGATAGCGGCGGTGCTTATAACCACGTTCATATATTTTGCGTTCCGTTCGGGTAAATTCTTCAACGTCGTGTTCGCCTACGCCGCGGCGCTGCCTCTGGTGTGGCTTATAAGGTTCATCGTTTCGGGCTTTGTGACTTTTGCGCCGGTC
>JAEEGI010010099.1_pt1 | contig 20540 bp, 14 predicted proteins | sample 8958751 | NCBI WGS metagenome assembly JAEEGI01 (sample SAMN16246545, study PRJNA631951) | gut metagenome | biome: gut microbiome; feature: rumen; material: KS-attached | host: Bos | place: Iran: Karaj | collected 2018-10 | reverse complement strand
GAATTTGCTTTTATAATTTTTTTGCCGTATCTTTGCACCCGCAATTTCGGCAACGGTCCCATAGTTCAATGGATAGAATAAAGGATTCCGGTTCCTTCGATTACGGTTCGACTCCGTATGGGATCACGAGTAATATTTTTACAAAAAACTTACATCAGCGCGACAGAATTCGGGGTATCTATTCCCGTCTGTCGCGCTTTTGTTGTGGCGTCTTCACCACCGTGATACTTTTCTCAGTAAGCCTCTATGTCAGCAACAAGATCGCTGAGTCAGTATGTAACCACAAGAGCAGCACCAACGAGGTTGATATCTGCATCCGTCCCGCTGCAACAAACATCCACATCGGCCTATTCCGTTTTTCTGCCTAAGGCTCATCAATCGATAAGTAATCGGCAACCACGTCTAGACAACTATATTTTATTCTTATTCAAAAAAGAGTGCCGCGGATTCTTCCGCGGCACTCCACAACAATAGAGATAACCTTTTACTTACTTGTTCAAAAGCAGGGTTGCCAAAGCTTCAACGTCTTCGACATCGAATGCGCCATTGCCATTGATGTCGGTTGCGCCATGGGCAACTTCGCTGTTCCACCCATTGTTGAGGATATCGACAAGGGCGGTGACATCGGCGAGGTTAACCACACCGTCGAGGTTGATGTCGCCAGGAATCTCGACATCACCAGTGAGCTTGAACAGGACGGTCAGTGCGGTGGCCTCGGATGTCTGGCCTTCAAGCGTGTTGAAGTATGCGCGGAATGCTCCGATTTCTTGTCCTGATGTTGCGAGTTCAAACTGGTGACCTACGTTGCTTAGTTTGTAGATGTTCTCGACAGTCTGCTTCACGTAGGTGCCGACCATTGAATGAATCTTACCGCTTGTTACAGCCACTACACCGGGCTTGAGCTGGGCTTTGGTGGCCTTGAATGTCAATTCGCTATTTACAAGATCGGAACCCTCGGGAACAGCTACGAGATAAGGACGATCGGCTGCCATGGTGGCAACATAGTTGAAGTAGGTCTCGTCGTTCTCCTCCTCAGAGAAGTTGCAGATCCAGAACTTGCCAATCTCGTCGGTGTCGCTCTTGTACCAATCGATAGCAGTGCCATTGGCATCGGTAACCTCGGTGGCAGCGAAAGGCAATACGAGGGTTTCCCAGCCCTGTTCACCACCTTGTGCAGGGCGACCCTGAGCGAAGGTGCGGCTGTAGCTAATGTTCTGAGCAGTGAAGGTATAGGGAGTGAAGTAGTCATAGCCATCGGCGAGCACAATGCTCTCGGCTACGTAGCCCTTGATTACATTCTTACCAGCGAGGGACTCGGGTACGGTCTGCTCGGCATCGAAGAAGTACAGGCAGTTGGGGTTGTCGTTCGGAGTGATCTGCACTTCATTGCCGAGGCCCATCAGGCTTACGGCAGCAGCATCGGCGGCTACCGTGATAGGACCATTATTTTGAGCGCTTGTGCGCACACCTGCACTGGTCCATGTGACTACGCCATTGTTGATCTGATAGTACTTCGATTCGCCATGTCCGACGAGGTTGTCGGTCTTGTTGCCAGTGGCATCGTCGGGATTGTCGTTGCGAGCATAGACATTCACCGAATAAACCGATCCAGGAGCGAGGTTATCGAACTCGTAATAGAAGTCCTTTGTCTCTTTGGCTCCAATCGAGATGGTTTCCATCTTATAGGTTACCATCTGGCCACCCCACTTCTTGGTTACAGAACCATCGTCATTAGTCTTTTCAACCTGTGAGCAGATGAAGAGAGGAACAAGGATGTAACGATTGTATTCGTATGCGTCATTGTTGGTGAGAGTAACCTTGAACTTTGAATGGGTGTCATAGATATTTCCATGGATTGGATAATCCGCACCCTCTTCGGGAGTCTGGTGCACAGCATTGACGGCTTCGATGGCAACGCTGAGGTCCATTGTGCCTCCGTCGGCGGGGGCGATGGTGATGGAGCTAGTTTTGGAAAGCACTTTTTCCCCATTATCGTCAAGACATACCTTTACACTCTTGGCGCCTGAATTCTTGGGCGTGAAGTTGAAGGTGACGGTCTTTTCTCCACCTGCAGGGACTTCAGCCTGAATTGTGGTGGTATAAGGAGTCATCTGATCGTCAAGCGGCTCATTGTCAACAAAGAGATAAAGGTTGCCATAGAAACGATCTGGACTATTATTCTTCAAGGTGACATCGATACTTTCTGCACTACCCACCTTTGCTTTGCCAATATAAGCATAATTAGTCACCTCCAGACTCACTGATGGATGACATTTTGCGGTTGCATACCCATAAGTGGTCACGTTGAATTCTACATAGTAGCGGTCGGATTCAAGCATCGGCTTCCATTCATCACTGCCTTGGAGTTGGCAAACAGGTACGATGCGATAAGTTCCAGCGGCAAGATTTTTGCCAAACTTATAACTATTTCTGGTATCAAGGCCCTTGCCAATCTGAGTGACTAGACCCGTTGCAGACGTTGCACGTGTCTGGAAAACTGTCTCACCCCAGATATCTTCCAACTTATTGGTGCCGGTTTCATCGTAGAGTGCGATGCCAACAACGTACTTTTTCCCTGTTCCAGTGTGATCGGAACAACCTACATTGAGATAGTAATTTTTGTTAATTCTATAGAAACCATCATCATCCGTATAAAGGGTTACATTATCAGAACTATAGTTCCAATAAAGGTTCGTGGCCGTCAGGTTCTCTACAATTTGTTCTGGATTTACTTCAGAACCTCCACCTGGTTGTATGCCGATTACCGCATTCTGTTTCATATTGTAGCCCTCAGAACTTGATGCGCCACCAATACCACTGGCATGAGGGTTCATTACTTCGAGCAGGAAATAGCCATTGCTCATTCCTCCCCAGCCCCAGTTGATGTGGAAGTAGTCACCGCTCTCAAATCCATCACAGATGAATGAGTGGCCTCCTCCCGACCCGGCTGTACCATTATAAATCATTGGGCGACCAGCAGCCAGTTCATTATAGATAAGGTCATTCCATGAGTTTTGTTCATAATCGTTACGATATACGACACGAATAGTACTGGCATCATAGCCGAAGTATTTGGTGAATCCGGGTACAATATCGTCAGTATAGGCAGCTGAAGATGAGGTTCCATACTGCATTTTCACTGCATGGCCAGCATACAGCATCAGTGTAGCAACTGCATCAGTATATACCTCAGCCTCTGCGCCATTATAATTGTTGAGCATGTGTTCCCAGTCGAAGGTGGTCACTGGCAGTGGGTCAGTATTTTGAGTGCTATAACTGTAGTTGTCACCAGCAATCACCATTTCATAGGAAGGAATTTCCTGTGTGGTCTGCTGTGGAAACTTATAGAAGTTCATGATCTGTGACATGGAAGTTGCTACACAACCCGTGTATGCCAGTTCGTACTCGTCGCTGCCCTCTTCTTTCATGAACTGGGGGCACTTGTTCCAATAAGGATCAGCCTGGTCCCAGTTGGTGGTGATCATGGGCGAAATGGAGTTGCGAGTGCTGCTGGCTCTGCGTTTGGCCATGGCAGTGCCGGCCACGTAATCGCTCATCGTGTCGAGCATCTTGATCTGAGCCTCGTAACTGTCGAGCATCTCCTGTAGGTTTACAGGGACGTTCTGAGTATCGATGTGGCCCTTGTCGGAATAACCAAGCACCTGGGGAGTGCGATCGTCTCCCGAAACAATGACGAAGCCCTGGTTGTTTTCGGCATTAAAAATATAATAGTATGCCTCGTTGGTCGATTCGGTGCCTTCGGCGGTTCTGCGGGCTGACTTCTTAGCGGGCTCAACCATGATCGAAGCCTGGGGATTCAAGGTCTGCATGAACTGGGCAGCAGTCTTGAGAGCTGCAGTCTTATCGACATGTTCGGCATGCAGTGTGCCAACGCCCATCAAGAGGGCTATCGCGGCATATAAGGATTTTTTCATATTCATTTCGGATATTTATTTCTTGATAACCTTCTTGCCATTGATGATGTAGAATCCTGCCTTGTCGGCATTCATCAGTCGCTGGCCATTGATATTGTAGATCACACTTTCGTCATTGTCCATCTTGAGTGTCTCGATGCCATTGGCCTCGTCGTCGATGATGAACATCTTCAGGCGCTCGGGAGCATTCTGGCTAACGTCTTCGCCATCGTTGAAGCGCATGTCATGCTTCAATGACAATACGCAGCGGAAAGGCTTGATATCGGAAGTTGCGGCGGCCAACTTGTCGTCTCCAGTAGATGGACGGTAGCAAGGCTGGAACTGGGTATAATCGGTTTTCACAAAGGCACCCTTCAGACCGCCACTGTTCTCGGGGGTCGATACGATGGTAGAATTATTGAATGAAATGTTCCAATTGGAAGGATTCTCGCTGAAGAGGAAGCAAGGTACACCTGCCTTGATGTCGTTGTTCGTATTGAAATAAACACTGCCGTGGTCACCTTCGACACCATCGATACGCTGGAAATAAGCGAAGGTAAGGATCTTGTAATCGGCAGGCAAATCGGTAGTGGCAAGTGGGAATGGGAAGCAGGCTGTGCTATTACGCGTACTAACAGTACGAGTATAATTGCCGCTCTTTGCTACGAAATCCACTGGGGAATAGAAGTTCTCCTTATCGGTCAGCACGAGCTCGCGACAAACATAGGCTTTCACGCCATCGTTGGCATATTCGAAGACGACGTTCTTTACGTCCTGAATCTCATCAGCATAAGCCCCATCAACAATCATGATGGCATTGGGAGCCGTCTCCTGGATGAGGATGAATTCGGCAAGGCTCTTGGTCTGACCTTCGGACGTGCCGGCATAGACGATACCGTTCACGTCGGCCACTGCGGCAGGAACCGTGTAGGAGGCAGTGTTGTCAGTCTGTACCAGAGAAGTTCCCGAGAGAAGGGAAGTTGAAATCTCTACGTTGTTCAATTCGATGGTCTTTTCCTCGAAATCGACACCTTCGGTTTTACCCAAGGTGATGTTCACAATTGGAGAACCGAAGTTGGCTGCAAATGCAGAGCGATCGGTGGAGTACATGATGGCACGAGTCTTAGCATCGTTCATCTTAAGATTGTAGGAAGAGGCGCTGCTGAAATCGGCAAATCCCATGTCGGTTACACTCAGTCCCTCAGGAACAGCGACATCGAAGTACAGGTCGCGAACCTCAGCACTGTTCTCGAGCTTCACAGTCAGAACATACTCGGTGTTGGAAGATCCATACGCACCCGTAAGCTGCAGAACGTTAGCTTCCGTCGTCGTGGATTCTTGGGCCGTAGCCACTCCTGTCGGTGCCAAGGCAAAGGCAGCCAGACAGAATAAGGAAGTAAGTTTTTTCATTGTAAAAATAGTTTGGAATAAAGTTGGATTATCACATTAAGATCAAGCTACAATTTTGCTTATTCCCAAATAGGATCAGGACGTCTTGGGGCAGCATCAGCATTATCATCGCCACCAAAGTCGTCTCTTCCAGACGTAGCGATCACATTCCTCAGATTGAACTCGACGAGTTCCATCTCAGGGGTCAAATAGTTTTTTTTCTTCATTTTTTAATAATAACATTGCCCAGCCACGGCTCTCGCCCTTGCTGGAGTGAATAATATAAATAAGTGTAATACTGTAAATAGCAATTTGTGCGTGAAAAATAATAGTAGGGTCAAATAAGTGACATAATTTTCAGGGCAAAAATGGAGTGAAAATGCAAGCTATTATTTTTTACGGGGCGCAAAGTTAGTATTTATTAATTAATTGTACAATACCCACACCGAAATACCACGTTTTTTCTTTGTTGAAACTATACAATCTGTGTGTTTGCTATCTCTATACACCATTCACAACCCCTTATTACTCAGATTCTCCTTTTTCGACATAACATAATAATAATCTCAAAATAGATGATTCGCAATAAAAATTGAAACAGGAAAGATATGCCGTAGCAAACACTCTGACGGCCGACAAGCCGCCCGTCAAGCGGGGCAAGGATAAGCAAAAAGATTCTCATTTCCAAATTTGTTGCGGTGTTTATCACGAATTTTCGAATAATGGATATTACTGTCGGCATACAGGGATTTTGTTTTTCGGACGAAAGGTTTAGCATGTCGGATTGGCAAAAAGGATATAACTGAGACAATTCGATGATATTTATTTAAAAATATGGGAGTAAGATGACCGACTTATGCTGATTTTTAATACCTTTGCACCCGCGTTTCGGCCAAAATCTTCGGAAAGCGGACCGGGACACATTATTTAATAACCATCAAAATTTACAACTTAAAGGTTCAAATCAAATGAATCATTACGAAACCGTTTTCATTTTGACTCCCGTTTTATCTGATGCTCAGGTAAAGGAAACGGTAGAAGCTGTAAAGGCTGAACTCGAAAAGCGTGGTGCTACCATCATTAACGAGGAGGCTTGGGGTATGAAGAAACTCGCTTATCCAATCGAGAAGAAATCTACCGGCTTTTACTTCCTGTTGGAGTTCGACGGCGAAGGCGCTGTCGTCAAGAAACTCGAGACTTATTTCCGTCGTCAGGATCGCGTGATCCGTTTCATCACTGTCAAGAATGACAAGTACGCTGCAGAGTATGCTGCAAAGCGTCGTTCACTCAAGGCACCTAAAACAGAGGAGGCATAATTATGGCAGAGACAACCGAAATTCGTTACTTGACCCCAGTATCTGTTGACGTCAAGAAGAAGAAGTATTGCCGTTTCAAGAAGAGCGGCATCAAGTACATCGACTACAAGGATCCCGAGTTCCTCAAGAAGTTCCTGAACGAGCAGGGCAAGATTCTCCCCCGTCGCATCACCGGTACCTCTTTGAAGTTCCAGCGTCGCGTGGCTACCGCTGTTAAGCGTGCCCGTCAGATTGCGCTGCTTCCATACGTAACCGACCTTTTGAAGTAATTATTAACCAAGTAAAATTTTAGACTGATTATGAAGATTATTCTGATTGAAGACGTCCAGAACCTTGGTTATAAGGACGACGTTGTAGAGGTTAAGAACGGCTATGCCCGCAACTTCCTTCTCCCCACCAAGAAGGCTATTCTTGCTACCGAGTCTGCCCTGAAGCAGCTCGCTGAGAAGCAGAAGCAGCAGGCACAGAAGATGGCCAAGATCAAGGCTGATGCCGAGGCTCTTGCTGAGGCAGTTAAGGCTGCTGGTGCTCTCGAGTTTGCCGTGAAGGCATCGGAGGAGGGCAAGATCTATGGCTCGGTTAGCAACGCTCAGGTTGCCGAGGCTCTCGCAGCCAAGGGCGCTAACGTTGAGAAGAAGCAGATCGTGCTCGACAACATCAAGGTTCTCGGCGAGTATGTCGCTGTTGCTAAGCTCCATCGCGAGGTTAGCGTTGAGATTCCTGTGAAGGTCGTAGCTGAGGCTGCTGCCGAGTAAGGCATCCCGCTTTTGCAAAGATAAGGCGCATCACTGAAAAGTGGTGCGCCTTTTTTAGGCTCTAGTCTATATAGAGGCTCTAGTCTATATAGAGGCTCTAGATAATCTAGATGCTCTAGAGATTTATTCTAGCCAGAGATAGTCGTAGTGGACGAGAGGCTTCTGGCCCTTCTTGCCGAGGAGCTTCTGAGCGCGGTCGGAGGAACAGCTTACTTTGCCGACGCCAAGACGAGAGCCGTCGGTGTCGGCGAGGATGCGGACGATGTCGTCGGCCTCGAACGAGCCTTCGACACGGGTGACGCCTACAGGGAGGATGGAGGCAGCCTTCTCGCCGAGGAGGGCACGGACGGCTCCCTCGTTGAGGTAGATGGCACCTTTGGAGAAATCTTCCGAATGGGCAATCCACTTCTTGACGTTCGAGACCTCGTGCTTGTCGGCTACGAAACGTGTGCAGCGCACTTCGGGCGCAATCTCGTTAAGGCCTGTGGCAGGATTGACGTGGACGAGTTCGAGCAAAACGCCTGGGCGCTTGCCGTTGGAGATGATGACCTCGATGCCTTCGGCGGCTACCTTGCGTGCGATGCGTTGCTTGGTGACCATGCCGCCGCGTCCGAAGCTCGACTTGCTGGTCTGAATGTATTGGCTGATGTCGGCATCGTCGCTGATGATGGGGATGAGCTGCGCGTTGGGGTCGGAGGGATTGCCTGTGTAGATGCCGTCGATGTTGCTGAGCAGGATGAGCAGGTCGGCCGACATCATGGTGGCGATGAGACCCGAGAGCTCGTCGTTGTCGGTGAACATCAGTTCGGTGACCGAGATGGTGTCGTTCTCGTTGACGATGGGCACCACGCCTTCTTGTAGCATCACCTCCATACAGTTCTTCTGATTGAGGTAATGCCCACGCGAGCCGAACGACTCCTTGGTGGTGAGCACCTGCCCGCACGAGATGCCGTGATCGCGGAAGAGTTCGTAGTATTTGTTGATGAGTTTGGCTTGGCCGACAGCGGAATAGAGCTGGCGCTGATCGACGGTGTCGAGCCGGTCGGTGGAGAGTCGGCCTTTGAGTTCGCTGCGTCCGCTGGCTACAGCTCCCGACGAGACGAGGATGATCTGTATGCCTTGGCGATGAAGCGCTGCCACCTGATCGACGATGGCCGACATGCGTGTAACATCGAGCGTGCCATCGGGACGGGTGAGGACGTTGGAACCTACTTTGACGGTGATTCTATAGAATGACATAAAGCTTGCAGTCTTCTGTTTTTCAGATTACTCCGAATATTCTGATTACTCTGATTATTATTTCAAAAAAGCGAAAAACACGGCGAGGACAATGCAGGCGAAGGCTGCGATGTGATTCCAGTGGATGGGCTCACCCTTGAAAACGAGGGCCACGATGAGGGTGAAGATGATGAGCGAGATGCCTTCCTGGATGACCTTGAGTTGCATCAGCGAGAAGGGACCTCCATTGATCTGCGAACCGATGCGGTTGGCGGGAACCATAAAGGAATACTCGAAGAAGGCGATGCCCCACGACATGAGGATGATCAGGATGAGGGGCCAGTCCTTGATCTGTGGATGAACTTGCTGCATTTTCAGATTGCCGTACCAGGCAAACGTCATGAACGTATTGCTGACACAAAGCAGCACGATGGTACCAATTGCGCGAGATAACATATATTGGGGTTATGAGGGGTTTGTTGAGGAGTTTTGCAGCCAAGCATAGCTGCAGACTTGGACGATGATGGGGTGGCCAATATAGGCCGCCAATTATTACACTGCGGGAGCGCGGCGTTTCTTGAGCGCTTGACGCCTACGATGCTTGCGCCACTGACGGGTCTTCTTGTCGATGAGGAAGAGGAGGATGAGGGCGGTGACGATGAGGATAAAGGAGAGCATCTTCCAGTTGAGGTTGTTGCCCTTTACATGGCTCCACATCTCAAGCATGGCCTCGTTGCGGTCGGCGGTGTCGTGCATCAGGATGGAGCGCTCGATGACATCGATGTTGGGATAGAGCACGTGGTTGAGATGGGCAGCTTTCGAGTCAATCCATGTGGTGTCGCCCGTTTCTTCGTCCACTGAGGGGATGACGATGTCGCCGAAGTAATAACTGGCATCAACGGTCTCAGGGTAGTCTTCTTCACTGGCCATTCCTTCGAGCACCTCGGGCGTGCCGATGACGGAGACGTAGCCCGTTTCGTCCATGTTGCGGATAGCGACTTCCGACTGGCAGAGGAAGTTGATCCAATAGGAGGCAGCGCGCACATTCTTGGCATAGATGGGGATTACCCAGCCATCGAACCAGCAGTTGGTACCTTCCTGAGGCACCACGTATTCGAGGTTGCAACCCACTTCGGCAGCCTCGTCGATGGCCCAGGCAGCATCGCCGCTCCAGGTGAGGTTGACCCACGCCTTGCCTTGCGTCATGCGTTCCTTGCCGAAGTCGGCCTCCCAACCTGCAATCTGCGGACGAGCCTTGATGAGGATGTCTTCAACCGCCTTGATGTTGGCATCACTGAGGTTGGAGGCCTCGAAGTCGCGTGTAGTTTGTCCGCTCAGGATGTCGTCGTACTTGGCAAACTGAATCAATACGGAATAGACATCGCGAAAGGCATCCTTCACGTAGATTTTCTGCTGGAACTTTTCGTTCCAAAGAGCAGCCCAAGTTTCCACCTCCTCGGGTTCGACGAAATCGGTGTTGTAGAGGAAACCTGTTGTTCCGCCCATGTAACCGACGGCATAGTCGCTGACACGAAGCGAGGGATTGGCGAGGTCGAACTTGTCGTCGTCGTTTGGAGCCATCTGCTGGAATTTCTCTGCCACGAACGGGGCGACATTTCTTAACCAATTGGGTGTGTGGGTTCGGGCAAAGCCGGTGGTATCGATTTTCTGCAACAGGCCACGCTTGAGCATACGTTCGATGATGTATTCCGAGGGGCAGACCACGTCGTAATCCTCGTGTCCCACCTCGATCTGGGTGAGCATGTTCTCGTTGATGTCGAAGGTAGAATAGCGCACCTTGACGTCCTCGCCTGTCTGTTCCTTGTACCATGCCTCAAATTCCTCGATGAGCGAGAGATCAAGATAGTCGGCCCAGTTATAGACCTTGAGGATGTGGGCGCGGTCCTGTGCGATGGCTTTAGTAGAAAGGGGAACACTCGTCAGTAAGAAAAGCGCCGAGATGAAGAATAACAATATCTTTTTCATGTCGTTGGCTGCATTTTAGTTATTGCTCATTTGCTTGGCCGTCTTGAGGTTGTAGAAGACAAGGAGCACGAGGATGACGAGGAAAATGATGGAGAACAGGGGACGAAGTTCGGGCGTCAAGCCACCCTTGCGTGCATCAGCATAGATGTAGGTCGAAAGTGTCTCGACGGTGCCTGATCCTTTGGTGAATAGGGTGACAGCGAAATCATCGACCGACAGTGTGATGGCGAGGATGAACCCCGAGATCATACCTGACTTCAATTCGGGGATAATGACCTTGCGAAGCGCCTGCATCGGTGTGGCTCCCAGGTCGAGAGCGGCTTCGTAGAGGTTGGGATTCATCTTCATAAGTTGCGGCATGACGTTGAGCACCACGTAGGGCGTGCAGAAGGCGATGTGGGCGCAGATGACGCAGAAGAGACCACGGCCGATGCCGAGGAAGACGAAGAGCAGGAAGATTGAGATACCCGTGATGATGTCGGGGTTGATCATCGGGATGTTGTTGGTGAAGGTGATGGCCTGACGTATGCGACCATGGCGCATGTTGTGGATGCCAATGGCGGCAAATGTGCCGAGGATGGTCGAGACGGCAGCGGCAACGAGTGCGATGAGCACGGTGTTGTAGATGGCGTTGTTGAGCGCCTCGCCCGCTTCGCCCATCAGCAGGTTGCGGTAGAGGTTGGTCGAGAAGCCCGTCCATGTACCCAGCACCTTGGCTTCGGTAAACGAGAAGACAAGGATGAGCAGGATGGGAGCATAGAGCAGCAGCATCAGGACCCAGATATATGCGTTGGCAAATGCTTTCTTCATTTCTTTTTCGATGCGGTTACTCTTCATTGTCGAAGAAGGAGGTGAGACCAATCAGTATCAGCACGATGAGGGAGAGGGCTGCACCATAGCCCAGCAGGCCGGCATTGATGTTCTCCTGGATGAGGGTGCCGAAGAGCTTCACGTTGTTCATGGTGAGCAGTTCGGCCAAGGCAAAGGTCGAAATGGTGGGCATAAACACCATCACGATGCCACTATAGACACCTGGCATCGAGAGGGGTAGAAACACTTCGGTAAACACTTTTCGTGGCGAAGCTCCGAGATCCTGCGCTGCTTCGATGAGCGAACCATCCATTTTGAGCATTGTATTGTAAATGGGATAGACCATGAACGGAAGGAAGTTATAAACCATACCGAAGACCAGCGCGCCTTCGCCCAAGGGCAGATGAGCAAAGTCGAAGAGCGCCACGGTAGCGAGTGTGCGAAGCAACACGTTGATCCACATCGGCAGGATGAAGAGCGAGGCCATAACCTTGGGCAATCGGTACTCGGTTTTCGCCATGAAATAGGCGGCGGGATACCCAAGGAGGATGCATAGGATGGTGGTAATCATTGCTATGCCGATGGAATAAATGAGCGTGTTGAGCGAATCGGTCGAGAGGAAGAACTTATGGAAGTTGTGCAATGACCACTGACCTTCGGCATCCTGGAAGGAGTAATAGACGATCATGACCAGTGGCATGATCACGAAGACGAACAGAACAATGGCATAGGGCCACGCCCAGTTTGCTCGGTTTGCTACTATTTTCGATAACATATATCTTATCACGAATTATCGGATTTGCGAATTATTAGTTGTTAATTGATAATTCGGATGTCCTCGGGATTGATGCGGATACCGACCATGTCCCAATCCTCCCAAACGTCGTTGGTATCGACCTGGATGGTCGTACCGTTCTTGCACTTCACGTCGATGAGGTAGTGGTTGCCTTTGTAGAGGATGTTGCGAATCTGACCTTCGGCAGTGCCGTCGGCTGGATCGTCGAGCATATCCACTTTGTCGAAATCGACTGCAGCCTTTACCTGCGTGCCTTTGGCAAGCGTCAATGGCTTGGTCTCGAAGGTTGCACCCAGCATGTTGATGTGCGTGGAATCGACAACCGTGGCAGGAATGGTGTTGAAGAGGTTCTTGCGAGGCATAACATGAATATTCTCAGGAACTACGCTCATACCGACCTCCGAATCGACGGGATAGGCGGTGTAGTTTTGCACCTGAATCTCGTAGCCATCGGGTGTCTGGACGAGCATTTCGTAGTGGATGCCCTTGAAGATGCACGAGGTGACGCGGCCAGTCCATTGTCCATCGCTTGGTTCCTTATGCAGTACAACATCCTCGGGACGTATTACCACGTCGATGGGGGCATTGGGTTCGAAGCCCTTGTCGATGCACTCGAAATCCTTACCCATGAAATTCACCAGATAGTCGCGCTTCATCGTGCCGTTGAGGATGTTGCTTTCGCCGATGAAGTCGGCCACGAAGGGGTTGGCTGGCTCGTTGTAGATGTCGGTGGGTGTGCCAATCTGCTGGATAACGCTGTCGTTCATCACAACGATGGTGTCGGACATCGACAGGGCCTCCTCCTGGTCGTGGGTAACGAAGATGAAGGTGATGCCAAGGTCGCGGTGCATCTGCTTCAGTTCGAGTTGCATATCGACACGCAGCTTGTGGTCGAGGGCCGAGAGCGGCTCGTCGAGAAGCAGCACCTGGGGACGGTTGACGATGGCACGTGCGATGGCTACGCGCTGCTGCTGCCCTCCCGAGAGTTCGTTCACGTTGCGTTCCTCGTATTCGTTCATGCCCACAATGCGAAGAGCCGACATGACACGCGTGTCGATTTCGTCCTCGCTCACCTTCTGGAGTTTCAGGCCGAAAGCCACGTTGTCATAGACATTAAGATGTGGGAAGAGGGCATAGCGCTGGAACACCGTGTTGACGGGACGCTGATAGGGTGGCAGATCGGAAATGTCCTTGCCCGAGAGCAGTATCTTGCCTTCGGTCGGCTTCGTAAAACCGGCAATGATGCGCAGCAGAGTGGTCTTGCCGCATCCCGACGGACCCAGAAGGGTCACAAATTCGCCACGCTTGATGTTCAGACAGACATCGTTGAGCACCACCTTATTGTCGTCGAAACGCTTGGTGACGTGCTCCACCTGAATAATGTAGTCGTTGTTATTCATTTACCCATAATAAAACATAACACGGTGCAAAGATACCACAAATCTGTGACTATTCAAAATAAATGTGGACAAAACTGTATTTTTCCATGGCATTATGGTGGCAAAGGGAATAAAAATACAAATATTATTTGCCAAATAATCTTTTTATGAAAGATTTTTTGGTGCAATCCGAATTATTCATTATCTTTGCGCCACACATTTCCAAATAACAATTAACAAATAACAATTATTTCGCTTTAACCCTTAATCACATCTTAATCCTTATATGCAATGAAACATCTTCTTCCAATTCTATTTCTTGGCTTCATGACCACAGCATGCAGCCAGGAACCACAGCAGCGGGGCAATCTGCAGATGGGCGACTATGGATACCTTTATTGCCATATGTCAGACCATGGACAGTGGACCGCCTATGCCCTTTCGCGCGACGGACTGCATTACCACGACCTGCTTTGCGGTGACTCCATCTTCTCGGCTTTCGAGATGGCCAAGATCGAAGGAGGCACACGTGATGCATATATCTGTCGCAAGATTGACGGATCGGGCTACCTGATGGTGACCACCGATATGAACAACTCGATGACCAAACGGATGAACAAAGGTGGCGAGTGGGAGAACTTCGGCATCGACCTGCTCACCAGTGACGACCTCATCCATTGGCAATCGACGTCGTTTGACTTCCGAAAGGGCCTCTCGATCTTCTGCGATGGCGACGACACGACGAATCCTGCCTATAAGGATTTCAGCACCATCTGCCGCGTATGGGCTCCGCAGATCATCTGGGACGGTGACTATCGTTGGGCTGATGGCACGAAGGGCGGCTACATGATTTACTATTCGCTGCTCAATCGTCCTGAGGAAGGTTATGACCGCATGTACTATTCGCATGCCGACCGAACCTTTACCCGCCTTACGCAACCACGTGTTCTCATCGATTGGGGTTATGCTACGATTGATGCTGACATCAACTGGCTCGACACTGACCAGCAGTATCATCTTATGATCAAGAAGGAAGGTGGCCAGCCAGGTCTCTTCACTTCGGCCTCTCCATCGCTCTTGGGACCATGGCCTGAACCTGATGACAAGGATTTTGTCAACTTCGAGGGCAATAAGAAGTGCGAGGGTGTCTCGGCCTTCCAGATCGCAGGCGAGGACGGCTGGCGCATCGGCTACATCGAGTATAGCAGTAACCCCAAGAACTACCGCATCTGTAAAGCCGACAAGAATATGCGCAACTTCTCCGATCCGCACAACATCGAAGGCGTGAACGGTCCGCAGCATGGCTCGTTCCTGCGCCTTACCCAGGAGGAATATGAACGACTGCAGAATTGGAGCGATGGCGAAGAAGCTGTGCACCTTGCTCCAGATGTCAGCAATCCTGTGATATCCGGGTTGTTTGCTGATCCCGAGATCCTTTATTCCGAAAAGACGCATCGTTATTATCTCTATCCCACTACCGATGGTGTGGAGGGATGGCAGAACCACGACTTCCGTGTCTATTCTTCGCCCGATATGCGTCGTTGGCACGACGAGGGCGTGATGCTCGACCTGCAAAAAGATGTGACTTGGGCAGACAAGTGTGCTTGGGCTCCCTGCATCATCGAGAAGCCTGTATATGCCGACGGCTCGAAGACGAAGGTAAAAGGCTACAAGTATTACTATTACTTCGTGGCTGAGGGCAAGATTGGTGTGGCGGTGGCTGACGATCCTGCCGGGCCGTTCCGCGATGCGCTGGGTCGTCCGTTGCTGACTCGAGAGGACAGCACCGAACCAGGTCAAGTCATTGACCCCGATGTCTTCTTGGATCCAAAGTCGGGCAAGTATTATCTCTATTGGGGCAATTCATTCCTCGCCTGCTCGGAACTTGCCGACGATATGGTGAGCATCGTGCCGGGGTCGACCCGCTATCTCATCCCAAGGGACAAGAAGAAGGATTTCCATTACAATGAGGGTACCTACGTCTTCTACCGCAATGGACTCTATTACTTCATGTGGAGTGAGAATGATACCCGATCGGCACTCTATCAGGTACGTTATCTGATCAGTGATTCCCCCACAGAACTTGTTCGCAATGGACAGCCAGCACAGGTGGAGCGTCAGGTGGTGCTGAAACAAAACCCCAGACTTCAGATTTTCGGCACAGGGCATCATTCGGTGATTCAAGTACCAGGTGCTGACCAGTGGTACATCGTCTATCATCGCTTTGCACGTCCCGATGCCATCAAGAAAGGCTGGGCTGCCGGCTACAATCGTGAGGTTTGCATCGACAAAATGGAGTTCAATGCCGACGGCACCATTAAGCCCGTTGTCGTGACACTTTAGTTTGATTATATTATATCGAGAATAGGACGCATGCCGATGCTTTAGGCTGCGTCCTATTCTTCATCTGTCTCGTGATACAGACGGTGGGGCGGAATGATTGAGAGGATGTCGGGATGATGGTGGGTGCCGATGCTGATGGAGAAGCCGGCATCGAGTAGTTGACGGGCGAGTTGGTGCCCTTTGCGAAAACCGTGAATAATCAGGGGAGGGGTATTTTCACTCGTCCCCTTTGATTGTGTCATATATGGCTTGGCTTCGGCTATGACCTGGCTCCAAAGTTTGACACAGTGGATGATGACGGGTTTGCCCAATGACTGGGCGGATTGGAGTGCCGCACGAAAGGCGGAGAGTTGCAGGTCGAGGGGTGTGGAACAGAGCCCGTCGAGACCACATTCGCCGATGGCGACAAAGTAAGGATCGTCGCGGTACTGTTCTACGGCACGGAGGAATGTGTCGATGCTGCTTTCGGTGAGATGCCAGGGATGAAGTTGGATGCTGTAATATTGTTGTTCGTTGAGCGGCTTATTGCGATTGGCTTCAACAACAACACCCACCCCCTCGGCTGGAACCGAGAGGATAGATCCTGGACGGCCGGGAGTGTGGGTGTGGATGTCGGTAAAGGAGGAGAGCAAGGGGTTCGAGGGGTTAAGAGGGGTAATTGATGTTGCGATGGCATCGCAACAGACGGAACGAGACTGTGAGGGGTTATTTCCTGAACGCCTTTTGGCTTGGGCTGATAGTGATGCGGCCCTTGCCTTCTTGCACAGGACGACCAAAGAGGTCGTAGCGGCGAATGACGGGGGCGTCGTCGATGGTGATGGTTTCGATGCCCGAGGCATTATAGACGCGCACTTCGATGGCTGCAGGTATGGACGATGATCCAGTGGAATCGGAGAGTTTGAGGAGTTGCTCGTCGCCATAAGCATCGCGATAATAGGGACGGGCATAGTATTTCTTCATTCCCTTTGCTTCGGTGAGCGTACCGCTGATGGTGATGGTGTCGGACTGGGCGCTCATGGCTATCTCTACATCGTTGTCGATGGTAAACGCAGGTTGGACATTGGTGCTTTGACCAGTATAGAATCGGAGGCCCATGCGGTCGGAGAACTTGCCACCTGCGTTGCTGACAACCAGTTGGAACTCAATCTCGCCATCTACCTCGCATCGTTCGGTAAGAAGTTGAGGTGCCTCGACAAGCAGGAGTGAAGCGGGTGATTCCTCAGTGAACTTGGTCGAGAAGGCGATTGGGATGTCGGTAGGACAATCTATCATCTCATAGCCCATCGGGATGTTGTAGGCGAGGAGTCGTGCACACCATTCGCCTTCCTGAGTAATCATGAAAGGAATCTTGGCGGTGTAGGTTTCGCCTGCAGGAATGAAGACGTGCAGGTCGGGACAGTCGCAGTCTGGAATGTCGGTCTCTTTCCCATCAGGGGTGATGATTTCGAGAGAGATGGCTCCACTGAAGGGGTCGTTGCCCAAATTGTCCAGTTCTATGGTGGCTATATATTCCTTACCGACGGCAAGTTCTTGTCCCTGGAGGCTGAAGTTGCGACCTTCGATGATGTTGGTACCTGAACAACTGGTAATGGCTGTGATTAGTTCGTCCTTGACGGAGAACTCGATTTTCGGCGTATAGTAATAATGGGTGGGCACTTCGCAAATCATCGTGTCAGCACCGAACTGCTCGAAGCAAAGCTGGGCAGAATAGTCGCCATCGGCCAACCCTTGGGCATAGCCATAAGTATTGGTCCATGCATAATAGTACCGGTTGTGGCGACGATCCCATGTGCCGTAGGGGTAGATTGTGATGGTGTCGCCCATTTCGTAGCGCACGTGTTGACCGAGGTCGTTGAGCACCTCAACGCCGCTCACACCTCTCAGTGTGTCGTAGGACGTATTTTCGAAATAGGCACTTAAGACGTATGCGTTCTCGTTGCTGTTGAGCCATGCACCGCTCGACTTAGCTTTACTGTAGAGGCGGCCGACGCCTTTGTCTGGGCAAACCTGAATGACTGCATTTTGACCCATACAGAAACCGACCTCGGTTTCGGTGGCACCGATGCCAGCTCCATACGGATTGAGAATATTGATGTCGAAGTAGCCGTTATACCAACCGTCCCACCCCCAATTGACATGGAAGAGTCCATCTTTGTCGATGCCATCAATGACGAAGGCGTGTCCTGCCTCGTCGCTGCTGGCCGAGAAGATAATGGGGCGTCCTGCCTCAAGTTCGCTGATGAGAAGTTCGTTCCAGCCATCGAAGGAGTAGCTTTCACGATAGACGGTTGCGGCACGTTCGTTGTAATCGAAATGGTCGCGGAGGGCTTTGGGAATGTGCTCGGTATAGGTTCCGCTACCGCCTGACTGCCACATCATGTCGATGGAAACTCCGCAATGGTAACTGAGTTTGGCTGCTTCGGCTTCTTGTTCAGGGGAGGGATGGGCAGCCCGACCATATTTTGGCAGCATCAGGTCCCAGTTGTAGGTAACTGAATCGAAATTGACGGTGTGGGTAGTGCCTTCCCATGTCCAGGTGTGCGAACCGGTGCCCTGATTGGGGTGTTTCCAATAGAGCATGACTTGGGCCATGGCCGTGGCAACGCAACCTACGGGAGTGCCTGGTGGGCACAGACGGTTGTAGGGGTCGGCCTGATCCCATTCGATGCGGCCAAGCAAAGGGCGGATGACATTCGATGTGGCGCGTTGGGCGGAGTTGCTGCCCAGTTGGGTTTCAGGATGCTCGGCGACATAGGCGGCACCCTGCTCGACACATTCAAGCCAGTACTGCATGTTGGAGGGTATGGGTGCATCAGCAGGAATGGGAGTGTCGGTATATCCCATGACTTTGGCTTCGGAAAAAGGGGTAGCAATAACTTGCAAGCGTCCGGAGGGAATGACTTCCATCTCGATGCGCTGACAGTGCTCGACCTGCACGCGGCTGCCTGGGGCCAATGGTTGCGAAACTTGTGCAAAAATATTCGTGATTCCAACTCCCGCTATTGCAAGGGAGAGAAGGTGACGAGGGGTGGAAAATGACATGAATTGGTTTGATTATTGTTTATAAATTGAGCCACAAAGATAGTCAGAAATCTTAAAACCTTCAAGGAATATCCGAAATATTTTGTCTTTTTGAAAAAAATGACGCTGAAAATTTGGAAAATAGAAACTAAAGTGATAACTTTGCCGCTTAATTATGAATAAAATGTTGTTCTCAACCTTGCGATATGGATTCGCAGCAGCTTTGATGGTGCTTGCTTTGCCGGGATGTGCGCAGAGCAAGACACAACGGGTGAATGAGGAGATAGCGCGGGCTTCGGTGCGCTTTAATGACGCACCGCCTGTGGTTGATGCGAACAGGCGTTATCACTTGCCTGTCGATACACGTCCCGCATTGGCGGGCAATTATGGAGAATTGCGCCCCGACCATTTTCATGGCGGCTTGGACTTCAAGACTGACCAGACCATAGGACATCCGGTCTATGCCTTTTCGGACGGTTATGTGCGGCGCGTGGGTATCAACGCCTATGGTTACGGACTGGCGCTCTACGTGGAGCATCCAGACCTGGGGCTTACGTCGGTGTATGGACATCTCGATACGTTCAGCAAAAAGATTTGGAAGAAGGTACGCGAGCGTCAGGTCAGCGAGGAATTGAACAACTGTGATATTACCTTTGGCCCCGAGGACTTGCCCGTGAAGTATGGCGAAGTGATTGCCCTAAGTGGTAATACCGGAAGTTCGGGGGGGCCACATGTGCACTTCGAACTGCGCAATATCCCCAATGATGACAACGACATTTGTTACGACCCGATGATGTTCTTCCTTCGCGAACTGAAAGATACGCAAGCACCGCGCATCAGCTTTGTTTATCTTTATCCGATGCCAGGCGAGGGATTGGCCAACGGCATGACCACAAGGCAGGTGAGTCCCGTGACAGGAGTATGTGCCACGACGGGCGGCATTGGAGGCAACTTGACGAAGCCTTTCACCGCATGGGGACGTGTAGGACTGGCTCTTAAGGCCTACGATTACATGGACGGGCAATCGAATCGTTATGGCGTGAAGCAATTGCGCCTGCTGATGCGCCTCGAAGGTCAATTTGCCGATAATGGCGAGCCGCTTTATCAGGAGATCTTCAGTTTTCGACAGGATGCTTTCCGCTATTCGGAGAATCGTTTCAACAATACGGTGACCGACTATGCAGCATGGGTAGGGCAGAAATCGATGATCATGAAGTCGTTTATTGAGCCTGGTAACTTTCTGCAGCAGGTCGATCCGGCCGTAGGTAACGGCATTGTGGACATCAACGAGGAACGTGCCTACCACTTCGTCTATGAACTAACCGATGCGCATGGCAATTTCACTTCGCTCGATTTCACTATCCGCGGTGTGCCGCCTACCGAACCCATTCCTGCTGCAGAGCACAACGAGGCTTTCTGGGCACAGGCTATGCAACCTCTTGAGATCGATACGGCAGGATGCTATTTCCGTGCTGCGCCAGGTGTGTTCTATACCGACGTGGATTTCCGTTTCAGCATTGCCGACAAGGCGCAAGCCACGCGCACAGTGACACGTTACCGCAAGAACCGAAAAGGTCGCCGGATAGCATACAAGGCTGAGGAAAAGTACGACG
>JAEEGI010010093.1_pt1 | contig 20548 bp, 22 predicted proteins | sample 8958751 | NCBI WGS metagenome assembly JAEEGI01 (sample SAMN16246545, study PRJNA631951) | gut metagenome | biome: gut microbiome; feature: rumen; material: KS-attached | host: Bos | place: Iran: Karaj | collected 2018-10 | reverse complement strand
GTCTGATCTCGGCATCACGTCCGATAACGGGATCAAGCTTGCCGGAAGCCGCTTCCTCAACAAGGTCACGCCCGTACTTCGTGAGCGACTCGTAGGTAGCTTCGGGATTGTCTGAATCGGCCTGCCTCGAGCCTCTTACATCCTTAAGAGCCTCAAGAAATCTGTCTCTCGTGATATTATGCTCCTTAAAAACACCTTTCAGGTCGCCCGGCATTGCAATAAGGGCCAGCATTAGGTGCTCCACCGAAACATAAGTATCCTTCATAGCAGTCGCTTCTTTTTCAGCCGCTGCCAGAACCTTGCTGAAGGTTGTCGTGATACTCATGTCCACGTCGCCCGTGACCTTGGGCTTTTTCTCGATAAGCCTTGTGACGGAGCCTCTAAAGGTGCTCACATCAACGCTCATCTTTTTAAGGAGCGCCAGTATCAGACTGTCGCTCACCGTGATAAGACCGAGCATAAGATGCTCGACATCGATCTGCGGATTGCCGTATTCAAGTGCGATATTCTCGCTTGCCTTCAAGCTTTCAAGTGATTTCTGTGTATATTTATCCTGTTGCATATTCAATGTCCCCCTTTCATATCAGGGTATTCTTTTCCGGTCCGTTTGCCCTGTTTTTCTCAACCGGTTATTTTTACACTATACTTATAACATGCTTTATTAGCACTGTCAAGTGGTGAGTGCTAAAATTGTGTGAAAATTTTACAAATTTAAAAGGGATGGTTTTCTCCATCCCTCAATTTGCACTATTGCTGTGATCTCAGAGTCAAACTTTCAGACGCCCTGAAAACTTGATATGTATTTAACATCTCTTTTGCCTTTTCAGCCTGAATGTCATCAACAGGAACAAAAGTACTACTACAACTAAAAGAAATAACTTAAGATACACATTCGCTTCCAGTATCCAAGATATATCCATATCTTTGTTCCGGACTGCAAACATAAGGACAAACCCTGCAAACACCCAAATCAGATACGAATACCTCGAAACATAATATCCCTTCCAATAATACAGATATAACTGGCTGGAATAATACGCAAAAACAACCAGCACTTCTGTAATTATCACATTCATCGAAAATTCGACAGATTTAAAGAAGATCCATTTAACAAGCCACACATATACTTCCGTTGTCACAATATAAATAACTACAAAGAGATATCTTCCAAGCACTCTCTGCATCCATGTGTATGGCAACATGATCAGATATTCCCTGCAATTTTCTGTGTCTTCCGCCATCAATATCTTTCCGAGAGGCATAGATATTGCGAAAAGGGGTATCAAAAAATCCATAAAGTATACCTTCGATTCCCCGTCTAAATAGATAACGATCGGAACCAATATGCAGTAGACGACCGATATCAGACACCATTTTTTTGTATAGGAAAAATCTTTCAACACTAAATTGATCATTGTTTTACCGCCTTCATATATACAAAAATATCATCCATACTAGCGGTATGGATTCGGGAATCATTGCTCATCTCCCCGTCTTTACTGAAAAAGATCATCCTTTCAAAATGAGGGACCCCGTTTTTAAGGATCATGTCCTTACATGAGGCATCAAGTTTGTCGATATCATCCTTGAGTACCATCTTATAATCCCTGTGAAGTGCCTCTTTGGTTTCGTCAAGCAGTATTCTTCCATTGTCAATGTACAGGACATTATCAGCGATCTTTTCTATATCTTCCGTTATGTGAGACGAGAAAAGAACCGTCCTCTTTTCCTCATCAACTATCTTTCTCAAGATGTCGAGTACATTGTCCCTGACCATCGGATCAAGTCCCGTCGTGGGCTCATCGAGAAGAATTACTTTGCTCTGTTTTGCAAGTTCAACAGCCAGATGGAACTTCATCCTCATGCCGGTTGAAAGGACCTTTAGTTTCTTATCTTCCGCGTGTCCAAATAACACTGAAAGATAGTATTTGTATTTTTCTTCATTCCATGTATTTTTATAAGCTCGGCTGACAAATTTCTTAAGACTGCTCATCTTCATATCAGGGTATATATTACCCGAGCCATTCAGAAAACCTATGTTCTCGGGTTTAATTCCATCAATATAAGTAATCTGACCGGACTCTTTCTTTACCAGACCGGCAAGCATTTTAAGAGTTGTGGTTTTTCCTGCTCCGTTCTCCCCGATAAAGCCGGTGATCGTTCCCTCCATAAGCTTAAAGCTCATATCGTCAATCGAGAACTTGTCATAACGCTTACATAAATTGCTGACACTAAGAATACATGTCATCTTATTATTTCTCCTTTTCCGGCATGATTCATTGATGGTTGCTTGACATTCTTTTCTCTCATGTTTTCGCTCACATTGTTTTCAGCAATGATCCGATCAGCTAATCGGTTTGCTAATCTTTCTACCATCTCTTTCCTCAATTCATTTAAATTTCTTAATTTATTAATCTATGCATCATTATTACTCAAATAAACAAATAATCAATAGGTTTGTCATAAACTGTAGTTTTTTGGCATAAAACGCAGTTAACATATTTTAAAATGGTATCCTTTTTTGATCCAATACAAACGAAGAGTGTGGTATAAACCACACTCTTTGTTTGATCATATTAGCCGGTCCAACAGGATATTTATTCGTTTGGAATGGTAATTGCGACATTAAACAAATTGGCATTATCCTGTATTGCAAACACGCCGTTATACTTTTCAACAACTTTCTTTATATTCTTTAAGCCTATGCCATGGTTATCCTGACTGTTGTCCTTGGAAGATATATATTCGTCTCCTTTCTTCATATTGATATGACTATAGGGGTTTTTTACTGAAAGTATCAGTTCATCCTCATCCTGTTCCATTTTTATGTATATGATCTTATTGTCATCACACTTCTCAGTCGCTTCGATCGCATTATTAAGGAGATTCGAAAGCAATACCACCAGGTCGTCATTTTGCATGCTTACATGTGAAAGATCATTCAGTTTCATGACCATAGCTATATTTTTAGAAACCGCTTCATAATACTTTGTATTAAGTACGGCATTTATTATGACGTGATGTGTATCTATCACATTTTCGGAAATAGCCTTCGACTCGATTATCTCACCTAAATATTCTTTTAGGTTGTCAAATTCATTGTTATCTGCCATATTTTTCAAACACATAATATGACTACGGAAATCATGACTTTCCGATTTTTGCCTCTCCAGACTGTTATAAAGTGCAGAATACATCTCCATTCCGTCCTTCTTCTGCATCTTAAACAACGCGTCACTTTTTATATCTCTATGTACCCTGATCGTATCATCAAGCAAATAAAAAATATAATAATTCATGATGACAAGGCCTATCCCGATCCCATATAAGGCATATGCCTGAAAAACTGTTGTGGTTTCACGAAATGCTGTAGTAGTCAGCAGAATGACCACATTTGTAAACACAGGAAACAGAATGATCCTTATCCACTCTTTTCTGAAAGGCGTCTCATTGTGATGAATTCTGAAAAGCCTTCGCACCAGGACAATACACATCAGCATGATTATCAGTGTGATCAGACCGACATTCATAACGCTGATCTGTTCAATGATGTTCATATTGTCCATATCGTTGACAAAAATCTTTGCTATCAACAATCCAAGATATTCTGTCGCCGTTAAAAGGCCCTGAAAAACAAAGGAAATAACAAACGACTGCACCAATCCGTATTTTCTGACAAAAAACATCGTCAGAGAAATAATAACCACATTGATGATCTGTCTAAGAATGAAATATGATTGCAAAGAATAAGCAAGAATAATTAATAAAACAGACAGGATAACAAAAGTAATTATCCTGTTGATTCTGCTGTCTCTATACTTTTCTTTCGGTTGAAAGACATCAAAAAACAGGAAGCATGCATATGCTTCCAGAACAATGATTATAACATTTGAAATATCCAAGAACATATTAAATAGCTCCCTTAGCTGTGGAGACAGCCATTTTAACTTCTTTGTATCTATCCCTTGAAATAGGTAACTCTATGTCAATATACTTAAGCACCGCCTTGTAATTATATATTTTTTTTATAAAGTCTACATTGATTAAAAAGCTTTGATGGATTCTGATAAAACCATGTTCCGAAAGAATCTTTTCGTACTTACTCATACTCAATCTGTCCCGAACTTTGTATCCGATCATCTCGGATTTTGACAGTACATGATAATATTGCATGTGTCCCATACTCTCAATATAAACTATGCTTTTTATAGGAATACTTATTTTGCCTTCTGAAGAATTGACCGATATTACAGGTTCCTCCGAGTAGTTAGTTTCGATAAAGGCTTCCAGACATTCAACCAACAATTTGTTAAATGTTTTGGCGTCTTTAATGATATAACGAAACGCACCTACTTCATAACCCTTATTCCATGTATTCAGAATTCCGGTAACAAAAACGATTGGAATTTTCGAAGACAGCTTTCTGATCTTTTGAGCGGTAACAAAGCCTCCTTCTTCTCCCATGTCCACATCAAGAAAAACAACATCGAAATCAAGCACTTTAATGCCCAATTCCATCATTTTTTCTCCGGATTCAAAATCCTCAATATCAGTATCGATATTTCTTTTATTCAGGATTTCTTTTATGGAAGACATAAGTAACGCTCTGAACCGCTCATCGTCATCACAAATCGCAATTCTTATTTTTCCAAGCTCCTTCTCCATTAAAAGCAACCTTCTTACATTACCATATTTCCCACATTATTATTATCCACAACACTTGCACGGCAGATGATCGTATCGGAAGGAAGAGCCTCACCGGTCACGATATTATTGTAGAGGTAAACGATAGGGTCATGGCCCTGGCCGAACGCATCCTGTCCGACTGCGGCGAGGATAGCGCCCTTCTTGATAAGCTCGAAGATTGCAGGAGTGTGATCAAATCCGACAACCTTGATCCTGCTCTGTACACCGGCATCAAGGATTGCTTTCGCTGCTGCGTCAAGGTATCCGCTGATAACGTAGATGACCTGAACGTTCGGGTAATCACGAACTGCCTTCGCTGTCTTGTTGTAAACATCCTGCGCATTGTCACCGATCGCGATCTTGGAAAGGACATTGATACCGCGGTATTCTCCGACTGCGTCAATGAATTCTTCGGATCTGATGCGGTTGCTGGCGATACTCATGTCGCTCTCAAGAACGATAACATTACCGCGCTTGCCGAGGTAATCAACAGTGGCTTTAGCCGCATTGCGAGCCTGGTCTGCATTGTCAGGTGCATAAAGAGCAAGTCTCTTGACTCTCGATGAGCACTCGCAGTTATATGAAATGATCTTAACACCCGAAACCTGGGCACGTGTAAGTGCAGGAACGATAGAATCGATGAAACCGGGATATGTGATTCCGTCAAGACCTTCATCAACAAGCTTATTGATCTTGTTTGAAAGATCATCGCCCCAACCGTCGTAAGGCACGATACCTTCGTAGATGATCTCAGCAGGGAGCTCGGACATCTCTGTAGCGGCGTAGTTGACACCGCGTCTTACTCCGTACCAGAAATCGTTGTCAAGCATACTGATGGCAAGGATCCTGACCTTTCTGCCGTTCACGGGACGTCTGGTAGTGGGTGTAACTGCAGTGTTGAAACCACCGAGAAGTCTCTGGATACCCTTGAGCATTCCGCCGAGTTCTTCTGCGTACTCATCGATCTTTTTGGACTGTTCGGAAACCTTGTCGGAAACTTCGGCGATATTCTCTGATCTTTCGCTTATAGCCTCGGAAGTCTTGTAAAGATTCTGAGCCATGGTACGTGAATCCTCGGAGTTGTCCGCAACGATCTCAAACTTGGCCATGATCTCTTCCATCTTGGCCTGAATATCCTGATTCTGTTCGTTAATGGTCTTAAATGATGAGTTGACAAGTTCGAAAGTAACCTGACTCTTGTCGTAGGTGTCGGAACAGTTCCTGATGCTCTCGTTAACCTGCTTGGAGCTCTCCACGATCTCACCGAGGATCGCGGTGATGGAATCCATACCCTCTTTGGTCTTGACGGACATCTCGTTCATCTGTCCGGCAACAACCGCGAATCCGCGTCCGACCTCTCCGGCACGTGCAGCTTCGATTGAAGCGTTCAAGGCAAGGAGAATGAGCTGTTCATTAATGTCTATAATGAAATCACCGATCTCGCTGATCTTGGCGATCTCACTGTTGAATTCAAGAAGGATCGAATCGATGCGGGCAAGATTGTCAGACATGATACCCATGTCGTTCTTGTAGCCTTCAAGACGTGCAAGTCCTTCCTGGCTGTTGCCCGTAACCTGTGAAAGAGTTTCTTCGACGAGCGAGATCGCAGCGTTAATCTCCTGCATACGCGCGTTACTCGACTCGATGAGTTCAAGATTGCTCTTAACGATCTCAAACTGCTCCGAGGTCTTCTCAGCAACCTGAGCAGCCCCTTCTGCAATGGCGCCGTTGTCCTCGTTGTTGGCATTGGCGCTCTCCGTGAGCTTATCAACGGCATCGGTAAGAGTGACCACGTTGTTCTTGGTCGCTTCTATGAAAGTCAGAAGATTGTTCTTAATGGAGTTGAACGCACCGGCAACGACACCGTTCGAGCCCTTTTCAGTGCGCAGTCTGATATCATCGACACCAAGCTGTCCTCCCGCAATATCTGACGCTTTGTCGATGATCTTCTTCTGAGAATTGTGCTCCCTTAAAAGGAAAAGCAAAAGAAAAACGATGAGTAAGAATTCGCACCCCGATACGATAATCCACACCATAGAAACATTACCCCCCTCGTGTTCAATTGTTGCTCTTATTATACCTCAAATCATATTGGGGGTCAATGTCGATATTTCTTTTTGTGAAGTGAATGTCAGCCCCGTCTCACAGTGTCAGGGGCACGCTTCCCGGCAAAAAGTACCCTCTTCCCGGGTTGTCCGGGAAAGAGGGTACATATCACCGTGAATAGCTATTTTTGAGGAGTCTGCTTGATCATTTCGATATAGCAGGCTTAATGAGCCCCCACCCGTTGATCATATCTACGTTGTCTTCTTCCGGGGTGTTTTTCGAAACCGATACAAGTGTATAGTAGATATCCATCATATAACCGTCAGAGAAATCGGGTTCCTTGTCTGTAGAAAACGCGTATAGTCCGCCGTCTTCGGTTTCGGCAAATATCTCGTAGATATTCCCGGTCTCAGACTCGTACGATAAACCTGCCCAGAAAACTTCCGCGTTCTCGAGCTTGATAACCTTACCCATGTATTTATCGGGATCCGCCACAATCTCATCAAACGACGCCGAAACAGCCTTTCTCCTGATGTACGACTTTGAGCGCTTTCTGAGCCAGTCGATCTTAAGTGCCTGCTTCTCGCCGATATAGAATCCGGGTCTTATGGTTGCGATTTTTTCTCTGAAGTCATCGTAGAAGGTATCAAACGCATCATAATACTTGACCTTATCTTCGATACCGACATGATACTTTTCCACGTAGCCGGTGGACTCACTGTAGCAGACCACATACTCGTCACCGACAGTCTTGCCCGTATATCTGTATATAAGACCACAGTCTTCGTAAACCTCACAGAAGTCCGTGACCTTACCGTTTTTGTACACATGCTGACGCGAAACCATTGAAGTATCATCATCGAAAACAACAGCTGTAGTTCCGTCAAGTACTCCGTTATTGAACGAAGCATACATATCGTACTTTTGTCCCATCGGGTTCACCAGTTCTACAACTCCCATCCCGTCAGGCTTTCCATCAACCATCGGTCCGGCAAATTCGCCCGTCCTTTCGCTGTAGCTCCAGTCACCCAAATTGAAAACGTTCACCGTCACAGTGTTCTCTGTCTTTTTCTTTGAAGCCGCCTCAGTCTGAACGGGCGCGGATAAAGACGCCACGCACGCAACCGCCATAAGCAAAACTATAAACTTCTTTACAGCCTTCATGATTATTCCTCGCTTTCCGTATGTTGATACAGAAAGTATTATATACATTTTTCGCTAAACAACAAGTTTAAAAACTTTTTTCTGTCTCAAAGATCAGACCGGTAATTGCTCAATCCTGACAGAATTATCCTTAGTTATTACCTTGGCATGACACCCGCTCACAAGAGGCATCATCTGCTCGGTATGTCCGATGTCGAGATCCATCAGAATCGGAACACCAAGTTCCGCCAGTACTCCCGTTACCGCATTATAATGATTCATCCCGAGAATTTCTGTCCCAAAGCAAAGAGGTCGTCCGACAAGAAATCCTTTCGCTCCCTCAAACCATCCGGCTTCTCTCAGTTGCCAAAGAGTCCTTCTGATCGACATGGGATTCAGATCGCATGCCTCAAAGAACCAGACTATTCCTTCATCCTTGTAGCGCTTAATGAACTTATCGATACCGGCATAAGGAGTTCCCGAAAGTACCTGCAGGCAGTCCAGGCATCCGCCGATCAGCCTGCCCTCAATTTTCACGTTCTTTCCTTCAGGGTTAAGTTCGTCAACACTCATGCATTCTGCTGTGTGGTTGCCAATAGTTTTTCCGGGAGCGAACACTTTCATACCGAAAGGCTCTGCAAGGTTCGGCTCCTGAAAAGGATCGTCGCTTTCAATGCTCTCCTTTTCCCAGAACTTGCGATTCTGCGCAACACTTCTCTCGCCTCTCATGATCTCAAGCGTTTCGCGCGCGGAGCGTCCCTCCGAGACGTCGCTGATCTGAGACTCTTCCATGAATGAAGCTGTATGCCAGAAATGCGCGGCATGTGCGCCGTATATGCTCGCCGTGTCGCACTGCGTCGCAAGTGTGAAAGTAAGATTCGTATTATCTGAAAAACCGCTGAACCACTTTGCGGGTACAGCCGCAAGTTTTTCAAAATCAACATACCTCAGATCCTCGCACATCGTTTCCCCGCCGCCTGCTGCAAAGATCGCATCAACACTGTTGTCCGTAAAAAAGTCCATGATCTCGGCAGCGCATTTTTCAGGAGTGTTGCTCTTGCCGAGTCCCTCACCGAGAAATGCATTGGGGCCGAGCTTTACCCTGTATCCTGCCTTTTCAAAGTTCTCAACCGAGCGGTCGAGTCTGTCCTTAAAAGGGCTCGACGAAGCCCCGAAAGAAGGCGCGATAACGCCTATTGTGTCACCTGTCTTAATACTTTTCGGATATCTCATTTTTCATTCTCCTCTTTAACGGCGGTTTTTTCGCCGTTGATTCCTCGCCCAAATCTCCAACGAAGTATTAGGCTTATCATTAAATGCGGTTTTTTCGCGTAAGATAAGTAAGGACCTCCGAAAGATCCTTCATCACCTTATGGCACATGGACCTGATCTCTTCATCGGGTTGCACGAGATCGGGAACCATGATAGGGATCATGCCGCCTGCGTGCGCTGCTCTTATCCCGTTAAAGGAATCCTCGATTACATAAGTTTCCGCCGGGTTCGCACCGATCTTCTCGCACGCCAGCAGAAAGACTTCCGGATCGGGCTTACTCTTTTTAAACATCCCTCCACCGATCACTTCGTCAAAATATCCCAGAAGATGTGTTTCACCGAGCTGTCTCCTGACTCTGTCTATGTTCGTTGAGGAAGCAAGTGCGAGCTTGAAGCCGGCTTCTTTAAGGCCTTTCAGGCACTCCGCCGCATAGGGCTTTACGGGCATTCCGTCCCTTTCGGCCATTTCGTCAAAGCGCTCAAGGGTTGCAGCCCTGAACCATGCTCCGTCAAAGTCCTCTCCGTACTTGTCCTTAAGGAGTCTGATACAGGCGTCCTCCGTCCTTCCGATTGTTTTAAAGAACACATCGTCTATGTCCTTGAGTCCGTTTTCCTCGGCCAGCTCATGCCATCCCTTAAGATCCAGTCCTTCCGAATCAAGGAGCACGCCGTCCATGTCAAATATCACTGTCTTTTGCATTTTTTATCTTCCTTCGCGTTTATTTTTCTGTTGAAACTCTGTCTGCCCTGATGTCACCGGTGACAAGATCGTACCTGTAAACGAGCCTTACCGATTTTGAGAGGATTTACTTTTTCCCCAAGGTACATTTCTTCATCATAGTGAAATACACTTCTTTGCGAAGGCAAATACTTAACAACAGCATTGCACATTTCGCAGTCTCGCACAATTAAATATATAATATTCCCATAAAAAAACAACCGCATGGTATCAATTACAGTTTTTTCATCGCGTCCGCCATCTCTCTCCACTGACAAACCTTTTTTGTCCTTAAATGCTGCAGATGATAGTTGTCCGTCTTCTTTCCAGAACAGCGGCATGATATTTGGAGGATAGACAGCACGAAACAATCTTTCATACATATCAAACAGCTCTGTCATAAAAAGCCTCCACTATGCTATTAAAAATACTTTCATCTATGGGTATTTCTTTCTGATCTTCATTGCCCTCTTTATCAATTTGGAACACATTGATATGGTTTTCCAACACTTCCATCTCCAAGTATTCCCCGGCAGCATTATCCCACTCCAGCTGTAACGCATCACACGCGGTGGGAAATATCTCAGGTTGATGATGAGTGCAGAGCAATAACCTTCGAACTGCTTTTACAATAACATTCGATATTCTTTCAGCGCCGTTACCGTTCCAGTTATCAGGGAGAGTTTCTATTTCCGACAAACGTTTTAGATTGGTTATTTTATCCTTTCCGTTCAAATATGTCATGTACGTAAGGAGTCTCCTTTGAGCAGAAAGGTTTTCATACGTTTCCTGATTTATCATATAGATATAATTATTCCCCGGCCTTGAGATCTGGATCACCTCACCATCTGCAGCCTGCATGCACCAGTTTTTGAAATTATCTCTGACATCCATACTTTTAGCAGTGATCATTTCATTAATCCTCCGTACGTTTTGGTATCGATTTCCGTACAGAAATTATAATACTCTTTGATTTGTTTGTCAATTTGCGTACGATTATTATCATTCTCACTGCCAGACCACACATAGACCGCCCCCCTTTGCTTACGTTCAAAAAGGTACTATATAAATACTCGCCGGATTATGCTATATTGTCGACAGAAGCCTATAAACAGCATTTTCAAGGAGGTAAGCATGAAAAGGAATATACGCATCGTATTGTTGGGAGAACTCGTGATACTGCTTGCAGTTTTTACTGTTTTGATACTCCTGTGTAACGATCCATCGGGTGTGATCGCCTATTTCTTTGATCTCCCCTCATTACTATTATTATTCGTTGTGCTGATAACGGGTCTTCTGTTAACCGGTATGTGGAAAGACTTTTTCAAAGCTTTTTCCGTAGGTATCCGTCGTTTCAGCCTGTTAGAAATAAAGAACATAATTCAGGCGGTTGAGGCTGCCCAAAAGCTCACTGCCTTCGGCGTGCTGTTTGTCATCTTAACAGAAGGCATATTGGTAATGGGAAATCTACGGGATCTCGAGGCTCTCGGCCCTAATTTGGGTCTTATCGCCCTATCGGCATTGTATGCCGTTATTATTGAATTTTTCCTTTTTCCTCTTAAACTTAATGCTCAGCACAAAATGAACGAAGAAATGGATTTGGGTGATGACTGATTACAGCTTGACCAAAGAAAAATATCTGGAAACAGCCCGGAAGTTTGGTCTCACCAAACGAGAACTGGAACTGGGTTTTCTAAAAGTGTCCGGTTTTTCAAATCGCCGTATTGCTTTTATTCTGGGAATCGCCGAGCAAACAGTAAAGAACCATATTACACACATATATGAAAAAGCTAATGTTCCCGGGAGAAAGGAATTCAGAGAGCTTTTTTAGTGTTTACTTTCCCGTACCTCATCGTCTGTTACAGTCCCAGCTTCACTTGTGATACGGTTCACCGTAACGTTTTTATGGTCGCTTATTATTTCCTTTTCGAATTGACAAATCATTTGTTTTATTTTATCATAACAGCATAAGAAACGGGTTTTGTGCCGAGTAAAGCATTAATGCTCCAAAGGGGTGCTCGTTTCTTTTTTTACGTCCAAAATATCATACAGATACATTTTTCCATTGTTCGCATGTCTGATTATCATTGATGCATGAAAAACATTGTAACGATCAATTACTCCATGCTCATTATAGACGGGAAGTGCAAATCTTGAATCATATCGATACCATCCATTTCTGGCATTCCAATTATGCTTATCCCCACTATTCTCCCTAAAATGCTTTCCATCAGCTATCTCGATCAACTCAGGAATTCCCTGTGCTGCATTGGCTTTAGCCTTTGCAGCTGTATCATTTAGTTTTTTAGTATATTCAGAACCCGAATATTCACCCGGTAAATCAGAGCCAATATAAATTATATCCTCAGTTGAAGCGATCTTATAAAACTCTCCAACATATTTAAGCAGGATGTTGTCAGGGTTGATATAGTACAGAGTGATGATCTTGTTTCATCACCCCCCGAACCGGAATGTCATTGTAACAATGTCGTTGAAATCGCAATCGGCAAAGCCGTGATCAAGATCTCAAACGAGATCAGTAAAGATTTGTTAGTCAACCTTATGTCTTGTCTCGGAGGCCGTCTATGATCGGAGATATCACACGTGCTGATCAGATTTTTATTATCTGCGGCTACACCGATATGCGAAAATCGATCGACGGGTTGTGCGGTATCATAAAGGATCATCTTCGGATTGAACCGGAAGATTCGATGTCGCTGTACCTGTTCTGCGGCAAACGCAGTGATCGTATAAAGGCCTTGATCCACGAGAACGACGGTTTTGTACTTCTGTACAAAAGGCTCGATCATAAAGTTGGCAGATACCGTTGGCCCCGCAATAGAGACGAGGTTAAAAACATCACCTGGCAACAATTCGATTGGCTCATGTCGGGACTTGAAATTGAGCAACCCAAGGCTATAAAACCTGCTTAAAAACGCATACAAAAATTGTCTCAAACCCTTGATTTTACTGGCTTTTCGCTGCCTGATGTGGTATAATAATTACATCAGATTCAAGGAGAAAAACAGTGAGTTCAGGGGCTATGGATATCCAGTTCAGAGAGCTGAGAGATACTATCACACAACTGAATAACACAATAAAAATACAGTACGATCTTATGCAAAAACAGCTGCAGGAAAAGGATCGTATCATAGCCGACCTCACTGCACAGCTTGGGTCGTAAGAACTGGCTCTTCAGTGATACACAGGATGGAGCCTGGGCAAGTGCAGTGATCTTCTCGCTGATAGAAACCGCAAAAGCAAACGAAGTGGATCCGTACAAGTATCTGACATACCTGCTTGAGAAACGTCCGAATGCCGACATGTCAGACGACGAATTGGAGCAACTTACTCCATGGAGCAAAGAAGTCCAAAACCGGTGTAAAATTGGAATGGAGTAAAATGCTCCAAATGTCCAACAATGATACTTGATGTACCCCGTGTTTGCAATACGGGGTATTATTTAGCGCTTACACTGTACCGATAAAAAACGGGGTATTGCTCTTGCAGTCTATCAACATATAGACAAAGGGGGCGGTCAAGGAAACAGATTACAGAATCACAGATGGTCTTTGTTGGTAATATAAACCATCTTTGTATCGACAATATACCAAAATATAAAAATCTCCAATTATAAAGCTAAATTGCGTTATAATTGGAGATTAATACATTAGAGTACCTGCCCCTTATATTTTGTCACGTATTGCGTTATATTGAGCCTCGTCTATGGAAAATATGCCATGATAAGGTTGCTCTATAAAAAAACCGCTTTCCTTCTTAAAAACATAAACTATATTTGAACTTATTCCTCCGGAGACACTAAAGACTATTTTCAGATAATCATCCGTCTCCGGGGTGTCGTTATAGCTCTCTCCCGACTTATTATTTACTGATGACAATTCGGTAAACAGGTCATCAATTTTACTATCATCAGTAATTGTCATGTTTATATCACTTCCTGATATACTTACCAAAGTCACATCAGACCTATCGGGAAGCATAAGCGAAGCAATTTTATCATTTCCACAAGCTGATAAGACAACAACTTGTAAAATCAACAAAGCATATGTTATTTTTTTCATAGACCTAATTTACAGTAGATGAATCTGTCACCATTAAAGCATTATGCTGAACACCACCAACAACGAAACGTACTAACTGCCCATTTGCTGTAGCACTTGCAATATTATTTGAGATTAAGTATGGAATTATCATACCATTGGGTGGATTGCTCGGTAAACTCATATAATTGACCAGGGAACGACCGGTAGCATTGTTTTGTAAGTCCATCTGTGTATCAATGCTATTTGGATCATAGCCATTTGATCCAGTTTCATGTGCCGTGGCGAATTGATTCATATATGACTCACTTGTGAAATGAGCTCCCAATGCATTCCAAAGAGCATGGCGAAATGCATCACCGTTAGTCGCCCAAGTATTCGCGCCAAATCTGCCCAATTCCTGACTATTAGCGTAAGATGCCTGCAATAATACGGACAATCCATATAGAGGATTGCTATTAAACAATGCTTTTTCCTCATCATTCAATAAATCTTTTGATGTCGGCAAAAGAACGCTGTAGTCATAGTTTTTAGAATTAATACTATCTTTTGCAGGTTCGATCAATTTTGTTAAATCATTGATTGTATAATTCTCATGAGAATTGATGTAATTCTGAATGCACTTTAGGTCTGCAATAATATCCTCACCTAAATCAGAAGAAGAAAGGAAGAAAGTGAAATCTATGTTTGAAACAAACTCCCTTGCCTCGTCATATTCGGCTCTTATAGAGTACGCCTTTGCAGAAACCTGAACTTCGGTGTTAAAAAAACAAACTGCTATCAAAAGTATTATAGAAATAATTTTCTTCATATCTTCTGTTTCTCCATAATTTTTTTGTAAAAAGACTTCCTTCAATACAATATATATTATATCATAGTATCAACATTTGTGTAATACTAAGCAGGAGCATTTTGCACATTTATTAAATCTCGCGATTTTTGTCTCATTCTCCTAGACATGTCAGACGACGAATTGGAGCAACTTACTCCATGGAGCAAAGAAGTCCAAAACCGGGGTAAAATTGGAATGGAGTAAAATGCTCCAAATGTCCAACAATGATACTTGATGTACCCCGTGTTTGCAATACGGGGTATTATTTAGTGCTTACGATATTCAACAACCCTCATAACTGCTGTCTATTTCGTCGTAACTTCTATGGGCTTACTGAAGTCACCCTTATAGTTTTTATCAGCCTTGACAATGGCTCTGATCTTAATACTGTAAGTAGTACCTTTCTCTAATCTGGTAACAGTAGCAGTATTCATCTTTACTTTTACTGTTTTTGCTTTTACATATTCCTCGACATCAGGATCGTAATACCAGATCTCATAACCGTTAACAGCGGATTAAGTCTTTTTCAAGAACCACTGATTCTGTTCTTGAGTCCAATCAGAGCCAGAATCTGCCCATATTTTTTCTTGTCAGCGTCATACAAGTAAATATTCTGATTATTATTCTTTTCATAATAACCGGATATGGTAACGGTGTCATCGCTGGTAAGTACTAACTTATAATAGTCCGTCCGACTTTAACAAATACCGCTAGTCATGTTTACCTGTTTCAAGCCTGTTTAGCGATTCATTATATATATCCATGTATTTCGCTCTTTTCTTTTTTATATGTCTTATTATCAAGAAAACAATCATGCAACCCAGCATAAGGAAAACGAAACTACATATCCATATGTAAAAGCCTTTATCAAATCGCCAATACATTAGCTCGGTCTTGTTCATTCCCAAAGGAGTCCAGTTTTCTCTGTATGTTGAAATCACAGAACCACCAATGACTCCAATCCAAAAAGAAACAAAAAACGAATACGCAATAGCATAGCCGATCCATTTATATGCTATTGCAGCCAATAAAGCTATTACCCAAATAAATAGGTAATGGCGTCGGCTCATCCATTCAAACAGGTATTGGTCAGAAAACCATATTTTTTCTGTCAGTTTTATAATACCAAACGGGATCAGGGCGATAATCGCCGATATAGCCCGTTTAAACAGCATTCTCTTATTCAAAGCAACCCCCTCTTTGCAGTCGGTTTTAATCCGACTGTTAACCCTCAAAGCACAGGTTTTTCCCATGCTTTATGTTATTATAATAACGATATACATTCTATATGGTTTGCCGAAGAAGTATATAGCAATTCAGTAAACACTCTATATTTTTTTAATTATTTCACATATTCTAACGCGAACCTAATAGAAAAGTAACCCACTAAAAGAAGTATAATACGCTAACATGTCGCTAACATGTCATCCCTACATCCCTTGTTTACAAAATAATTGTATGATATAATTCTCGTTATAAGCGTATTATAGGGTGTGATAATATGCCTTATGGGGAGAATGGGTAGCATGGAAATGATCAGCAAAATTCTAAAAGATCAGCGAGAAAAAAAACACCTTTCAATACGTGATCTATCTCTGGGTATATGTTCTCCTGGTTTTTATTGTAGGATTGAATCCGGAAAAACATCCCCAAATCCATTGTTGCTGAGGCTTCTCATTGAAAGATTAGGAATATCTTTTAATAGACTTGAGATCATTATAGATAAAAAATCTTATGATCAACTCTTTAAATATGCCAAATTATCTCTTCTTCTTGAACAAAACGATACCGACAAAGCCAGAACACTATTATCTGACATATACAAATATTCTAATAACAATCCCGTTAATACCATGTTTCGATACAGGTTTCTTTCATGGCTAGCGTTTTCCGAAGGAAACTACACTGAAGCACTAGCACACATAGAAACTGCAATACGCGAGACAATCAAACCTAGGAAAGGACATTCTCTAGTCATTTCCTCTATTTCCTCCACAGAGATAGAGAATGTGTTGTTTTTTTTGTATATTAAGTTTATTATTCTAAACGAGGCAAATAAAACTGATTATCGATGCACTTTTATTCTAAATCTCATAAATGAATACGTGGAACGAGTATCCTTGGATGACGAGGAAAAAGCCATTATCCTTTCAAAGGTAATGTTCATTGAGACTCATCTGGCTATGAAAGAAAATGAATCAGATAATGCTATCCACCTTTGCACAAAAGCTTTAAAACTGTTGATCAAAGAAAGAATTCTTTTTCTTATGCCATTCTTTCTTGAAACCATCCTATCGCATGTTCAAACAGAGATTCAAGCAGGAACACGCATATATTACCAACAATATAAAAGGATTATCGAATCAGCTATCAAAACTTCCCTTTGCAAGCCACATAACTACAACTGTCTTCTTTCAAGGTGTCTCAGGACAATTTATCACCTTGACAATGAAGTTATAATAAGCGAACGAAAAAGAAGTAGAAAAACGCAAGCAGCTTTTTCATTTCATGCCTACGCAGAGTCTTCTTCTCTTTCGAGAGTAGAAACCGGAAAGTCTTCCATTAGATCAAAAATCTTTTCAACGATAATGAGGCAATCGAATATTAATAATAGATTCAGCCTCAATTCAATGCACATGACTAAGGATATATTGGATAGCAAACTTCTCTATTTCGATAAACACTATCCTATTATTAATGACAATGTTTATCGTCCTCCTTTTTGGGAGGAGGCTATGTGCATTTCATCAATCTGCTCAAATCTAATTAATCATAGAGAAAAAGCGGAATCAATCAAGATATGTCAAAGAGTATTTGACAGTTTTGCTTTAACAAAAGTCTCTCCAATTTTCCATATAAGAATATATGAACTACTTATGGACACCCTATCCGAGTGTAAGGCTATTAAACCCACAATAATAGAAAAATTATCAAGACTATCATTAATCTGCGGAAATCTTGATATTATTTCCTTTACTTATGATACGGCTCATGACGAATGATCCTGAACGCCCTGTAGATCTGCTCGAGCAGGATCACACGCATCAGCTGGTGCGGGAAGGTCATGTCCGAGAACGACAGAAGCATGTCTGCCTTTTTAAGGATCTCCCCGTCGAGTCCGAGAGATCCGCCTATGATGAAGGTGACGTCACTCCTGCCGGTGAGCCCAAGCTCAGCGATCTTGTCGGAAAACTTAACCGAATCAAGTTTCTTGCCTTCAATGGCAAGCGCGATAACATAAGAATCAACGCTTATGTGCTTCGAGAGACGCGCTCCCTCCGCCGACTTGATGATCCCCTCGTTTCGGGCGCTTTCAAAGCCCGAAGCCGGCTCGTCATCAACCTCAATGATTTCAAGACGGCAATACTTTGAAAGTCTCTTGGAATACTCTTCAACAGCCTTCACAAAGAAGTTTTCTTTAAGTTTCCCGACACACAACACTTTTATATGCATTATACATCCTCTTTAATCGCGTATTTTTCGCCGTTGATTCCTCGCCCAAATCGTAACCATGAACCGGTTTTCTCTTTAACGTCGGAATCTTCGCCGTTGATTCCTCGCCCGTTTCCTCATTAACAAATCAAACCATCTTCAGAAAGTATACTCCCTGCGTATTATTTATTGCAAGCTACTCTTCCACAATTAATATGTCTATGTTCATATACATGTATAGTGAATCAAGTTTGCTTCACAAATTGAGAAACCGTCGGGATACAAAATCCACACAACTCCTTGTTTTTCATGCTTTTTGTGATGTTGATTGGACATTAATCCACGATATATTATCCAAAAGTTAATTACGAATTCACAAAAAGTTTATAATTACGTAACAACTTATTTCAAAAGGTGTGGTATTATAACAGTCAGAAAGTGTCAAACGCTTTCTACTCCCACCCTATTATACGCAACAGGTAACATTTTAGTCCTTTGTTGATTGTTACTGACGAAAAAGCAGTCTCACCCGGCTGCTTTTTCGTTTTGTATCCATTTTCAATTGTTTTAATACGACCTCTCCACTCTTCTTCCGATATTGCATGCGAACTCATAATTAAACGACCCCGACAAATCGGCCGGCTCTTCGATCGGGATAAACGCATCACCGTCGCGTCCCACGAGCGTAACTCTGTCACCGGGCTTAACGCCGTCGATCTTCGAAACATCCACCATGAACTGATCCATGCAGATCCTTCCTAGGATCGGTGCCGACTGTCCTGCGATAAGGACGCGTCCCTTTCCCGAAAGCGATCTCGGGTACCCGTCTGCGTAGCCGACCGGGATCGTTGCGACCCTCATCGTGTGATCCGCCGTAAATGTCGCACCGTAGCTGATAGTTGCGCCCGCATGAACATCCTTGACGAATGACACATGTGTCTTCCATGAAAGCGCAGGGATAAGATCGATGCGGCTCTTGTCAACCTGGTCCGAAGGGTACATGCCGTAGGTAATGATACCCGAGCGCACCATATCAAGATGCATGTAGGGAAGATCGATGATCGCCGCACTGTTTGCTATATGACGCATGGGGATCTCTATCCCCTCTTTCTCGATCCTGTCGCAGAACGTCGTAAAGATCTCAAACTGCTTCTCTGCACTCGTCTTGTCAGCCTCATCGGCACACGCAAGATGTGAGAACACACCCGTTATCGAAAGTCCCGGAAGCTTCGCGATCCTCGCGATGACCTTCAAAGTCTCATCACACGGAGCGAATCCGATCCTGCCCATTCCTGTGTCAAGCTTAATGTTTATGCTGGCCGGTTTGCCCATCTTCACACAGGTCTTCGAGAGAGCCTCTGCCATTTCTTCGGAAAAGATAGTCTGGGTGAGCTCATACTCAACAACCTGGGGATAAACCTCGGGAGCCGAGTAACCCAGGAGCAGTATGGGCTTTGTTATCCCGGCGATACGAAGCGAGATACCCTCCTCTACTATCGCCACACCATATGCATCGGTGAGGTTCTCGGCATCAAGCCTGCCTGAGACCTTAACGGCTCCGTGACCATAGGCGTCAGCTTTGATGATCGTCATGATCTTCGCATGCGGATCGGTGATCCTTCTTACCTCACGCATGTTGTGTGCTATCGCGTCAAGATCGACGTGTGCATCTGTCCTCTTGTACGAAATATTCATCATGTTCATTTGTGTTATTACAGGGATGATCCCCGTCTCCTTTTTATGTTACATTAGGGTGCCTTACCCGTTTTTCACGGGGCAGAACTCGCCCTTTTTTATTTATCTCCGTCCGAGATCTTATCATTTCCCGTCTTGCTTACAGGTCCGCTCCCGCCTGTTTCTTTCGTCACAAACGGTGGTCTGTGCTTTGTCTCCATATAGATCTTCGAAATATATCGTCCGATCAGACCGAGGAATAGCAATATGCTTCCTCCCATAAACAGTATCATGCAGAAAAGCGAAGGAAACCCGGCAACCGGATCGCCCCAGATGATCGTTTTAATGACCACCCATATCGCAAGTATCAGCGCAAGCGTACATGAGATCGCACCGAGCGCCGCACCGTACTTTAGCGGCTTGTCGGAGAACGAAAGTATCGCTTCGAGACCGTAGCCATATAGTCCCGAGCGCGACCACGAGGATCGCCCCGCACACCTTTTCTCGTTCTCATAGGGGATCCACTTTGTCTCGAAACCGATCCAGTTAAACAGTCCCTTCGAAAACCTGTTGCTCTCCGACAGAGAAAGGTAGACATCAAGCATCCGCCTGCTTACCATCCTGAAGTCTGTGGCACCGACAGGGATATCTATCCCCGAGAGTCTTGTGAAGCGCTTCCTGATA
>JAEEGI010010078.1_pt1 | contig 20568 bp, 16 predicted proteins | sample 8958751 | NCBI WGS metagenome assembly JAEEGI01 (sample SAMN16246545, study PRJNA631951) | gut metagenome | biome: gut microbiome; feature: rumen; material: KS-attached | host: Bos | place: Iran: Karaj | collected 2018-10 | reverse complement strand
ACGCCATCAACATCGTGCCTGCGCTGAAGCGTATCGAGGGTGTGGGTGATGCTTCTGGATTCAGTTCGAAGACTTACGCTATGCGTATATGGCTGAAGCCTGATGTAATGAAGCAGCACAGCCTGATTCCTTCGGATATCACAGCCGCACTGGCCGAGCAGAATATCGAGGCTGCTCCTGGTAAGTTTGGTGAGCAGGCGCCCAATGTGGCTTACGAGTATTCGATGCGTTATACCGGTAGATTCCGTACAGCCGAGGAGTTTGGTAACATTATTATTAAGAGTGATGCTAACGGACAGACACTGAAGCTGAAGGATCTGGCTAAGATCGAGCTGGGTGGTGAAGGCTACTCGGTATCGATGAAGAACAATGGTGTACCTTCGGTAATGACCATGGTACAGCAGGTGGCTGGTTCGAATGCGAATGAGATTGCCAAGCAGGTTAAGGCTGAGCTGGAGTCGCAGACGAAACTGATGCCTCCGGGCATGGAAGTGAAGATCAACTACGATGTGACCGAGTTCCTCTATGCCTCAATCGAGGAGGTGGTATTCACCCTCTTCATGACACTGGCACTGGTGTTCTTCGTGGTATATATCTTCCTGCAGGACATGCGTTCTACACTCATCCCGCTGATTGCCGTACCGGTATCACTGGTAGGTACATTCTTCTTCCTGAATGTGATGGGCTTCTCTATCAACCTGTTGGTACTGTCGGCCTTGCTGCTGGCCATCGCCATCGTGGTGGATGATGCCATCGTGGTGGTCGAGGCTGTGCATGCTAAGCTCGATCAGGGTTATAAGAGTTCACTGACTGCCTCTATCGATGCCATGAATGAAATCTCGGGCGCTATCATCTCTATTACACTGGTAATGGCAGCTGTGTTCGTGCCTGTATCATTCATTGGCGGTACTTCGGGTACCTTCTATCGCGAGTTCGGTGTAACCATGGCTATCAGCATTATCATCTCGGCTGTTAACGCCTTGACACTGTCGCCAGCCTTGTGTGCTGTGTTCCTGAAACCTCACGATAAGGATGGTCACGAAAAGAAGATGTCGCGCGTGGATCGTTTCCACCAGTCGTTCAACGTGGCTTTCGAAACCACAACCGCTAAATACCGTGGTATTCTCGAGAAACTGGTGCGCAAGCCATTGGCCATTATCGGTACAGTCGTTGTGGGTATCGTCGTGCTGGCTGTTACCTTCGTGACTACCAAGACTGGTCTGGTGCCCGATGAGGATACTGGTACACTGTTCTGTACCATCTCTATGCCTCCTGCCACTTCCGAGGCTCGTACCAAAGAGGTCGTGCTGCAGGTTGATTCTATCCTGTCGCAGATTCCTGCTATCAAGAACCGTGAGATGGTTCAGGGTTATAACTTTATCGCAGGTGCCGGTTCCGACCAGGGTACGTTTATCATCAAGCTGAAGCCCTTCGAGGAGCGTCAGAAAGGATTCTGGTGGAAACTCTCTGGTTTGTGGCAGGGCGATGGTATCTATCGCTTCTTCATCAATCCTTACGATGCTACCGGTGTGATTGCCCAGATCTTTATCAAGACAGCTCATATCAAGGATGCACAGATTCTGGCATTCTCGCCCCCAATGATTCCTGGTTTCTCTGCTAACTCGGGTATCTCGCTGGTTATGCAGGACCGTACTGGTGGCGATCTGAACCGATTCTTCGGTGTGGTTAAGGAGTTCTTGGCCGAGCTGAACAAGCGTCCTGAGTTCCAGTCGGCACAAACCTCTTACAACCCTGGCTATCCTCAGTACATGGTGCATGTGGATGTGGCTAAGTGTAAGCAGTCGGGCATCTCGCCAACAGCTGTGCTCAGCACACTGCAGGGATACTATGGCGGACTGTATGGCTCAAACTTTAACTCATTCGGTAAACTCTATCGTGTGATGATTCAAGGTTCACCTGAGACACGTATGACGCCTGAGTCGCTTAATAGTATATATGTACGCACACCTGCGGGCATGTCGCCTGTTAAGGAGTTCTGTAATCTTGAGCGTGTCTATGGTCCGTTGAACATCAACCGCTTCAACCTGTTCACCTCTATCAACGTAACAGGTACTGTGGCTGATGGCTATTCTACCGGTGAGGCGCTGAAGGCTATCGACGAGGTGGCTGCTACAATGCTGCCAAGTGGTTATACCTACGACTACTCAGGTCTGACCCGTGAGGAGGCTAAGGCTTCCGACACCACAGGTATCATCTTCCTGTTGTGCTTCATCTTCATCTACCTCATTCTGTCGGCACAGTACGAGTCGTACATCCTGCCACTGTCGGTAGTACTCTCTGTTCCATTCGGATTGGCTGGTTGCTTCTTGTTCACCAACCTGTTTGGTCATGCCAACGATATCTACATGCAGATCTCACTCATCATGCTGATTGGTCTGTTGGCTAAGAACGCCATTCTGATTGTACAGTTCGCCCTCGAGCGCCGTCAGACGGGTATGGCCATCTCTTGGTCGGCTGTTTTGGGTGCTGCTGCTCGTCTGCGTCCTATCCTCATGACCTCACTGGCCATGGTTATCGGTCTGCTGCCAATGATGTTTGCCAGCGGTGTTGGTAAGAATGGTAACCAGACGCTGGGTGCTGCTGCCGTAGGTGGTATGCTCATTGGTACTATCCTGCAGCTGTTCGTGGTGCCCACACTGTTCGTTATCTTCCAGACTCTGCAGGAGAAGATCAGTCCTATCAAGTTCGAGGATGAGGAGAATGCTGAGGTTGCTGCCGAGTTGGCTCAGTATGCACATAAGAAACATGAAGACTACGAGTTGGAAAAGTGAATAGTGAAAAGTGAATAGTGATATGAAGAAACTCATGATATGTATGTCTGCAGCTTTGATGCTGACGAGTTGCGGACTCTATAATAAGTACGAGCGCCCCGAGGTGGATACCAAGGGTTTGATTCGCGACACTAAGTCGCTTACCGATACCCTGGCCGTGCAGGATACCACCTCTTTTGGCAACATGCCTTGGCGTTCGGTGTTTACCGATCCACAGTTGCAGGCACTCATCCAGCAAGGTCTCGATAACAATCCCGACCTGCTGAATGCCGCCCTCAACGTGCAGATGGTTAACGAGGCACTCAAGGTGGCCAAGCTGGCCTTCCTGCCCTCAGTAGCAGTAAGTCCACAGGGTTCACTCACCTCGTTCGATGGTGCTGCAGCTACCAAGTCGTACTCGCTGCCCATCTCAGCCAGTTGGAATGTCGATTTGTTCGGCAATCTGCTCAGTGCTAAGCGCTCGGCTCAGATGCAGCTCATCGCTACAAAGGATTACCAGACGGTAGTAAAGACCAACGTCATCTCTACCATCGCCAACCTGTATTACACCCTGCTCATGATCGATCGCCAGATGGAGATTGTTACCGATATGGAGCAGCTCACCAAGGAGACTTGGGAGAAGATGCAGTTTATGCACGAGAACCGCGCAGGCTATCGCTCTACAGCCGTTCAGAGTGCCGAGGCTGCCTACTATCAGGTACAGAGTCAGCGTGTAGATCTGGAGCGTCAGATGCGTGAGACCGAGAATTCGCTCTCGCTGTTGCTGGGTCAGCCTGGTCAGGCCATCGCCCGTGGCAAGTTCGCTGGTCAGTCGCTGCCTACCGACCTCTCGACAGGTGTAGGTATCCAGATGCTGGCTAACCGTGCCGATGTGCACCAGTACGAGATGTCGCTTGCTCAGTGCTTCTACGATGTGGAGACGGCCCGTAGCCGTTTCTATCCCAGCATTAGCATCACTGGTACAGCTGCCTTTACCAACAATAGTGGTTCAATCAATCCAGGTAAATGGTTGCTCTCGGCTGTTGGTTCACTCACTCAGCCCATCTTCCAGCACGGACAGATTGTGGCTGGCCTGAAGGTGGCCAAGATGCAGTACGAGCAGGCTTACAACAAGTGGCAGAACGCTATCTACAAGGCTGGTAACGAGGTGTCGAATGCCCTCGTAGCCTACAACTCTTACAGTCAGAAGGCCGAGCTCGATGGCAAGCGTGTAGAGGTCCTGAAGAAGAATGTCGAGGACACCAAGCGTTTGATGGAGTCGTCGTCAAACACCACCTATCTCGAGGTGATTACCGCTCAGAGCAATCTGCTGAATGCCGAGATTAGCGAGGTTACCGACCAGCTCTCAAAGATGCAGGCTGTAGTAAGCCTCTATCAGGCCCTCGGAGGCGGAGCTAAGTAGTTAATGTAAAAATTGTGAATAAAATGAACGATATATCCCCCAAAGCCGAGATTAGCCCAAAGGCCAAGATTGGCGACAACTGTAAGATATTCCCCTTTGTGTATATCGAGGACGATGTGGTGATTGGTGACAACTGTATCATCTTCCCCTTCGTAAGCATCTGCGACGGCTCGCGCATCGGTAATAACAACAAGATCCATCAGGGCTCGGTGATTGCTGCCCTGCCACAGGATTTTAACTTCCGTGGTGCCAAGTCGTATGTCGAGATTGGCGATAACAATGTCATCCGCGAGAACGTGGTTATCAACCGCGGTACCAACAAGGATGGTGTTACCAAGATTGGTAATCACAACTTCTTGCTCGAGGGTACCCACATCAGCCACGATACCGTGGTGGGCGATAACTGCGTGTTTGGCTATGGTACTAAGATAGCAGGCGACTGCGAGATTGGTAACGGTGTTATCTTCTCATCGGGTGCCATCCAGAATGCCAACACCCGTGCTGGCGACCTCTCGCTCATCCAGGCTGGTTGCACCTTCTCTCACGATGTGCCTCCTTACGTAATTGCCGGTGGTTCGCCCATGGAATATGGCGGTCCTAACACCACCGTGATGAACTACGCAGAGATCGACCCAAAGGTTCAGAAGCATATTGCCAATGCCTACCGTTTGTTGTTCCACGGTAAGACGAGTGTGTTCGATGTGATTAATCAGATTAAGGAACAGGTGCCCGACGGTCCCGAAATCCGCAATATCATCACATTCCTCGAGAATACCAAACGCGGAATCATGTGTAAATAACTTACAAAGAAATCCCTCAGCTCATCACAAGCTGAGGGATTTTTTTTTCGAAACAACAACGCTATTTCGTGAAAAAACACTATTTTTGCACCGTATTTTACAAATTGCTTATACATGACAACCCTAAAAGACGGATATATTGTAGATGGGATGAACGAGCTGGAACGCAATGTAAAGCGATTGATCGACCTCTTTACAGCGCTTATTTGCCTCGTTGTCTTTTCACCCCTGATGCTGGCCTGCTATATCGCCGTAAAGCACGACCCACGGTACACCTATCTGTATCAGGTGCGTCCAGGCATCACCAGCTATGCGACACTTTACAACGGCTATACCGACACCATAGAGAAGATGCTCCGCCGTCTGGAACTCGATCTCCACTATCTGGAGCACCGTTCTTGTGGTTCGACTTCAAGCTCCTGACCCCGACCTTCCTCAAAATCGCCTTCGGCAAGAAATTCTGAGATTTGTTTGGAGTTTCGGAATAAATTTGTAACTTTGCCCACAAATTGTTGTAAGATGGTAATGGAAAGACGATACCCTATCGGCATTCAGACGTTCTCGGAGATGATTCGAGGAGGTTATGTTTAATCTACTTTAGAGTCGTATTATCGAAAAGCAGTGCATTAGTAATCTCCAAAATTCTTTCGGCAAGAAAAAAAACAGAAAAATGTCAAAAGATAAAAACGAAAATGGAAAAGGAAAATAGAATAATCAATATCAACCTCTTGATGGTTGTCAGGATGCTTATTGCTGACAAACGTAAGATTATCATCTTTACATGTGTATCTGGTCTCATAGGTTTGATTTTGGCTTTTTGCACACCTAAGAAATACAAGTCAACAGTCATTTTGGCTCCAGAAGAATCAGGAGCAGGTTTTTCAGGCAGTCTGTCGTCATTGGCATCCATGGTAGGTATGAACATCAAAGTGGGCCAGACAGGTGATGCAATATACCCTGAGATATACCCAGGTTTGATGTCGTCCAACAATTTTATTGTTGACTTGTTTCCCGTTACCGTCACCAGAAATGAAACAGGTGAGCAGTACACTTATCAAGATTATTTACAGAATCATCAGCAGGAGCCCTTTTACATTTATCCGGGAATTTGGATAAAAAAAATGATTGAAGGTTTAACATCTAAGCAATCTTCAGACACCCACCAGGCGGATCCGTTCCGTCTGACCAAGGATGAATACAAGATTGTCAAAGTAATAAAGAAAAGAATCAGCTGTTCCGTTGATAAGAAAACGAATGTTATTAATATTACAGTAGAAGACCGGGATCCGCTCATTGCTGCTACCATGGCAGACTCCGTTCAGGTACATCTGCAGCATACTATTACTGACTATCGCACAAAGAAAGCACGTATTGATCTCGAATACATGCAGAAGCTATTCGATGAAGCTAAGGAACAATACAGACAAGCTCGTCAAGCATACGCTGCCTGTGCCGATTCCTATCAGAACGTAAAGCTCCAATCTTACGCCCAGAAGGTGAATGAACTTGAAAACGAGATGCAGTTGAAATTCACAATCTATCAGCAGATAAGTGAACAACTGCATTTGGCCAAGGCGAAGGTACAGGAGCGCATACCTGCTTTTACCATTGTGCAGGGAGCCAGCGTCCCCGTCAAGTCCAGTAGTCTTCCAAAGGTAGTATCACTTTTTATATGGATGATACTTGGTTTCATGCTACGTATCAGCATGTTATTATGGAAAAACCGTCAACAGTTCATCAATATCTAAATACTGTTCATCTTGAAAAGACATCCCTATATCGTCACTACTGTTATAGCCACACTACTTGCCATAGTAGTATGGCTTTTGGTGCCAAAGGAATATACTGCTATTACCGAACTTAGTGATGAATACAAGGAGGTTGATTTAGCCATTGGACTTGATAAGATAAAAGCCCAAATCAAAAATGTTTCTGGTGGTGCAAACAAAGGCCTTGATAATATAGAAGTATATGCGAAAATCTTGAAAAGCAGAGATTTTGCCCGTTCCATATCCCAGTCAACAATTCCGGAAAAAAACGTGACGTATGGTGAGTATTTGAATGAAAAGGACACCATAGATGCCATTCTTGATCATATCAACTACAACCTAAACGTCAAACGTCAAACCCTCACTATCAGTTTTACAGATCGCGATCCTGTTATCGCTGCACAAATGTTAGACAGCGTAACAGCGCATCTGCAAACCACCATTACGGCCCAACGTCACCAAGTGGCTGAGGCTGCGCTGAAAAATGCCGTAGCCGAACTGGAGAGGGCGAACAGGGATTACCAGAACATAAGTAAAAGATACACCGCTTTTGTCGATTCTCATCATAACTCATCCACAGAGTTGGATATTCAGGAAGAAAAAGCATTAGAGAATGAATGTAAGCACTCCTATGATCACCTCAGAAATATCACTAACGAGTATGTCCGTCAGTTGGCACTAAAGCAACGTGCCTATATGTCGTTTGCTGTGATACAAAGCAATACAATTCCTTTAGAATCCAATAGTTTTTTTATTGGATACCTATTTTGTTTCTTATTCATTGCGTTTCTTTTTTCGCATGGTCTTATATGGTATAAAAGAAAAAAAAAGGTCTTTGAATTGACTGTATTAAGTGATTGTTTTTCACCTTGGAATCTCACAATCCTTATTTGGGCACTTATTTTGGGATTGTATTACATTTTAAACACACAATTATATCCAATTACTGAACAGTTTTATTACTGCCTAATCATTTGGGTCCCCATATTTTGCGTCTGTTCATATCTTTTTTATGAATTAACAGATTCTTCTAAATACAATAATAACAATGGATTTAATAAGAATGTCTTTTCATTCTTCTTAATTATCTCAATGATTATAACACCACTCTACGTATATCGCATTTTTCAGATCGTCTCCATGTTTAGTGCCGATGACCTTATGATGAACATTCGAATACTAGCAGTTTTTGGTGAAGGTCAAGGAATTCTCGGCCAGTCCATTATGCTTAATCAGGCTTTACTAGTTACCGCATTATGGGCATATCCCCGGATACCATTATGGCAGGTTATAATTTCTGCTATAGTATGTTGCTTGTCTGCATTCGCAATTATGGAAAAAGGTACACTGTTTTTCATCTTTATTTGTATAATATTTGTTTTGCATCATAAGAAAATAATCAAATTAAGGACTATTATTGTAGCAGGATTATTACTTGTCGTTTTTTTCTATGTGTTCACCATACAGCGCGCAGGTGATGACAGTGGTTCTTCTACCATTTCTGACTTTATTGCAATGTATGTTTTGTCGCCGCCTGTAGCTTTTTGCCAACTCATGCCAGAAACAACTCCTCAATTTGGAGCAAATACATTTGGAACCATTTACCATTTTATGATTCGTTTTGGCATAAATGACGTTGTCGAAAAATTAAGGACTCAGGATGTTGTTATGGTACCTATTCCAACCAATGTTTATACAATTTTCCAACCTTTTTATATCGATTTTGGGTATAAAGGGATTGCATTCTTTTCTGCATTATATGGTATAATATGCGGTTTTCTATATCGTCTGTATAAAAACAATAACACTTTCGGATGCTGTCTTTATACATTTGTTGTATACGTCTTAATTCTTCAGTTTTATCAAGAAAATATATTTTTTAACCTTGCTCCAGTTGTCGTATTTGCAGTTCTTGTATATTTGATGACTCAGCAACATATAAAAATCCAGTTCTGAATGATATAATAATGGAAGAGATAAATAATAAAAGGTCCAAACTAATACGTAATAATATCATACTTTCCTTCTTTACTAAAGGATGGTCTGCTATCGTATTGCTTATGATAGTTCCTGTAACGCTTAATTGTTTGGGAGAGTATAAAAACGGAGTGTGGTTGACAATCAGTAGCCTTCTTTTGTGGATTGAAAACATGGACATTGGATTAGGAAATGGTTTGAGAAACACACTTGCTATACATCTGGCACATAATGACATTCAGAAAGCAAAATCAGTCATATCATCAGCATATGCCATGCTGACATTGATTATGATACCTATTGCAATAGTATTGTTTGTTCTTATCAAGACGTATGACACATATATACTATTTAATGTATCCACAAACATTGTTACAAACCTTGATTCTTTGCTGATCGTTACGTCCCTTTTAGTTTGTACCTCCTTTATTTTCAAACTAATCGGTAATTTCTATATGGGCTTACAACTACCTGCTATCAGTAATCTTCTTATTGCATGTGGTCAAACACTGACTTTATTCTTAACTTATTTAGTGTATCTGTCAGGTAGCCATTCAATGATGCACATTGCACTTGCAAATACCCTTTCGCCCCTTATTGTGTATTTTGTAGCATACATTTATTCTTTTTATTACAAATATCCACATCTTCGACCAAGCATAAAGGTCGTTCATCTAAGGCAAGCAAAAGAAGTTATGGGTATTGGGGTGAAGTTTTTCGTTATCCAGATTTCTGGTGTTATTCTTTTTATGTCTTCAAATCTTCTGATTTCAAACTTGTTTACACCGTCAATGGTAACACCCTATCAAATCTGTTTCCGGTATTTTAGCCTGTTATTGGCCATTTTTACTGTTATTTGTATGCCCTATTGGACTGCGACAACTGACGCATACGAAAGGCACGACATGGAATGGATACGTAAGACAACAAAAAAGTTGGATATGATGATGCTGGCAATCTTTATTTGCATGATGATGATGATTGCCTGTTCAGATTACATATACTCCATCTGGATTGGAAACGATATTAGTATTGACATAAAACTGAGTATTTCCATGGCTGTGTATGTTTTCATACTCATATATAGCGAGCGATACAGCTACATCATTAACGGATTCGGGATGCTTCGCCTACAGCTTATTTTTACCGTTGGAGCAGCCATCCTTTTCATTCCACTGGCATACTTTGTCGTTAACTGGAAACATGACATCACATGGTTTGTTGCTGTAATGTGTTTGGTAAATATTCCAGGTATGATTGTAAATCGTATTCAGTTTTATAAAATAATCAATTCTCAAGCAAAAGGAATATGGAGCCGATAAAAGAAAAAGTATTAGTTTTGATGTCTACATATAATGGCGAACAATATCTTCAACAACAAATAGACAGTATCATTGCACAAAAGAATGTTGACGTGGAATTGATTGTCAGAGACGATGGCTCTACGGACAAAACAATTGATATCCTAAAAGATTATCAACATAAAGGATTATTATCATATTATGTGGGCGAGAACCTAAAACCCCAGTATAGCTTTTTACATTTGCTGAGCCATGCACCAGAATGCGATTATTATGCCTTTGCCGACCAGGATGACGTGTGGTTAGAAGACAAGTTGTCCTCAGGGATTAAGGAAATCAGCTCGTGTGGTAATCAACCAGCTTTATATGCATGTCAGACTCAGATGACCAATCAGTATTTGGAAAAGATACCGACTCCCCATCTTCACCCCCTTGGTACCTTTGGCGAATCACTCGTTTACGCTTATGCAAGTGGATGTACAATGGTATTCAACAATGCTCTTAGAACTATTGTTACATCATATCAGCCATCCTTTGTCGATATGCATGACTGGTGGATTGTAAGTATCGCTGCGGCCATGAAAGCACGTATAGTCTTTGACCATCATGCACATATTCTTTATCGCCAGCATTCAAAAAATGTCAAAGGACTTAATGAGACGAAGATCAAGGAGTGGAAACAAAGAATACAACGATTACTTCACAAACAACAAATACGCTACCATAGTGCCTTAGAACTCCATAAAGGCTATTACACTCTATTCCCACAAGAAAGCAAAGACCTGATAGATCTTTTCATTCAATCAAAAAAGAGTTTCAAGCACAGGTTACGTTTACTCATGGACTCACGCTACAAATGCGGAGATAAAAAAACGTGGGTTCTTTTTAAACTATCCATTTTATTGAATACATATTAGGCCGTCTTTTATTTTACCCATCTTTTAAGTACGTAGTAAAATATCCAGTACCTATAGGATAGTTTTTTGTATAGAGGAAGTGGACTTTTACCTGTAGTAAGTGCTGATGCGTTACTTCCATGCCTGCGATAACGTAACAGCTTGTCTGGAATATAGATGGTCTTGTAATACAAGTCAGCAATCTGTCCTATCCAATAGTCATGCATGACGATATGTGGCGGAAAGGGCAGTAGCTTCTTCAATATAGTCCTTCGAAAGGCAGTACAACAGCCGATATAGGTGGTATGATAAAGCGTTGGCCAAAAACCTTTGTGAGGTTTGCATATATCATAAAGCGATTTCCCGGTGCTTATAGCTTTTTCATCACATATCCAGGCATCACTTATCACCAAGTCAGCATTCTGTAAAGCTGCAACCATGCGTTCCACCTTGTTAGGTACCCAAACATCATCTTGATCTGACAGGAACAGATAGTCGCCATTCGCATGATTGATGGCATTCTCGAAGTTATAGGTCAGCCCTGCGTGAGGGCCGTTAAAAATCTTGATACGAGGGTCCTGAAACGTAGTCAGGATTTGGAGAGTTGAATCTGTAGAACCGTCATCAGAAACAATGAGCTCGTCATCCTTGCTCAATTGGTGTAAAATGGAAGATACTTGTTCTGTGATATATCTTTCACCATTATATGTAGCCATGCATACACTAATCATGTTGCAAAGATATACAAAAATATAGAAATAAGGTGATATTTCTCATAAAAATTAATACTCATGTCTATTTTCCTTTAAAAATGTTTGGTTGTTCTGAATTTATTACTTAAATTTGCAATAGCCTAAATAGTGAAATTGAATGAAAATATGTCTATTAACCCCAAGGTTTCCTTTGCCTGAATGTGGTGGTGATTTGTTGAGAATCAATTATATCGCGCGCTATCTCAAGTCGCAGGGGCATCAGTTGGTTTTGGTGTCATATACTGATGAATCGCCCGATATCGATGCTGCCAAGGATTTGTACGGCAAGGTGTATACAGTAAAACGCAGCAAGATAGCTTCTGCGTTCTACTCCGTCTTGTTTATGCTGGCAGGGCGCCCCATACAATGTGGTTACTATTATTCATCATCATTCAGCAAGTTGTTCCGAAAAGTTGTAAAAGCAGAGAATCCCGACTTATATATTTCTCACCTCTTACGCATGGTGCCTTTCCTTGAGTGTGCGAAACTGCAAGAGAAATCTATCGTTGAAATGACTGATGCATTGTCAAAAACCTATATGTTAACTACTGGGACAAGGTGCAAATCCATGCTTCGTTACATATATATGGTAGAGAGACACCTGATAGCAAAATATGAGAAGTACGTTATCAAGCGTTTCCCTAAAGTGGTTCTTGTCTCTCAGGCAGATATCAACTTTCTGAGCGCCAAGATGAAGGGGCAAAACATCGGCTCATTAGAGTTGCATGCAAATGGAGTGGAATCTCCGTCAGATATTAACCATCACATCGTTGATACTCATAAGATCTGCTTTATCGGCCACATGCAGTCTCTTCAGAATCAGGATGCAGTTATTCGTTTCGTCAATGACATCTTTCCGCTCATTCTGGCAAAGAAACCCGATATGAAGTTTTATGTAGTTGGAGCGCACCCCCCAAAGAGTATTCTCAAGTTGGAGAATGGTAAGAATGTATTTGTAACAGGTTTTGTCGACGATCTCAATAAGTTCGTTAGTGATTCGTGCATAGCTGTTGCACCTGTACAAATTGCCGCTGGCATACAAAATAAAGTTCTTGTAGCTATGGCTAATGCCATTCCCGTTGTTTTGACACCTCTTATAGCCAAAGCCATCCCAGAACTACACGATGGCGAAAACTGTTTCATTCGCGATGACAGTCAATCGTTTGCCGATGCGTGTATCTCTCTAATAGAAGATGCAGCTCTTCGTGAACGGATGAGAGAACAGGGGCGACTGACGGTTATTGAGCATTATCAGTGGTGCTCAAAACTGAAGGGATACGAATTGCTGAGTTAAAGATACATAGTTCTTTCTTACTTCGTCAAGTTAGCAATCGTGGCAAACATGGTGGCGATAGAGGCGGTGCTTGAACCTATACTCAGAATCTCGGGCAGTGACATGCCACGACTTTTGCGCTTAGTGGGCACCACAATCTGGCAGCCAGGTTTGGGCTTGTGCTTGCTGTTGGCCTTGGCCACCATGCCGTTCATGTAGATAATGATGGTGCGGCTCTTCTTGGCAGTCGAGGTTGTGCCACCTGCCAGGTCGATATAATAATTAGCATCCTTGCCTTCCTTGAAGCGTACTGTGTTCGGATAGAGTACTTCACCATTGATTTTTACTGTACCATCGTAGCGTGGTACGATGATACGATCACCTTCGCGCAGAATGGGGTCGTCGTCGCTGCCAGGGTTCTTCAAGGCTTTCTCCATTTCTATACCTACAGGGTAGCTGGCGTTGGTTACCAATTTCTTCATGTCGATAGAATCGCGCCCAGAGTTACGCTGAGCGGTACGCAGCATAATCTCCAACTGCTCTCGTTCATCATCAGTCATCAGTCGCATCAGTTTTGTTCCCTCAGGATAGGCACGCTGGGTCAGTCCACCAGCCTGCTTGATGATGTCGCTCAGGCGCTGGCCTTTGTTCGAAAGGGCATAGGTACCTTCAAATTGCACCTCTCCTTCTACGACGACGTTCTGCTGCTCGGTGTAGTTAGGTGAGCGACGTACATAGACTTCGTCGAAGGGCTGCAGTGTGAAGTCTGGCTGTCCCTTGATGGTATAGTCGGGCGACAGTTTAAAGCTGAATGTCTCTGCTATCTGGTCGTTGGCTTCCAAAGCATTCGGATCGGTGACGCGGCGGGCTACGTCAACCTTCACTAATGAGGCTGCCTCTGTTATACCGCCAGCCTGTATAATCAGGTCTTCGATACTTTCGTTATCAGCATACTTGTAGGTTCCGGGATAGTGTACCTCGCCATTGATGGATACTGTTCTTCGGGCTTCGTTCTCCTCCTTTGAGGCAATGGTGATGACATCCTCGTTTCGCAAGGGTACGTCAGGAACAGTTCCTTCCAGAATGCCGTTTATATCTAAGCTCATCACCTCCAGCGAGCGGTCTGTCTTCATGCGATGCATCACTGCGTGCTGTCCTATGGCTTCTTCCTTCAGTCCAGCAGCAGCCTCCACCAGGGCTTTCACGCTACTGATTTCGCCACCAACGTGGTACATGCCAGGACGGAATACCGCACCCCTGATCTCCACCATATTCTGATAGCGTGCGATGGTAGAGTCGACACTTACCGAGTCCTCGTCCATCAGTTTGAAGGTGCTCATGTCGAACTCACCTACGCTGAATACCGAATAACCAGCACCGGCCTTACGTTTGATGCGGATGGCTTTCGTATAGGCATCGCCCGTGAATCCTCCAGCATATTTCAGAAGGGTGGCAGCACTCTCCGATGCCTTCATCTCGTAGAACATAGGGCGCTTCACTTTTCCTGAAATATTAACCAGTGCCTCATAGGGGCTTACGGTGATAACATCGTTGTCGTGCAGACGCACATCGCCACTGAGCTTGCCGTTCAGCAGGAAATCATAGACATCTACATTGGTTACTAATCTGCCTTTGCGATACACCTTCACGTTTCGCAGTGTACCTATCTCATTAGGTCCGCCAGCCATATAGAGGGCATTATAGACGGTGGCAAAGGCCGACATGGTGTATGTGCCCGGCACTTTTACCTCGCCCATCACGCTCACGGTGATGGTACGTGTCTGACCTAATGTAAGGTCGATTTTTGAACCCTGATAACGGGGACCGATGACACGCTTCAGTTTTGCTTTGGCCTGACTGACGCTCAGTCCGCTTAGCTGGATGACGCCAATATCCTCAATGGTGATTGTACCGTCGGGCGAGATGGTTTCTGTGACGCTTTCTTGCGAGGCACCCCAGATATCCACGTTCACCTGATCGCCAGGCCCCAGTGTATAGTTCTGTGGCGTGGCCAGGTTCATGCTACTCTCAAAAGTCAGATTCTTATTGTTGAAGATGTCATGACCGAAGATATGGCGCTTGCTGTCTTTTGGGGCTTCCTGAGGATGTCTCAACGAGTCGGCCATCATAAAGTCCACAGCCTTGTTCATCTCTACGAGGTTTTTGTCGTTTTTGTCTTGCTCCTCGCGCTTCTCACCATTAGCCGTACGCATTCTGTTCTTTACGGTCTTCGATTCGGCTCTGGTGTCTGCGTTTTCTAATGTCCCATTCTGTATCTGCTTCTGGTATTTCTTCTGAATGCGACGTAGCTGGTCGATATTGACGCCACGCTGTATCAGCTGGGTGACAATCTGCTGTCGGGAAATGCCCTTGGCATTCTGTTCAATGACGTAGTCCATTACCTGCTTATCGGTCATGCCAGATTGTGCCCATGCTGTGACAAATGTCAGCAGCAGAAAGCTTATGATAGTAATAATTCTTTTCATTCTTACGTAATTATTAATATATGATATAGGTTACTGTATATAATGATAATGCAAAGTTAATGCTTTTTTCTGAAATAGCATTGTCTTTTGTCTAAAAAATACTTTCTGCACTCAAATTTGTAAAAAATCCCTCAGCTCATCACAAGCTGAGGGATTTTTTATGGTTACTACTGTTCCAGGGTTAATGGTTGTAGGTGCTGGTACTCGGTGCGGGCGTCGAAACAGGGGCAGGCCTTTGTTACCCAGGGCAGGTCGCGGTGACCTATGATCTCGGCATCGGGGTAATCTACCTTCAGACTACGTAGCAATGCAATGAGCGTTTGTTTCTGGGCAGGGGTGCGGGTGTCGGCAGGGTTACCTTTCTCGTCTAATCCACCTTCGTAGCAGATGCCGATGCTGTGGGCATTGTAGTGGCGGGCATGCATCCCCGTCTCGTTCTCGTCGCGGGTGGCGTAGAGCTGTCCGTCGCGTTCAATGTAGTAGTGATAGCCTATGCCCTTGTTGTGGAATCGGGCGTTGTGGCAGCTCTCGAGGTCCTTGACGGTGAAGCGTTGGTTGCTGCGAGTGGCACTGCAATGGATGATAATAAGGTTTACTGTGCGCATGACTGTACGGCTATCGATCCGAGAACAGAGGTTATTACTGTAGCGATGAATTTTAGGACTTTTGCTACCTTGGTCCAATTAACTTTTGCCTTCATGTTAAGTCTGGTTTAGTTTTCGTACACGTATTAAAATTAATTCATATCACTACCTCCAGAAGATGGGCCACCACTGTTACCAGAGTTACCACCGGTATTGTCGCTATTGCTTGGTGTGTTAGAACCACTGCCGCTGGTATTACCCGAGTTGGAAGTCTCGGTAGCCAGCTTGCCATTAACGAAGGTAGCTTTCTTCAGGGTAGCCTCCAGGTTCAGGCTCTTACTCATCAGGTCGCCAGTAGCGCGGGCCTTCAGCTTAACGCCCTCGATGTTTTTTGATATAGTGAAGTCCTCTTCCTTGGCTGCCATCTCCTTGTTCTTGATACCAAGGCTGAAAATAGCCAGATCGTCAATCTTCACGTTCTTACCCTCCAGCAGGAGCTCTTTGATACAACCAATCATGTCGGTGAGCAGACCCTTGATAACGCCCTTGGAGTAAGGCGAATTGTGAGTACTCATGTGTTCGGCCAGGGCATCCAGATCGATAGTTTCCTCGACCACGTTCTTGGCGAACCACTTACCAAAACACTTGTGACTGGTGATTTTGATTTGCTGTAAAATGTAACGTACCATAAGTAAAATTTAAAAGTTTAAAAATTTAAGAATTTAAAAATTTAGTGCCATCCGGAATGACAATGCAAAGGTACAGTATTGCAAGAGGCAATTGTCCAGTTATGGCAAGTTAGCTCGAAAATAATTAGTAATCAGGTGGGATTTCGGTGATTTTAGTCCACTTTCCTTCAAAAAAGGTAGTCAATTGCAACTCACGCACCACCTTCTGATACAGCTGATGACTCTTCAGTACACGTTGATCCTGCAGTTCGGGTGGCAGGTCGATACAGTAATCTTCACAAACATACTTCACGGCCTGTGGCGGCAGCAGCCTGGCATAGCGCTTCACGCCGAGGGCATCAAGGATGTGTTTGCGGGTTTTAAGATATCTGTTAAAGGTACGATACGATACACCAGCCAATTGTGCCAGTGTTGACTTGCTGATAAATAGATGCTTATTGTAGAAATTTACCATATTGATTGTGGTTGAAAAGTAAGTTGATTTTAGATAAAAAGTAAGTTGATTATAGATAAAAAGTAAGTTGATTACGGAGCGAAACTGAGTTAAAAATTCAAATATAATTTATTATATTTGTGTAACGAGTGTAATGAGTATATCAAACTTTTGTTATAGAAATACATTTGGTTCGAGGTGAATATATTTATATAGAGAAAGTTAGTAAATCTCGCTACACTCGTTACACTCTTGGCCATGAATCATGTTCGAAATAACGCGTTGACTTTCGTTGTTGTCCATCTCGAAAAGCTTATAGAAACAGCCTTTGCTGTTACGTGCTGCTTTGTAGCCGAGCTTTTTCATGACGAGACTGACGCGACGTGAACTGATACTTGGACGTCCATACGAAATCATCTGAGCAATGGCTGCTGCACTATAGTGTTTGAATGACTCACCATGCTTCGGGGCACGGAAACGTTGGGTGATAAGCTGCTCCTCATCGCTGATGATGCGAAAGTATTCGTTCTGCTGCTTCATGCGTTCTTCTTCGGCTTTATCGAACCAGTAAGCAAAACCTTCGTAATACTCGTCGCGCAGTTGGGCGTATAGTTGCTCGTAATCCAGTTCCCATTTGCGTGGATTATCGATGTTGGACACACGGAAACATAACCAGCGGCGGTTTCCTGTTTCGTCAGTAAGGAAACGCTCCTGATTGCCTGTAGCGCAAAGCGACGCCAGACGATGCCTGGCCATAATGTATTTATCGTATGGTCGCCTGATTTTTAGCGTTACTTTGGTGGATAGCGATTTGAGCTCGGCGTTATCGCGATCCTTGAACATGTCAATCTCCTCAATCTCTACCAAACTGTTTTCAACCAGGGCAATCTGGTCGTCCTTCATCGTAAAAGAGTTGCTCGAGTTTTCGTGATAGTATGCTCTGAGTTGGGGTGGCAACAGGAAGCGGAAAAAGGTGGTTTTATAGATGCCTTGCGGACCGATAAGCGTAAAAATGGTTTCGTTGCATACATCATCACAAAGCCAGTCGGCCATCGTTGCTACCAGCCATTTGTGTAGTGCCCATGTAATGAGTTCTTGGGCTGCTTCTGCATTCTGTCCTTCCTGTACCGGATCAACGTGTATATAAGCTGCCAGCTGCGCCACACGGTCTGCTTTATCCCACCTGGGCAGTTGTTGGATATAGTCGCGTATGGGGTGTATGCGATGGGCATAGTCGCTGTTGATGATATCGCGCACATCTTGTTTTAATACACGTTTCCCTGTGTCGTGAGCTATCTGCTTACGTAACGTACAAAGCACGGTTTCTTCCATTGGCTGCCACTCGCCATTGCCATCCCGATAAGAGGTCTGGTCGGTAATCTGGTTGTAGATAATTTCTATTCTGTTACTGATAAGCCATTTTACAATGTCGGGTAGGGTTATCATGGATACCTCGCGCTTGCGGCCTGCTTTGTTAAGTCGCCAACGTCCGTGTTCGTTATTACGATTCTGGTAAACCCAACGGATGATGCTCTCGCGTTGTTTCTTGTCGTAATTGCTGCAGTATTGGGCAGCCCATTCCAACACTTCGTCAAGAGGTGCTCCGAAATGGTTGAACAGGTGGGCTGCATGCATAATATAATGATGGTGAGTGCCTTGTCCATAGCTGATGTTACGTTTACTAAGCATCTGCTCGATAACCGCCCAGGCCGATTCGGCATCAGTGTGGTGAGTACCTACAGGGTCCTCCTTGCGGCGTTTTCCCGATTCTGTATCAGCAGCTGTGTTGGCAGCAGCGGCTTCGTCGTCGGTAATGATGAATGGCTCAGTATGGTAGTTGATGTTGGCATTTGGGTCGTGAGCCATGCCACTCAGTCGGGTTAGATTGCCGCACTGCCCATCGTATTCTACACCGCAGAGTTGTGCATAATAGCTATTTCCTTTTTTGTAGGCTGCCCTATATAGAATGCCATTTTCGGGTAGATTCCCTTCGCTGTCGGTATAAGCATAGATTACGCGAAAGCCCTCACCACTGATGGTGATGTAATAAAGTAGCGTATGCGGATCGCTGGCAATCTTCTGTTTTACTGCCTCCATCATGTCGGGTGCCACATGGTCGATGTCGCAGATGGCAAGGCCAGTTACACGTGTGGCATGAATGGTCTGCTTGCCATTGCCATTAAATAACAATGCCACCGAGAAGGCGGGCATAATTGTATCCTTAACTTTTTTATTGGCCTCCTCACGTGATATGGTCTTTACCAGATTGCGGTATAGTTCGGTTTTGTTTTTTACGCTCTGGTCGTTCTTTATCCACCATAGTACCGTGTCGAGACCAACAGGTTTGCTGTCGTACGACTGCAGATCTTTGAAAATACTGAGTTTAATGCTTTCGAGGTTCATTTTGTGAGTTTGAGTTTAGGTAATTATTGTTATTGTTGCTGTATGTGTTAGCGGCGTCATATTTTGCGCCTAAGCCAGGGAGGACGTTGCTTACGTGTGCTATCAGTGTCGATACCATATTTTTTTATGAGAAATAGGGCGAAATCTCCTGTCTCCTTTAGATCTCTCATCAGTTCGTCGTAAGTCTGTTGTTGAACTTTGAGAATCATCATTCGTATAAAAAGCGTTATCGAGATGTTGCGAGGGGCTTCTGGTTTAATCCATTTGCCATTGATACCTGCTACATGATCGATGACGCTTGTTAGTCCTTTTGTACGTTTAACTTGTTCAAGGATGAACGTCATCATCTCTTTCTCAAATCCCTCTTGCATGGGGGGAGTGGGTGTTTTGTAGAATTTCATAAAGTGTTGATAATGATTAAAATATTTATGCGTTTTGTACGCGTTTGTGCCTCAAAGATAATACAAATCGCTGAAACCATGATGACTTATATATGAATCATTATTCTTAAAAACTTTAACTATTGTTATATATTTTTAATATAGAGATGCTTCAAAACAACACAAAAATGGCTTGCAAAATGATGCAAGCCCATATAGTGTCCCCAGTCAATATGAGTTGAGTTGGAGGTTAATTTCACATTCTCTTAGTACGACGCGGTGCAGGGGATGCCAGCGGCGATGACGCGGTCGCGAATCTGGTCGAGTTGCTCGTGGGTGGCTTTCTCCAGACCTTGGGCGGGCGTTTCGCGGTCGATGGTGTAGATCATTACCTGCTGGGGCTTGATGGCCTTTACGGCTTCTAACCAGGGGGCTACGTATTCCTCGCCGGTGTTATCCACACTCTCGCCCTGGCACTGACCGCGCATAAACATGGTCTGTATAATCACATGGCCGTTAAAGGCCTTGAGGCGATCGATAATCTGGGCCACATCGTAGGTGCCGTTGGGATGATCTACCTTATTAATATATAAAGGATCAACGGTATCGAGTTTTAAGATGTTGTTATCTA
>JAEEGI010010077.1_pt1 | contig 20568 bp, 20 predicted proteins | sample 8958751 | NCBI WGS metagenome assembly JAEEGI01 (sample SAMN16246545, study PRJNA631951) | gut metagenome | biome: gut microbiome; feature: rumen; material: KS-attached | host: Bos | place: Iran: Karaj | collected 2018-10 | reverse complement strand
CATCCTGGGGCTGGAGAAGGTCCCAAGGGTTGGGCTGTTCGCCCATTAAAGTGGCACGCGAGCTGGGTTCAGAACGTCGTGAGACAGTTCGGTCTCTATCTATCGTGGGCGCAGGAGTCTTGCGTGGATCGGCCACTAGTACGAGAGGACCGTGGTTGACAGACCTCCGGTATGCCGGTTGTGCCGCCAGGTGCACCGCCGGGTATCCGCGTCTGGTTTGGATAAGCGCTGAAAGCATCTAAGTGCGAAGCCATCCGCAAGATGAGGACTCCATTGAGGGTCGTCCCAGACGAGGACGTTGATAGGGTGCAGGTGTAAAGACGGCGACGTCAAAGCCGAGCACTACTAATTGCCCGAGAGCTTTCGCCGCAGTCATATTTTCAGGTGTTGGTACAGATCGACATCGACAGCTTGCTTGTGAAGATTGTCATAACCCATATCAGGTGGTTATTGCGGCGGGGTCCCACCTCTTCCCATTCCGAACAGAGAAGTTAAGCCCGCTTGCGCCGATGGTACTGCAATGCAATGCGGGAGAGTAGGAGGCCGCCACTTTTCAGTAAGAAGCCCTTTCGTCAGCAATGATGAGAGGGCTTTTTCGTGTCGTTTTCACTCTTTTAACGTATGGAGTATGCCGAGTTACAACTATTATTTGTACCTTTGCAATTCAATTAGTTTGATGACAATGAGAAAGAGAACAAGAGCAATCATAATATTGGCTCTGTTGGTGTCCATAGGGATGTCAGCAGGTAATCGGCTGGAGATGAATGACATTACGAATGGCGCATTTCGTGCTGAGTCGATGGCTGCTGTGCAGGCTTTGTCTGACGGTGAGTCGTATGCCCAGTTGAGTCCTGATGCACATCGTGTGGTAAAGTATTCGTTCAGAACGGGCAAGGAAGTGGGCGTGTTGTTTGATGTCGCTAAGGTTAAGGGCGACAAGTTGGAGAGCATCGATGGCTACATGATGAGTCCTGACGGCAAGCGCATGCTGATTCAGACGAATACCCAGCGCATCTATCGTCATTCGTTTACTGCTACCTATTATATATATGACCTGCACAACAACCGTATAGTGCCGTTGTCGCAGAACGGTGCTCAGCAGACACCGTTGTTCTCGCCTGATGGTAATCAGATAGCTTTCGTACGTGACAATAATATTTTCCTGGTCAAGTTGCTCTACGACAATGCCGAAGTGCAAGTGACAAAAGATGGATGCAGAAACGAGATTATCAACGGTATTCCCGACTGGGTGAATGAGGAGGAGTTTAGCAACGACCGTGCGATGGTGTTTACTGCCGATAGTAAGCAGTTGGTATGGATTCGCTATGACGAGCGTCAGGTCAAACAGTTCTTCATGCCTTTGTTTAAGGGATTGAAGCCCGAGAAGCGTGAGTTTGCCGATTATCCTGGTGCTTATACTTATAAGTATCCTATTGCAGGCGAGCAGAATGCTACATGTACCGTGTGGAGTTTTGATATCAGCAGTCGTCAGACCCGTCAGATGCAGGTGCCCGTCGACGCCGATGGCTATATTCCCCGCGTCGTGATGACCAGCGACCCGTCGCGTGTTGCTGTCTATACGCTTAACCGCCATCAGGACTGTCTGCGCATTTATATGGTCAATCCCCTGAGCACGTTAAGTTTTCTGACCATCGAGGATCAGGTACCCCATTATATTAAGGACGAAGCCATCAGCGGCATCTGCATTACCGATCAGCATATTCTGTTGCCCAGCGACCGGAACGGTTGGATGCATCTGTATCTCTACAGTCTGAATGGGCAGCTGTTGTATCAGGTGGACAAGGGTGACTACGAGGTGAGCGCCGTTTATGGTTACGACGAGAAGACGGGTTGCACCTATTATGCCTCACACGAAAACGGTGCTACCGACCAGCGTGTATGGGTGGCTTACGATAACGGCAAACGCGAGTGCCTGACACAGACGGCAGGCTGGAATAGTGCCATCTTCAGTGCTGACTATCGCTACTTTATCCGTACGTGGAGCGATATGAATACCCCCGCAGTCTATTCGTTGTGTAACAACAGCGGAAAGACGTTAAAGACGCTGATTGACAATAAAGCCCTCAAAGATAAGCTAAAGAGCTATGAACTTGGCAAAACTGAGTTGCACACGATCACGACAGCCGATAACGTGACGCTGAATGCGTGGATTATAAAGCCTGCCGATTTCAATGCCTCGAAGAAATATCCTGTCGTCATGTATCAGTATGGCGGTCCAGGTAGCCAGCAAGTGAAAAACGCCTGGGGTATTGGTATGAGCGGTCAGGGTGCACTGTTAGAGCAGTATCTTTGTCAGCAGGGCTTCATTTGTGTTTGTGTAGATAATCGCGGTACAGGCGGACGTGGCGCCGATTTCGAGAAATGTACCTATCTGAAGTTAGGCCAGCTGGAAGCCCACGACCAAGTAGAAGCAGCTATATGGCTGGGAAAGCAGTCGTATGTTGACAAAGACCGTATTGCCATTTGGGGCTGGAGTTTCGGTGGTTTCAATACGTTGATGGCTATGTCAGAGGGTAGGGCCGTGTTCCGTGCCGGTATTGCCATTGCACCGCCTACTTCGTGGCGCTATTACGATACCATCTATACCGAGCGGTTTATGCGTACACCAAATGAGAATCCGGAAGGTTACGATGACTGTCCTATAACACGTGCAGCCAAACTGCACGGCACGCTGTTGCTGTGTCATGGTATGGCGGATGACAATGTGCATTTCCGTAATACCGCAGAATATACCGAGGCGTTGGTGCAGGCTGACAAGGATTTCCGTCAGTTGGTGTATACTAACCGCAACCACAGCATCTATGGTGGCAATACGCGTCGCCACCTGTATCGTCAGTGTATCGAATTCTTCGAAAAAGAATTAAAGTGATTATTTTGTGATTTCCCCACGGATGCTGCGATTCATCATGTTGCGCACCTGTTCAGGGTCGTCATAGTGCGATTGCAGGAACATCAGTTTGGTTACGGCACTCTCTACTGTCGAGTCGTACCCGCTTACTACGCCCGCCTCCTGCAGGTGGAAGCCTGTATCGTAGCGACTCATCTCGACGCATCCTTGCATACATTGGCTGATGTTGACGATGACCTTGCCGTTTTTGGTACCTTCTTTCAATGCCTTCAGTAGCCACGGACTTTGGGGCGCGTTACCCGAGCCGAAGGTGCGCATTACGATGGCCTTCAGGTTGGGTGTGTGGATGATGTGTCGGATCAAGTCTTCGCGAATGCCGGGAAACAGCGAGAAGATAATGACATTGTTGTCCAGACGGAAATGTGGTGTCATGGGTTTGTCCCAGTCAGGTTGTAGTATCCTGTCTTTATGGTAGACGATGTTGACACCAGCCTCCACAAGGTGTGGGTAGTTGAACGATTCAAAGGCATTGAATTCCTCAGCACTCTGTTTCGTGGTGCGATTGCCTCTCAGCAGGTGCGAATTAAAGTAAATGCCTACCTCCGGAACCTTCGCCCTGCCGTTCTCATCCTTGGCAGCAGCAATCTCAATGGACGTAATCAGGTTCTCTTTTCCGTCTGTCCGCAACTGTCCTATAGGCAGTTGTGAACCCGTAAAGATGACAGGTTTCGTCAGATTTTCCAGCATGTAGCTCAGTGCCGATGCTGTATAGGCCATCGTGTCCGTGCCGTGCAATACCACAAAGCCGTCGTACTCGTCGTAGTGGTCAGCTATCACGTGGCTCAGGTCTGTCCACAGTCTTGGCGACATGTCGCTGGAGTCGATGGGTGGCGAGAACTGATACGTTTCTATCTGAGTGTCAAACTGTTCCAACTCAGGCACGTTCTGTAGCAAGTGCATAAAGTCGAAGGGCTCCAGTGCGCCCGTTTGCGGATTACGGTTCATACCGATAGTTCCGCCAGTATATATCAGTAATACTTTACTTGTCATGTCTGCAAAGTTAATGCAAAATGAATAAAAAACCAAATTTTCCAGTCAAAGAATTCCATGCGTAGAAAAAAAATAAATAATTTGTTTGGTCGTTTGCTCACTATGTGTTAATTTTGCACCCCAAATAAACAAGACATAACGATTATGTGTGGAATAGTAGGTTATATAGGAAAGCAGGAAGCTTATCCTATTCTGATTAAGGGACTTCGCCGTTTAGAGTATCGTGGTTACGATTCTGCTGGTGTAGCCCTGATAAACGAGGGTGATGAACTGAATGTCTATAAGACAAAGGGAAAGGTCGATAATTTGACAGAGTATTGCGGTGATAAGGATGTGACGGGTCACATCGGTATTGCCCACACCCGTTGGGCTACCCATGGCGAGCCCTCCAGTCGCAATGCCCACCCGCACTATTCCCAGAGCCATAATCTGGCTATCATCCACAACGGTATCATCGAGAACTATGCCGACATCAAGGCCAAGCTCATTGATAAGGGCGTGCAGTTCCAGAGTGATACCGATACCGAGGTGCTTGTGCAGCTGGTCGAATATATTATGGTGAAGAAGCAGCTCTCTCTGTTAGAGGCTGTACAGGTCGCTCTTTATCAGGTGATAGGTGCTTACGCCATCGCTATCATCGACAAGCGCGACCCCACCCAGATTATTGCTGCCCGCAAGCAGAGTCCTTTGGTGGTTGGTATTGGCAAGGACGAGTTCTTCCTTGGCTCCGATGCCAGTCCCATTATCGAGTACACCGATCAGGTCGTCTATCTGGAGGATGGTAATATTGCTGTCATCCGTCTGGGCGAGGAACTCAAGGTGCTTAGCATTCTGGGCGAGGAGCAAGAGTTGCAGGTCAAGACGGTTGATATTGATTTAGGACAGATAGAGAAAGGTGGTTATCCCCACTTCATGTTAAAGGAAATCTTTGAACAGCCCGACTGTCTGACTAACTGTATGCGTGGTCGAATCAATGTCGAGGGCGATCATGTCACGCTGTCGGCTCTTATCGACTATCGTCGCCAACTGCTCAGCGCCAAGCGCGTGGTCATCGTGGCTTGTGGTACGTCGTGGCACGCTGGTCTGATAGGCAAGCAGCTCATCGAGTCGTTCTGTCGCATTCCCGTTGAAGTAGAATATGCCTCCGAGTTCCGCTATCGCAATCCTGTCGTTTCGAAGGACGATGTCGTCATTGCCATTTCCCAGAGTGGTGAAACGGCCGATACCCTTGCTGCCATCCAGTTGGCCAAGGAACGCGGAGCCTTCATTTACGGTATCTGTAATGCCATTGGCTCCAGCATTCCCCGTGCCACCGATACGGGTACCTATATCCATGTGGGACCTGAAATCGGTGTCGCCTCTACCAAAGCTTTCACGGGTCAGGTCACGGTGCTCACGATGATTGCTTTGGCTATGGGCGAAGCCCGTGGTACCATTAACCGTGACGAATATCTGACTGTCGTCAAGGGACTATATGAGATTCCTGATAAGATTCGCGAGGTCCTGCAGACCAACGACCGTGTGGCCGACCTGGCACGCACCTTTACCTATGCCCACAACTTCCTCTATCTGGGTCGTGGCTACTCCTATCCTGTGGCTTTGGAGGGCGCCCTTAAGCTGAAGGAGATTTCTTATATTCATGCCGAGGGCTATCCCGCTGCTGAGATGAAGCATGGTCCTATCGCACTAATTGATAGCGACATGCCCGTTGTGGTCATTGCAACCCACGATGCTATGTACGAGAAGGTGCTCTCCAACATTCAGGAAATCAAGGCCCGCAAGGGTAGGGTGATAGCCCTTGTGACCAAGGGCGACGACACCATCGCCAAAATTGCTGACGAAGTCATCGAACTGCCCGACGTCCTCGAATGCCTGGAACCGTTGGTGGCCACCATTCCCCTCCAGCTGCTCAGCTACCATGTTGCCGTCTGCAAGGGTAAGAATGTTGACCAGCCACGAAATCTGGCAAAATCAGTGACTGTGGAGTAAAAAACGACAGAAATGTCAGAAAAATGAAAAAAAAGTAGCAAATATTTGGCGAAATGCTATTTATTTGCTATTTTTGCAGAATAAAATGACTAAAACCCGTAGCAAATGGAGTTGAAAGAAACGATTGAGTCACAGATAAACCGCAGTGATTACAAAATACTTATTGTTGATGACGTGGTGAGTAATGTGCTGTTACTCAAGATATTACTTACCAATGAGAAGTTTCAGGTATGCACTGCTTCCAATGGTAATATGTGTATCGAGATGGCCAAATCAGAGCATCCTGATTTGATTCTGCTTGACGTTATGATGCCCGACTTGAATGGCTTTGATACTGCAGTTATTCTGAAAAAAGACCCTGAGACTCAAGAAATTCCTATTATCTTCCTGACCGCCCTCAATAACCCCAGCGACCTTGTAAAAGGATTTCAGGTGGGTGCTAACGACTTCTTGACCAAGCCGTTTAATAAAGAGGAACTTGTCATGCGTGTCATGCACCAGATTCAGTTGGTGGCTGCCAAGCGTATCATCATTCGTCAGAATGAGGAGTTGAAGCGTACCATCTCTAATCGCGATAAGATGTACTCCGTCATTGCTCACGATTTGCGTTCACCTATGGCCAGCATCCGAATGGTGCTTAACCTGGCCGTCAATGTGGTGTCCAAGGATATTGTAGGCGAGGAGATCTTCGGACTCCTGGATAAGGCCAATCGTGAATCTGAGGAGACCCACGACCTGCTTGACAACTTGTTGAAGTGGACCAAGAGCCAGACGGGACGCCTGTCGGTGGTTTATCAAGAACTTGACCTTGACGACATCGTGCCTGGTGTTGTGGATATCTTCAGGATGATTGCCGAGATGAAGAAGATTGAGTTAAAGTATATTCCCGCTGACGAGAAATTGATAGTTCATGCCGATAATGACATGATTAAGACCATCATCCGCAATTTCCTGTCAAATGCCGTTAAGTTTACACCCGAAGGCAAGTCTGTCGAGGTGTTTTATAAGCGCGAGGGTGACTTTGCTCGCATCAGTGTTCGCGACCATGGTGTGGGCATTGAGCCAGATCGTGTTGAAGCCATCTTCCATACAGGCGAGACAACCTATGGTACGGGTGGTGAGGAAGGCTCGGGATTGGGTCTGCAACTCTGTCAGGATTTTGCCCGGAAAAATGGTGGTGATGCCCGTGTAGAATCGACGTTGGGCGAGGGTTCGACGTTCAGTTTTACTATTCCATTGACAAAACAAGCATAATTTTGCCTCAATATGGAAAATAAATTGCCTAAAAATTTTGCTAATTCGCTGAATTGTCGTACCTTTGCAGCCGATTTCGAAAAGAAAAGTTGATGAAGAACGACAAAATGAAGCAACAGTACCGCGTTAACGAGCAGATTCGTGTTCGTGAGGTACGTATTGTGGGTGACGATGGCAGCATCGTTGTTCCCATTCGTCAGGCATTAGACATGGCGCGCGACCAGGAAGTTGATCTGGTCGAGATTTCGCCCAATGCCAATCCGCCTGTGTGTCGTCTCATCGACTATTCGAAGTTCCTCTACCAGCAGAAGAAACGCCAGAAGGAGATGAAGGCCAAGCAGGTAAAGGTCGAGGTGAAGGAAATCCGTTTCGGACCCCAGACCGATGAGCACGACTATCAGTTCAAGCTCAAGCATGCTAAGGAGTTCTTGGAAGAAGGTAACAAGGTACGTGCATACGTATTCTTCCGTGGACGTTCCATTCTCTTCAAAGAGCAGGGCGAAGTACTGCTGTTACGTTTCGCCAACGATCTTGAGGAGTGTGGCAAGGTTGAGGGTATGCCCTCGCTCGAAGGCAAGAAGATGTTCCTCTACCTGACTCCAAAGAAGGCTGGTGTGGCTAAGAAGAGCCAACAGGCTCGCGATCGCGAAGCCTCTGTGGCCGAAGCCAAGGAGAACGCCAAGCAGCAGGCTCAGGAAGTAAAGGCCGATGCCCCTGCCAACGGAGGTCTCTTCGCTAATGCCAAAATCAGTGCTGATGCACTGAAGAAGTTGACTGAGAACGAGGATTAATTCTCAATTCTCAATTGTCAATTTTCAATTAGGAAAAATCAGGTGGCGCGCCCGGTATATGCGTAGCTGCCGCTTATTAATAACAATTTAAATTTTTAAAAACAATGCCAAAAGTAAAGACAAATTCCGGTGCCAAGAAGAGATTCTCATTCACCGGTACAGGTAAGGTTAAGAGACACCACGCTTACCACAGTCACATTCTGACTAAGAAGACCAAGAAGCAGAAGCGCAACCTCTGCGGTTCTACTATCGTTGACAACTCAAATCTGAAGCAGGTTCGTGACCTGTTGTGTCTCCGTTAATTCACCTATTGTCAAACATTTAAAAGTATTAGAAAACTATGCCAAGATCAGTCAATCACGTTGCATCACGTGCAAAACGTAAAAGAATTCTGAAACTCACTCGCGGTTACTTTGGTGCCCGCAAGAATGTTTGGACAGTAGCCAAGAACACTTGGGAGAAGGGTCTTACCTATGCTTATCGCGATCGTAAGAACAAGAAGCGCACATTCCGTGCCCTGTGGATTCAGCGTATCAACGCTGCCGCTCGTCAGGAGGGTCTGAGCTATTCAGCACTCATGGGCAAGCTGGCTAAGGCAGGTATCGAGATTAACCGTAAGGTGCTCGCCGACCTGGCTTTGAACAATCCCGAGGCTTTCAAGGCTATCGTTGCCAAGGTAAAGTAAGCCTTGCGCTTGGATAAGCAAGAAAATAAAAAGAGCTGCAATCCTTGATGGGTTGTAGCTCTTTTTTTGCTGTATCTTATCTCAAGCTCTTCAATTCTTGATTTCAGCTCGTTATATTGAATGCGCCTATACATACTCATTGATATTATGGTGGTTTTCGAGTGCAAAGTTATACAAAATTCTCAAATCTACCAAACAAAATTCTCAAAAGTTCTATACAAAATTCTCAAAACCACCAAACAAAAAGAGAAAAAACTCATCGCGTCGTCCCGCGATACCAAAACCCGCGAAGGTTTGCGGTCTCTGCAAACCTGAGTTTTTTCCCTCGCCTGAGGAGAGGGGATACAGGGAGAGGTGGAGCCCCTCTTGGCTAAGAGGGGACGGGGGAGTTCGAAAGAAACCTTCTTTGTTTCTTTCTTCGAAGAAAGATATATTGGGGTTTTAGGGGGCTCCCCCTATATCTCCCCTCCCATCATCCACTTCCACACAGGCACTACGGGAATTCCCTGTTCCGTGCCCTCCTCATCATAAGTAATCAGCAGGCATTGCCAGTCCTCGTGAGCTTTGGCATACTTCACCAGTGGCGGCACCTCCCGGTCTTTGGTCATCTGGTCAGTGATACTATATGACACCTGGATAGCCAGCTTCTCGTCAGGCACGATGAAGTCAATCTCCTTTTCTGCATTCAGATAAAACACATTATTTTTGCCATACCGTCTGCAGAGTTCTACCGCCACCATATTCTCCAACAGCGACGTTTCCGCATTCATCAAGAACAGGTTCAGCAGTCCGTTGTCAATAAAGTAATATTTCTTCTGCGTCTCCTTTTCCGTCAGCTTTCCCACCTCATTCTCCATGGGCAGTATCAGCCAACTGTCAGCAGCATTGTCTACATAGTCTATCGTCGTAGGTACACTGATGGGCGAGCCCGTTGCCACTATTACGTTCTTCAACCTGTTATACGACAACGGTTGCCTCACGCTCTCCGCCATCTTCTTGATCAGGATGTTCAATACCCTGTCATTCTTAATGTTGTTTCGTGCACAGATGTCACCCAGGTAAATCTTCTGATATAGGCTCGACAGCATGGCCCGCTTATTCTTAAACGATAGGATCTCCGGCAGGCCGCCGTAATAAAAGTACTCGTTTAGATGCCGCTTTACCTCGCTTCTCTGGATAGTGTCATATTCCCAATGCGTTTTTAGTTCCACCTGCTGTGCAGCCAGATATTCCTTGAACGAATACGGATAGGCATCATAGATAAAGAAACGTCCACCCAGCGTCGTTGCCACCTCCTTGCTCAGCATCTTCGCATTACTACCCGTCACATAAACCCTATATTTAGCATCAGCCAGCCGGCGCACAAACTTATCCCAGTGCGGAATGTTCTGCACCTCGTCCAGGAACACCACCGGCTTCTTGCCGTACAGTTCCAGATGGGCTTCCAACAGCCTCTCAAAGTCCTCCGTCTGAAATTCTGCCAGACGCTCATCCTCAAAGTCCACAAACAGAATCTCGTCCCATCCCTTTCCTGTTGCCTGCAGTTGACGTACACGCTGATATAGCAGGTACGATTTACCCGCATGTCTCACACCAACTATCACATAGTTGCCATTATCTTCAAAGTCTATGGGGCGATTCACTATCACCGCCTCGTCCACCTCTCGCTGCTTGCTAATCAGGCACTGTTTGATGACCTCTTTAGTGACACTCATATAAACTACAATTTATAAATTCTTGGTAATTTTATAAAGTTTGGTTTACAAAATTACACATTTTCCATAAACCACGGTTAACAATTCGCTATTTTCCTCCATATTTTCACATTTTTTCACTATAAAAATAAAATAACCATCGCGTCATCCCGCAAGATTCATCCGCAAGGCATAAAACAGCCATCGCGTCGTCCCGCGAAATTCGCCCTTTAGGGCATAAAAAAGATATCGCGTCGTCCCGCGATACTAAATCCCGCAGAGAATTGACGGTTTCTGCAATTCTCTGTTTACATCCCCTTTATATGTAGAAAGGGGCTTGGGGATAGTAGAATTTTCTTCGGTTCGCTTCTTTTTGAAAAGAAGAAGAACATAACCTTCTTTGTTTCTTTCTTCGAAGAAAGAATAAATCCTTTTGTTTCTTTTTAGAAAAGAAAATCACTCATACTGATTCACCCTCCTCCATCTCATCATCCATTATCCATTATCTCATCTCACCCGGTTCCCAAAGATGCCGCACCAAATCCACATGCCCGTTGCTTCTGAAGGTCACCCCCTCCTCTTCCAACAACGTCCGCTGACGGCTCCAGCCCGGAGCCGTCCGTCCCTCTTTGTTCACCACCCGATGACAAGGCAACGACTCCGCCTCAGGCGAATACCGTAGTGTCCTCCCAACCATCCTCGAATGACTGGGCCACCCCGCCAAGGCAGCAATATGCCCGTATGTCGTCACCATGCCACGCGGTATCTGACTAACGATATTCAGCACATCCACGCCAAACACCCTCGCCTGCTCAGCCGTCATCCTATCAGGATAGTCCTTCATCCCATCACATCTCAGACCTCACCCTTCAGCCCTCAGACCTCTACCAGCCCCTCAGCCAAAGCCTTCAGCTGCGCCTTTTGCTCATCAGTAAGCGTCAGCACATCCGTGCCCCAAGCCTCGGCAGGCACAGCGATGCCCACTTGCTCCTTCAGCACCTCAGCCTTCATGAAAGTGAGCAACTCCGTCAGCTTCGCCCTACAATCAGCAGTAGCAGCCTTGCCCCCAGCTCCACAGATAGCCACACGCTTGCCGTTAATGCATGTCGGTGTACCGTAGTCCATCAGCTTCACAGGACGCGACAGCCAGTCAAGCAGGTTCTTCAGATGTCCCGGATAACTCATGTTATACTCCGGTGTAAAGATCCACAATGCATCAGCCTCCTTTACCTCCTTGCGAATACGCGCCACAACCTCCAACTCCGGCTGCTCGATGTCCTGATTCAGCAGTGGCAGATCGCTGTAATCCAGTTCCTGCACCTCAGCACGCCCTACAATCAACTCCTTAGCCACATGAGCCACTTGGCGATTAAAAGACTTCGCCCTCAACGACCCGATAATAAACAGAATCTTCTTCATACCATTTAAGTTATAAGTTATTCCGCCGTAAAGATATACAAAATTCTCAGAACCACCAAACAAAAAGAGAAAAAACTCATCGTCTCGTCCCGCGATACTAAAACCGATGGAGCAGCGAGCATAAAGCAAAGCTTGCTTTAGCTCTATCGAGTCGTGACGGAGGTCGACGACAGTCAAAGGCCCCATCACCTCTCAGCGTCATTTATTCCCTCACTCATACCAATTCTTCAATCCCTACTTCCCCAATCTATCATCGTTTACAGCTGAACGACCTCCACATCTTTAATATCACCGGCATCCCAGCGCTCCTGAATCTCCTGGAGCCTCTGAGCCTTCTTCTCCCCTATCTCACGCATCTTGTTCAGAACCTTCCTCGATGCGTTCTTAATAGTTATATATTCTACCTGTGCCATATTCCTTTCTGTTTATTCACAGCGCTTTTGCGCTGCAAAGATACGATTTATTTTCATATCACCATCAATTCTCACCACTTTTTCCCTCATTCCAACCTCATATTGCATAAAAAACTGCAAATTACTTGCTTTTTTACCAAAAAACGCCTATCTTTGCACCGAAATGATGAGTGTAACCAAGATAGCAGCCTACATCTGCCAGCGATACCAGAAGGAATTCGGAAAGCAGATTGATGAAATGAAGCTCCACAAATTGCTTTATTTCACACAGCGCGAATGTCTCGTCCAAACGGGCCAGCCGATGTTCCCTGAACAGCTGCATGCTTGGAAATATGGTCCCGTCATGCCACAAATCCGCCACCTCTATAAGGACGGCAAACTCACAGACCTCCCTTCCGACGAAGAAATAGCACAATATCAGTCCGTCTTCGACGAAGTCTTCCATGAGTACGCACCCAGCCACCCGCTCACCCTGGTATCTGTATCACATGGCGAACTCTCATGGAAACGGGCCCGCCAGGGTTACACCAAATACGAGTCTTCCGATGTCCCCATGAAGCTCGACGACATTCGCGAAGACGCAGAGCGGTTAAAGGAGCGCACCATGAAACTCAAGTTGCTCCAAGGTTTCCTCGACTCAAAAGGAATAACAGATCATGAAGGATTTCTCAGAAGTGTGGCCCGGTCTACGGTTCCTGTCCTGTGAACGGCTTTCCTCCAATGCCGATAACTTCCGTCTGGTTGACGACTTCTTCAACCGGCGCAACGACGGTATTGCAGACACCCTCCGCAACGAAGCCTTTTCCGAGGACGAAGACGGAACCACCGCCTACTATCTGGTGAAACATGAGAATGGCCGCATCCTGTTCTTCTTTTCCCTTAAATGCGGTCTGCTCTACGACCAGTTCCTCGATACCCGTCAGCTGAAACTCATTAGCGACCTCAATGCCTATCTCGATACAATCTCTGGTGCAAGCGATCTTAGCGACGACGACAGGCGGTTGGTTGATCTGATTCGCGAGAAACTCCGCACCCGCAAGGGCATTACCAAGGCCGATCAGGATAGACTTCTCCAAGGGCGAAAAGCTCATCCATTACTATGCCGACCAGCTAAACTTCGAGGTTCCCGAAGATCTCGCCACCGCAAAACCCATCTACGACTTCTCCTGCAAGTTCATGTGTCAGCAGGTGAAAGGCCTTGAAGATGGCCGCAACACCTTCTTCGCCAACTTCAACCCCGACGAAGTGTAACCCACGCTTCTCACCTGGCACATTTCATTCCGCTAAGCCAATTATATAAACGTATTTTAGTGCATAATTTCTTTAATGACCCTCTTAAAGTTCTGAGTGAATAGTTCCCTGTCACACGTTTTCATCTTAACATCCCACCTATTCATCCAGTAATTGCGGAAGGATTCATTATGCATGAACACATCGCCTGACTGTAGGACGTTATGAAAGTAACTACTCAGCATATACGAGAAATATGCAAAATTATGATAAGCCACCACTGCACTCATTATCAGCATGTCGATATCTATTACCAGCAGATGATCTATCTCCTTACGATGAGCACTCAATATCTTACTATTAGTCAGCCTACGATTCATCCTGTCTTCCATCATTTGATTAAAGCCTCGTATTGAAACTATCTTATCGCTTACCACCAAAATGGGATGAACCTTGACATTCGACTTATGGTAATCCTTTTCATTGGGAAACTTACCGCCAAAATAGTCTTCCATATCCTGAATTAGCTGAGGTATACCTTTATTACCATCCGATTCATCTTTATGATGATCCAGATTCACATCCACATAATTAATAAACTTGCTTATATCATGACCATCGGCCACTTCCTTTGGCACATGCAGGTCTTTCATCTCAAACATATATATATTGTGCCTTGTTCGCACTATCATATCTGGTGAAGGCGCATCAGCTTTGAACACATCATCACCATACCAACAAATTCGTTTGTCTCCAATCATACTCAAAACAGTATAGCGAAGCACTTTTTTCTCCATAAACTCCTCTGCCATCAGGTTGAAGAAATTTTTATTTGGTTTCAACTTGGAATAATGAGATTTCAAGGCCCAATACATTCCATCAAACATAATATTGGCATAAAAGTTTTGGGATATCAGCAAATATTCGCTGTCTGACAGTTTCAGAACAGGATGTGTTCTAAAGCAATTTAATGCTAGCATTTGATCCTCAGTCAATAACTGCTCCAACTGTCGGGTGTTCCTTATGTCAATACATTTGTCCTGAATAAAGTTGTCAAAGTCATTCCATATCCTTTCTGCGCCATTAAATTGTCCCCGGTCAATATGAATTAGTCCTTCACCACCAAACTTTCCATCATCTTTATACACAGAAAGTGGCATACCTGCTGTAAGATAATAGATATTACTATTTTTCAGGCTACGTTTGGTTATAATTAGATTGAAAGCCTCTTTAACCTTCTCATCAATTTTTGCCACACATGAACTAAGAATAAAGAATTTCAGCTGCTGCATTTTTTCCAGTTCTTTTCGGTTGACACCGAAAAGATCCAGATTCAATAAATCCTGTTGCATAAAAACTTTGGCATCTCGCCAGACAGTCTCATGCCTTATTTGCTCTATCATATCTGCTTCACGGCTCATTTCCTTGCTATTCTCAGCTAGAACAGCTTTTAGCAAGGACACATAGGCTTCGAAACTTTCATCAATCACATTAACCTCGTTGGGTAACAACAACACGATACGCAGTAGTCTGAAAAGGGCTTGATGGTTAATGATTGTGGGATACGCATTATAAAACCTTGTTGTCCTGTCTAGCCTATCAAACAAACGTTTCACCTCAGTCTCTTCCATATAATCCTGGAACATTACTAAAAGCCCTCCATGCACATTCATAGAGTAGCTGTTAAAGTTATCTACACTAATCATGTATACAACACTCTTTATCAGCCACTCTTTGCTTACACCCTTCAGATAGGTTTCAGTTTTTTTCAGCTCGTCATCATACAAATCTTCATAAACCACCGTTCTAGTTGTCTTTGAATAACTGGTATTTAATCCAGCCTGCATTCTCATAGCATTCAGGAATTTGGCATACATTTTATTTGTGCCAATAGCTTTTTCTCCATTCATAAAGCCACTAAAGGACAAGGTCTGATTCATAACATTTACCAATACACCTTTTCCTTCATACAGTTTTTTCCTGTCAAACATGGTTTCTTCACAGTATTTTTCCATATAATACAAGAAACCATACTTTTTGAAGTTCTCCTTATACCAAGTTATAGTACCGATATCCGTTAATATCAATGGTTTTACCTTGTTAGTATCTACGCCTTGTCGCTGACATTCCTCATACATTTTCCTGCAAAGATAATTCTTCCATCCGGCAGCCACTTGTTTATAGTCTGCAACAACTAACACCATCCAAATAGTGCTATCTCTATCAGCAAACTTGTCCCATGTAAACTGGCCTTCCTGAATACGCTTTGCATTCCTTACCAATTGGCCAACGCCCTTGAGTTTATATTTCTTTCCGTCTTGATAGCCTACATAGCTTTTATCAGCCGTGTCCAACAGTTCTTTTATCGTTCCCCTCGCCTTAACATCCTTCCTGATCATCACATCTTTGCTCTCAAACAGGATTATAGTGTTTCCATCCCTTATATAGAAGTCAGGAGGAGAGCCCAGTTTTGAGATATTACCACATTCATTATCAGAGAGAGAGAACCATCCATGCTTATCTGATATTTCCTTCAAATCATTTGCAAACACGAACTCCTCAGTAAACTGAGTCGTAAACAACCTTTTGAATTCATTTTCATTAGTAGGATATCTCTTTTTCCAATAGCTGTTTAATTCAAAATAAAGGCCATTATACAACTTATCAATAACAAATGTGATATCAATTATCGCATATTTCCTTGGTGAAATACGAATAAAAGGCTTATTGCGGAAGGCTACATAGTCTTCATTATCCGTCAGCTTTATTGTGTCATGCAAATCCCAGGAGTTCTTATCTACAATAAATTCAGACAGCACGCCATCTTCATCCTTTATTCTATCAAACTCAATAACTCCCGTTCTGTTATTGGCCATGGCAAAAATACCCCAGAACGTCCTAACATACTCCTGCCAAATTAGAATATGATTTTCAACCTTGAAGTCATGATAAACATCTTGAAGAGCCTCGTGCTTTTCCATAAACTCAAACCATCTGATACATCTTATGGTTTGATTCATTAATTGCACATTGATATCAGATTTCTGGTTAGTAAAGTCATTATAGGCATATCTCTCCATCATTAAACATGCCATATGCATCTCCAAATCTTCATCTGTCTTATATGGATTTTCCCCATGATTTCGGTTCATGGTTATATCATTGGCAATAAGGAAAGCCTTAAACATATCTCGTTCAAGCGCAGGGTCATTCTTCTGTTTTTCAGCTTCACGAAGCGACATAACTGTTTTCAACAGCAATAATGGTGTCTCACTTGCTGTAGCGTATAACATCGGCTCCTGTCCTAATTTATTCTTCCTATTCAAATACGCCACATAATTCCGAACAACTCTATTGGCTTCTTTTTTATTATTCTCACCAAGAAAAAATCGAGGAGCATCTATCATCGTATTTTTAATCCCATCATAAAATGGATTAAAAAAAGGCTTGCCCACTAGTTTATTTTGCAGGTTTAGTGCAAGCCTTACAGCCCATAATCTAGATAAGTCCTTCAACAAACATTCAAGTTTAGGCCTTACCCATGCATGGGGATATATTTCATCATATCCCACAACTCCCATCAATCCGCCCTGATTGTATATTGCCATATAATCTCCTACTTTTTCCGACAAATATATTATGATTTTCCGATACAACCAAACAAGTAAATAAAAACCTTATAAAAACACAATAACGCCGAGCAATCTTTATCACCGCTCAGCGTTATTCTATTATTATTTCGTATGTTGCTATATTATAGCGACCCATAATCACACATATTGGTTCTTCCTCCTATTCCGCTCACAAAGCTCCATCAACTCCTTGAACCACTCCACCCTCTCCGGTTTCAGAGTACCAGCATTGAGATACTTCCTATTAGCCTTCAGCCAGTTCACCATATCATGCTCCTCAATCCGATGCTTACTCGGATTGCGCTTATTCGTTTCAATGAAGCGCTTCACCTCATTGTATCTTATCCACCACCGCGTTTCTTGATCCATCTACCATCTAACATCTTACATCAGACATCTCACATCTTTTGCGCTCACCATTAAATGATTCCGAACGTTCTCAAGCGAACGAATGTTTCTCGTGGGCTCATTTTCAGAAGTTTCAGAATATTAGAGAAGTCTTCTTGTAATATATTCCCACAAAAATGGCCATCTAACAGCGTTTCCAACGTAGAAGGCTTCATTTTTCGACAATCTATATAACTGTCATGCTCCATGAAAGCATATTTAGAGCAGGATATCGGAAGAAAGAAGTCTTCGAAATCAGGACTGATAAAATCTCGATTAATCTCAGAGTCGAAAACGACTCCACCATAAACATTGCCTTGATGATCGAAGCCTACAACAACAAAATATTTGGGACGAAAAGCCATACCTGCTTTCGGTGTTATATCATTGCGCTCATTAGCTTTTATTTTGTAAATTTGCCCTATTTCTATTGTGCGGGATTCCATTGTTATGACATTAGAGCATTATTAATAGCCATATCCTCACGGATGAACTCAATCATTTCTTCTGTTGCACCGCCAGAACGCGCAATATCCTCGACAGACATCTTACGTCCATTCTCTAATGCCTTAAAGTAATACTCGTCATGGGTCATTTGTTCCAATTCCTGAAACGATTTCACTATATTCTTGGCAATGGCGTTATCTAACGCCTCAATTTCGGACTTCGACAGATAATCCATGTTGGGTTCTCTTAATGGCGAAACATTCGGCAAATTATCATCTACTGAAACAACGTCTGCCAGAAATCCACCCCTACCTTCCTTAACAGATTTCAATGAGTCGTAGATACGGGTTGGAACCGGGCCATGGGGAAGAGCATAATAATCATCTGTAGTAATTTTCTCACCCCATTTTGCCAAATGCTGACGTTCTGCCAGATACAATATCTTCATCAGGTGGTAATAATCAACCCTCCCTGTCTTGCTCAAAATATAAAGAAGAACCTCCTTTATAACTTGATCATTATAATTTTGAACTGTATCTACCATAACTTAGAGCAATTTGTTTTTCGCTATACAACCTAATTTTGTACTTATTTCGTGTGCAAAGATACAAATTAATTTCTATTTAGCAATTATATTATTGCACTTTTTATTCTTTTCAAGCAATTTCCATGCCAATCCCATTACTTTCCACCCCCACTTTCACACAAAAAAAAGTACGACCACTCCCACATTGCCGTACTTTTCGAATAATTTTAATCCGTTTTAATCCCTCAGACATCGTACATCCTCAACTATCATTGCACTGTCCCTTTGGCCTCAAATCGGTCGTCGTTGGCGATTGATTTAAATAGGATCACTCATCGCGTCGTCCCGCAAGATTCATCCGCAGGGCATAAAAAAGATATCGCGTCGTCCCGCGATACCAAAACCCGCGAAGGTTTGCGGTCTCTGCAAACCTGAGTTTTTCCCCTCGCCTGAGGAGAGGGGATACAGGGAGAGGTGGAGCCCCTCTTGGCTAAGAGGGGACGGGGGAGTTCGAAAGAAACCTTCTTTGTTTCTTTCTTCGAAGAAAGAATAATACCTTTGTCTCCCATCTAACATCTTACATCATCCATCTCACATCTTTTGCAAATAGCCCCCAGCATGCTGAGTTTTTTTTATTTCCCTATGAAATAGTCTTGCAGTATCTTATCGAATATAGGCTTGTATTTCTGAGGGGTCAATGGACTTGTGTAGAAAGCATAAATCAGGTCGATATACTCTTTATCCGACAATACACCCACTACCTTTGGGGAATCAAATGTCTTTAGCAAGTCCTCTTGGTCGCCTTCCCTAAAACAGTAGTCAAAGGGAATTGTTGTCTGCAAAGGGAAAGCAAAGTCCTCGTCACTATCCTTCTTCTTACCGATTGGATGCCCTGCACCAAACACATAAGATATTACTTGGTTATCACGCATATTGCAGCCATGCTTAGGGACAGCCACACCTGCCCTATGCTGAGATGTAGGGAATACTGCGATAATATGCAGTTTTTCACTTCTATAGAGCGAAATCAGGTATTTTTTCTTAGGAGGATTGGTATATTTACAGAAACCGTATATAATATTCTTTGCCTTTAGCATGATGTCGTGGCATTACAGAATTGCATATAGTCCAAAGCCTCTTCATAGATGGCAGTCTTCTCCTCGTTACCTTCGTTAAGTCTTGTCAGTGGTATTTCCACGTCCGACTTACCATTGACAAATACGACCTTCTGCTCATCTACAATTCTCGTCCAAAGCGAATCTCCCTGATGGGTAATGCTAGTCAACTCATCAGCCGTCTTTCCGCTATATGCATCAATCACGCTATCAATAATCTCTTTCTCGTAAAGGCTATAAGCCTCCATCTGCTTGTCTATCAAATAGTCATGCAGTAGTACAGGTGTCACGATATTTTTGCCTTCTTTGTTTTTCTGGCACTTCACATAGTTACTGAAAGCACCTTCCTTCACGGCATACACCTCAGGGGCCACGGGACCTTTCTCCCATGCCAGGTAGTTAAACCATGTCAATGGGAAGCCCCTCTTTTCCATGAACTTTTCGTCAATCAGATAAACCATCTTCAACAGTTTGCGAAGATGAATGCCTGGGTTCTTCTCAGCGATATAAGCCAGAAGAGCTCCATTTTTTTCCATATTTACGGTACTTCCAAAACTCATTGTTTCCTTTTTTCGTGTCTTTGGGTTGCAAAGTTACAAATTAATTTCTATTTAGCAATTATATTATTGCACTTTTTATTCTTTTCAAGCAATTTCCATGCCAATCCCATTACTTCCCATCCCCATTTTCACACAAAAAAAGTACGGCCACTCCCACATTGCCGTACTTTTCGAATAGTTTTTAACCATTTTAATCCCTCAGACATCGTACATCCTCAACTATCATTGCACTGTCCCTTTGGCATCAAATCGGTCGCCGTTGGCGATTGATTTAAATAGGAGAAAAAAGCCATCGCGTCGTCCCGCGAAATTCATCCGCAGGGCATAAAAAAGATATCGCGTCGTCCCGCGATACTAAAACCCGCGAAGGTTTGCGGTTTCTGCAAACCTGAGTTTTTCCCCTCGCCTGAGGAGAGGGGATACAGGGAGAGGTGGAGCCCCTCTTGGCTAAGAGGGGACGGGGGAGTTCGAAAAATACCTTCTTTGTTTCTTTCTTCGAAGAAAGAA
>JAEEGI010010074.1_pt1 | contig 20572 bp, 15 predicted proteins | sample 8958751 | NCBI WGS metagenome assembly JAEEGI01 (sample SAMN16246545, study PRJNA631951) | gut metagenome | biome: gut microbiome; feature: rumen; material: KS-attached | host: Bos | place: Iran: Karaj | collected 2018-10 | reverse complement strand
AAGCCCCCCTCAAGATAAGATATCCCATAACATAAGTTAGTAAGACCCCTTGAAGACGACAAGGTTGATAGGGCAGAGGTGTAAGTGAAGTAATTCATTCAGCTGACTGCTACTAATAGGTCGAGGGCTTGACCAAAATAAGGTTAAGAAAAAAAGTTTGCAAAATTAGAAAAAAGTAGTTGACAACTTAAAGTAAATCTGCTATAATAGATAAGTACTGCAAAGCGATTTACTTGAATAAAATTCAGTATGATTGTTTGGCCTGATGGCTCAGTTGGTTAGAGCACCGCCCTGTCACGGCGGGGGTCGAGGGTCCGAGTCCCTCTCAGGTCGCTTAATAAACAGAAATGTTTATTATATAATTTAATAAATACATGGGATCTTAGCTCAGCTGGGAGAGCATCTGCCTTACAAGCAGAGGGTCAATGGTTCGAACCCATTAGGTCCCATATATTTGCCGATGTGGCTCAACGGTAGAGCAGCTGATTTGTAATCAGCAGGTTATCGGTCCGAATCCGATCATCGGCTTTTATAGTCTAAAAAATTATTTTTAGTACTATATGGGCGGATTCCCGAGTGGCCAAAGGGGGCAGACTGTAAATCTGTTAGCAACGCTTTCGAAGGTCCGAATCCTTCTCCGCCCAATTTGTCAATTTAATACCGAGCACAGTTGCAATCGGATTGACATCAAACATCGCGGGGTAGAGCAGCTGGAAGCTCGTCGGGCTCATAACCCGGAGGTCACAGGTTCAAGTCCTGTCCCCGCAACTTCTTTTTTTGTAAAAATCAATAGTTTATATGCCCAGATAGCTCAGTTGGTAGAGCAGAGGACTGAAAATCCTCGTGTCGCTGGTTCGATTCCGGCTCTGGGCATCTTTTTTATTCTAAGCCTTGAAGGGCTTTTTTTTATGTCTGAAGTATCTTTTTTATTCTAAGCCTTGTAGGGCTTTTTTTTATGCCTGAAAATTCTGATTAGGATTAAAGATTTCTTCTATTTAAGGAGCTTGCAGGGACTTATAATAATGATAAATGGATCTGAAATTACATCGAAAATTTCGAAAAAAGTGATTGAGAAATGGCTTATTATTCAGAAAATAACGTTTTAAAAGAATAAGTCAAAGTAGTGAGGTCTAGAAGTCTATAAAATAAAGGAAAGTTAATAAAATTGTGGATAACTTTTGAAATAAATTAATGTAAAACGCAATTTATGCACAATTTGTTGATAATTCGTGGATAAGTAGTGTAAAACTGATAGAATCTTAGTTGATAAATAAATGGATAATCTCTAGAAACCGCATAAATAAAGGAACGTAGGAATATAGGATGTTGATACAGGTTATACACAGCAAAAAAACTTATGCACTACTAAAAAAATGCAACATTTTAAGTAATTTATCTGTATAATAATATATAGCAAGTAATTTATAAAAGAGATTATTTGTATGGCAATTAATTAACTTGGAGGTGTTTACATGATAAAACCGATTTTTACTTTTGCAAGTCTTGCGTTGTCGTCAGCTATTTTTTCTTCTTCTGTATTTGGAGGTGGATTAATGAAGGATTCATTTAATAATGGAATAGGCATAAATAATTCTAATAATGTAAGCTCTGCTAGCTATTCAGGACAGAGTTCATCACAGAAGGTGAATGAGCTTTTAGAGGAAGCATCTAGACTATATTCATCAGATTATGCCTTAAGGTGTACTGCTGGATATGCAGGCAAGGCAAATAGCTATAAATATATTGATTACGTAGATTATTCTACATACACTAAGCTGGGTAATTCATGGATAAAGGGAGATTTATATGATGTAAAGTATGATGTATATTTAAGGGATAATATTGGATCAACCCTTTATGACTTCCTTTCAAATGCCAGGATATATAAGAGCGATAGTAAGTATATCTTTATCAAGGCTGATATCAATTCATCCAGTTATTTTTCTGATTATAGTACTGCCATTATTAAGATAGAAAAGAAAACTGGAAAGTTGAAGGTTGCTAAGTTCTATAATATAGTTAAAAAGGAAAATGGTAAAAATGGAACCGGTAATTATGTACGTTTTGAAGTAAAAAGTGAGGCAAAGAGTGATGATTCTAGTAAGGCTTCTTCTGCTGTTCCAGCTTCCGTTATTAAGAGTGCAGCAAAGGGAAAAATAGAAGATTATATTTCTGCTCAGGCCGATTTTGCCTTTGATTTATTTAAGAAGGATTCCCTAGAGGCTGTAAAGAAGGGTGAGAATGTAATGATTTCACCTGTATCAGTATATCTTGCCATTTCTATGCTTGCTAATGGAGCTGACGGTGAAACCTTGAATGAGATTACTGAGGTTTTAGGTGATAAGCTTTCGTTAAAGGAAATCAACAGCTTTAATAAGTCTTATACTGATGCCTTAACAAAGGGAAGTACAGAAAAATTCAAGCTTAATATTGCAAATTCAGCCTGGTATAAGTCAGGAATAGGCCTTAGCTTAAAGAAGGATTTTGAGAATAATCTAAAGAATTATTACAATGCACAGATTAAGTCAGTAGCCTTTGATAAGAGCACCGTAAAGGAAATTAATAGCTGGGTGAGCAAAAATACTGACGAAATGATAAATAAAATTGTAGATGAGTTTAATGGATTAGAAAGGCTGAATTTAATAAATGCTGTTTGCTTTGATTCTAAGTGGAAGGATCCATATAAAGAGGATGATGTAAAAGAGAATCAGAATTTTACTAATTCAAAGGGTGAGACTGAAAAGGTCACAATGTTAAACAGTTCCGAGGAATATGCCTTTAAGACAGATTACGCTGAGGGCTTTGTAAAGGATTATTCAGGAGATAGATATAGATTTGTTGCCATATTACCTAATAAGGGCTTATCAAATGCTGAGGTAATGGAAAAGCTTTCAGGTGATGAATTCATTAAGATCATGGATAGTCTTGAGAGACCTGATGAATTATATGTTAAGATTCCTGAATTTACATACGAGTACGAGTCAGAAATGACAAGCACCTTAAAGAAGCTCGGTATAAAAAAGGCCTTTACTGATTCTGCAGAATTAACTGAGATATTTGATCAAAAAGAGTCATTATCTGTAAGCGGAGTTTTACATAAGACATTTATTAAGCTAGATAAGGAAGGCACAAAAGCAGCTGCAGTTACTTCAATATTGGTAGGCTGTACAAGCATTCCGCAAAAACTTGATATTAGACGTATTTATTTAGATAGACCATTTATTTATGCAATAGTTGACACTGAATATAATTTACCTGTATTCGTAGGTGCTGTAAATAGCATAAAATAAGATGGAATAAGGAAGTAGGCACTATAAATAGCTTAAAATAAGATGGCATAAGGAAATAGGCACTGTAAATAGCATAAAATAAGATGGTATAAGGAAATAGGCACTGTAAATAGCATAAAATAAGATGGCATAAGGAAATAGTATTATGATGAAGTAGAATTTTGATGTAACAGTGCAAATAAATGCTACCATAATAATAATAATAATAATAATAATAATAATAGCAAAATAATAGGGCAGGGTGATAAAATATGACCTCCATACTAGAACTTTTTCTGGTATGGAGGAATTTTTATATTAAAATTTTACGCTGTATTTATATAGCTTATTTTTACGGGATAAAAATTGACTTTAGTTGACGAATTGCTGAATATGTGCTAGAATTAAGTAGTCTATGTGGTAGAAAAATATGATTTTTAGTAACTAAAAATAGTAAAATATTGTAAAATGAATGGAGGCAGGCTTTGGATTTTTTGTCAGATATTAAGCCAGTGCTTAAGGAGCTTTTAGATGAGCTTTTAAAGAAATATCCATATGCATCTATACTTGCACAGGATAATTATGCGAAGGATTACAGTGTTTCAGCGCAGGGAACAGTAATAAAGGAAAATGAGCTTCTTACTGGAAGAGGCTTTGTTGTGCGCGTTTTTGACGAAGAGATAGCAGAGTTTTCTTTCAATGATATAAGCAAGGGAACTCTTGGAATGATACTGACTAAGATAGATAGAAATTTAGCTCAGCTTAAGGCAAATGTTCCAGGTCTTATCCATAGAAAAAAGATAAAGGTAAATAAGCTTTTTATTGAAAAGTTAGATGGAGTTGACAAGATAGAATTTGATAAGAGTACTCCGTTTGAAATTGATCCAAGGACTGTAAAGGATAAGGATGTTGTTAAAAAGCTTACTAAAGCTAGTGAGGCTGGAAGAGCACTTAAATATGACAATGCAAATGTAATAGATTGTCAGGTTCGTTTTAATTATCAGTGCATTGATAAGCTTTTCCTTTCAAAAAATAAGGATTTAAGACAGCATATTACCTGGACTGTAGGTGCTTTCGTTACAATTGTTGAAAGAGATGGCAAGATAAAGACAGGTTATAAGCCATTTTCATTGCTTGGAGGCGCTGAAATCCTTGATAAATTAAAGGAAGGCGCTAAGTCAGCAATAGATAGGGCTGTGCTTCTTCTTGATGCAGAGCCTATTACGCCAGGAACCTATGAGTGCATTACTTCTCCTGCTGTTACAGGAATGATTGTTCATGAGGCCTTCGGTCACGGTGTTGAAATGGATATGTTCATGAAGGACAGAGCTCTTGCTAAACATTATATTAATAAGAGAGTTGCTTCAGATCTTATCACAATGCACGATAGTGCGTTAGCATCCGAGGATCCTACTTATAATAATGTTGCAACTTACTTCTTTGATGATGAAGGAACTCTCCCTAAGGATACTGTAATCATTGAAAAGGGTATTTTAAAGAGAGGAATGTGCGATCTTGTTTCTGCAATAAATCTCAATAAGGAATCTACAGGTAATGGCAGAAGAGAGAGCTATAGCCGTAAGGCATATACAAGAATGACAAATACCTATTTTGAAGGTGGTACGGATAGCGTTGAGGATATGATAAAGTCTGTTGAATATGGCTTTCTGCTTGAGGATCCTTCAAATGGAATGGAAGATCCAAAGAACTGGGGCATTCAGTGTATGGTAAATACTGCACGTGAAATAAAGGATGGCAAGCTTACTGGAAAGGTATTTTCACCTATAGTGCTCACAGGATATGTTCCAGATCTTCTTAAATCAGTTTCAATGCTTTCGCCTTTTGATTCTCTTGGGGGAAGTGGTTTCTGTGGCAAGGGCTATAAGGAATGGGTCAAGGTTTCAGATGGAGGCCCATATATGAAGGCTAAGATTACATTAGGTTAATATAGTAATTCGTTTTAGTAAAAGATTAGATGAAGGACTTTCTTTTTAAAGTGAAGGGACGATATGATAGATAAGATAAAAGAAGCGTTAAAAAAGGCAAAAGTAAACATTTATCAGATAAAGGAAGTAAAAAGCCTTTCTGCAGAGCTGTTTTTTGTAAAGCATGAATTAAATACCAGAAGAATGACTGATAAGGTTGAATATACTGTAAAGGTATTTAATGAATTTGAAGAGGATGATAATCATTATTTAGGTGAGGCTTCAGTTACTTTACCAGCTTATAGCATAATTACTTCAGCTGAAATGGTAAAGAAATTTAAGGAAGCTTATAAGAATGCAGCCTTTGTAAAGAATAAGTATTATAGTCTGCCTGATAAGGAGGCAGCAGGAAAGTTCAGACCTGATACTCAGAAGAATTTTAATGGAAAAACTGTTCAGGAAGTAGCAGGAGATGTTGCAATGACAGTTTTCATGGCTGAAGAAGATCACCTGCGAGGTGGTAACTCTTTTGATACTCCGATAGAGGATATTATCAAGGAGGGAAGGTCTTTCCTTAATTCTCTTGAAGTTTATGCCATAGATAAGACAACGAGAATCATTAATTCAAATGAACTCGACGTAAGCTTTAAGGAGCAGATTACTGAAGGTGAGATTGTTGTTCAGTGCAAGAAGAAGGAAGATGTTGAGCTCTTTAGAGAGTTTTATTATAAGGGAACCGAGAATGATATCTTATCTAGAATGGTAAGAGAATTCCTTTCAATGGCTGAGCTAAGAAGTGAAGCCATAAAGTTCAAGCTGACCGATAATAAGCCTCTTCCTGTAATTTTATATGGTGACAGCGTGCGTGAGATGCTGCAGTACTATGTTGAAAAGACTCTTGCATCTTATGTATATCCTCATTATTCTGATTATAAGGTCGGAAAAGAGGTTCAGGATGCTGATAATGCACCTCATTCCTTTGATGAGATAAATATTACTCTTAATGCACCTGCGCCTTATGACGAGGAAGGCAGAAGCATTGATGATAAGGTAATAATAAAGGATGGTATCTGTAAGGTTATCCATGGTGGCAGCAGATTTTCAGAGTATCTTGGAATTGAGCCAGCTGGTGTATATGTTAAGGGAGGCCTTACTGCTGAGCCTACTGCGTTTTTCTCAGTACCTGCAGGAACTCATACTTTATCCGGCCTAAAAAACGGCAGATATCTCGAAATTATGGGCTTCTCTGATTTCCAGGTGGATCCTATTACTGGAGAGTTCGGCGGTGAGTTCAGACTTGCAATCCTGCACATTGATGATGCATGCATACCTGTAACAGGTGGAACAATAAATGGAATAGTTGATAAGAGCTCTAATACCTTTAAATTCTCAAAAGAAATGCAAAAGAGCAATGGCTTTAGCGGACCTCTTGCTTTAAAATTTGATAGAGCTTCAGTTGGCTGTAAGCTTTAAAAAATTTTTTATTACCAATTTTGATAAAATCAATTCATTTTTAGTAGTTTAAAATGCAAAGAAAATAGATTATATTTAGATATGATTGTTTTGCTCGCATAAGAAAGGAATATATGGACGAATTTAAAATGTATAATACGCTTTCACATAGCGTAGAGGTATTCAAACCAAATGAAGAAGGAAAGGTTAAGATGTATACCTGTGGTCCTACAGTGTACCACTTTGTGCATATTGGTAATCTTCGTACCTATATCATGGAGGATATTCTTGAAAAGTCACTTAGATATATCGGTTATGATGTTAAGAGAGTAATGAACATTACTGATGTCGGTCATCTTACAAGTGATGCTGACGAGGGTGAGGATAAGATGGTTAAGGGTGCTCAGAGAGAGCATACCACAGTAATGCAGATAGCTAAGCACTATACAGACTGTTTTATGGATGACATAAAGTCACTTAATATAAAGAAGCCTGATGTTATAGAGCCTGCTACTAACTGTATTCCAGAATTCAAGAATGTTATTTCAGGTCTTCTTAAGAAGGGCAAGGCATATACAGCAGGTGGAAATGTTTATTTTGACACCTCTAAGATTGATAATAAGTATTATGTATTTGGTAATGACATGAAATCTGAGGATCTTCAGGTAGGTGTAAGAGATGATGTAACTGAAGATACCAATAAGCATAATAAGGCGGATTTCGTTCTTTGGTTTACAAAGTCAAAGTTCGAGGATCAGCAGCTTAAGTGGGACAGTCCATGGGGAGTAGGTTACCCTGGCTGGCATATTGAATGCTCATGTATTTCTATGAAGCATTTAGGTGAGCAGCTCGATATTCACTGCGGCGGAGTTGATAATATTTTTCCTCATCATACAAATGAGGTTGCTCAGTCTGAAGCATATCTTGGACATAAGTGGTGCAATTACTGGTTCCATGTTGTTCATCTTAATGATGCTGAAGGTAAGATGAGTAAGTCTAAAGGAAATATCCTTACAGTAAGTGTTCTTAAGGAAAAGGGCTTTGATCCTATGGATTATAGATTCTTCTGCCTTTCATCTCATTATAAAAAGCCTCTTTTATTCAAGTATGATTTATTAGAGAATTCGAAGAATGCTTATGAGAAGCTTGTTTTAAAAATAGCTCAAAATATAAAGGCAGCAGATGAAAATAAGTTAAATGAACTACTTAAGGCTGTTGGTGAGATTGACTTTACTGATGGTGCTACCTTTGATTATACTGTTGAGCAGGGAAAGAGCGCATATACTCAGGCAGAGGATTCTCTTTTCAGTGAGCAGGCAGTAGAGTTAAAGAAGGCATATAAGGCAGCTATCTGTAATGATATTAATACTTCAGATGGAATTACTGTTATTTATGATGTTCTTAAGTCATCCATTACTCCAGAGGAAAAGGTTGCACTCATTGCTGATTTTGATAAGGTGCTTTCTCTTAATCTTGTTGAGAATGCAAAGAAAAAGGCAGCAGCAGAAAAGCTTCATGATGATAATGAAGATGGCGTGGCAGATAATGAGTTTACAGCTTATATAAAGAGTAAGATAGCTGAGCGTAAGGAAGCTAAGAAGGCTAAGGACTTTGCTAAGGCAGATGCAATTAGAAATGAGCTTCTTGAGAAGGGCGTTGAGCTTAAGGATACTAGAGAAGGAACAGTCTATACAATAAAGGCTTAATAAGGGTGAAAGTATAAGATTTTAAGAAAAAGCTTTAAGAAAAGCAAGAATATAAGCTTTAAGAAAAGCAATAATATACGCTTTAAGAAAAAGCATTAAGAAAAGTTTTAAATAGCAAGCTCTTGTAGGGGAAAATACAAGAGCTAATTGTGAACTAGGTAATGAATTTAGTATTTAGATAGTTGATGTAGGGGATTGTTGGCCAAAGAAAGAGAGGTCAGTATGAAGGGAATGCTTAAAAGGCGACTTTTAGGTACGGTTTTGAAGACGTTTTCCATTTTCAGTGTATTCAGTGCAATTGCAGCTGTTGTAGCAATACTTGTAGTTGAACAGATGCCGCTTTTCTGGGGAATTACTGTTGCTATACTTATTTTGTATATACCATTTAAGGTGTGTTATGGAATAATTAAAAGAGATTTTAATCTCCGACTTGAGTCGTTAAATCAGCTTTGCGATGCGATAGAGTTAGTAAATGAAGAAAAGCCGGATTATACGGCGTATGAAGATAAAAAGAAAATCGATAATATTCTTCGCGCATTTGAAATTGTAACAGATGATGAAATTGGCTGGATTGCAGAGAACTATGGTGCTATGGTGAGGAGCAAGCAGCTTACTGCCCAGGATGCGAATCTTGCAAATTATGATAAGAGACGCTGGGAAAGGAGAGGAGAGAAGCTTAAACAGGAAAAAGAGGTATTTGAGTCTCATGCTGAGCACGATCCGCTTACAGGTCTCCTTAATAGAAAGGGCTTTGAAGAGAGAGCCGATAATCTATTAAGGGAAAATGCCTATAATATGTCAGCCTATATTATGATTGACCAGGATAACTTCAAGGGAGTTAATGATGGATATGGTCATATGACCGGTGATGAGGTACTTAAGAGAACTGCAAGAATACTTAGAAATTCCTTTAGATCCGGTGACCTGGTTGCCAGGGTAGGTGGAGATGAGTTTTGCGCGTTTCTTCCTCACATTGCCGGTAAGGACTGGATAGAGGAAAGATTAGATAGCATTGAAAGAAACATAAAGGAAGAATTTACCTGTAATGGAATGATGATGCATGTTTCAGTATCTATTGGAGCGGCGATTTATCCAGAGGCAGGAGGTTCTATAGAAGAGCTCTATTCTTCAGCTGATAAGGCGCTTTACGCAGCAAAGGATGCAGGAAAGGGAAGATTTGAGGTTTATTCACCTTTGCGTTACGGAAATACTAAAAATACGGTTACTTCAAATCTTGCTGGAATGGAAACAAACTTTACAGATAGTAATAATTATTAAAATCAGAGCATTATCTTTTTCTAAGAAACAGAAAAAGATAATGCTTTTTTATTATCAAAGAAACAGAAGATGATGCTTTTTATTTTCCAAGAAACAGAAAATGATGCTTTATAAGTATATTTTAAATTGTCAGATAAAATTGTGAATTTGTTAAAAATTTGGCAAGATTCACAAAATGTTCACAAATTATTAGCACTCACCTATTGACAGTGCTAATAATTTATGTTATAATCCTGGTTGTAAGATAAATAAAAGAAAGGAATCTTACAGAACTATTACCCGTAGACAATTTAATTTTTATATGAAGCGTATATCTAGAAAAAAGACACGTAATAAAACGCACACACAACACAAAAACACACACATACTTAAGTCTGATTTTTAGGTATAACGCTTCAAAAGGAGGACATTATGTTTGAACCTAGTATTTTTGGAGAAGATGTATTTGATAATTTTGACAGGATGTTTATGCCAAGTGGTTTTTACAGACCTGATTATGGCTTCAACCAGGGAAACGGGAAGAAGGATAAGGGCCTCATGAAGACAGACGTAAAGGAAACAGATGCCGGTTATCAGATAGATATGGATATCCCAGGCTACAAGAAGGATGAAGTTTCTGCAAAGCTTGAGAATGGATATCTCACAATTACAGCTAGTAAGAATACTGAAAATGACAAGAAGGATGAAGAAGGTCATTATATCCGTAAAGAGCGTTTTAGTGGAATATGCACAAGAAGCTTTTACATTGGAGAAAATATAAAGCAGGAAGATATAAAGGCAAGCTTCCATGATGGAATTCTTACCCTTAATGTTCCAAAGGAGGATCCAAAGAAGGTAGAGGAAAGCAAAAATATTTTAATAGAAGGTTAATTAATTAGTTAATTGGTAGTTGACTGGATTAATCATTTGATAAAAGTTAATAATAAAAGAGCCGGAATCTGAATAATCAGGTTCCGGCTTTTTTTATTAAAGCTATTTAGGAAATTAACAGAATTCTGGCAATCCGTTATGATAGGTGATACTTACTTCGCCCTGGATAAGAGGAAGGATATAATCCTTTAATTCCTGAGTGATGTCATGTCCATCTGGAGTGATCCAGCTAACAGGGACACTTTTTGCCTCATTTGCTATCTTTGATATTTCTGCATAGTCACATTTAGTTTCATAAGGAGCATTTGATACTCTCTTTAGAGTAACCATTACGCCGCTCTTATTTTCAGTTGCAAGCTTGATGCCATAAGCACCCTGCTTTTTGGATTCTGCAAGATCTGTTGCTGAAGCCATATGTGCAGCGCAGCGCTGAAGAACGTTTATCTCGATTGAACGGGTCTTTATCTTAAGCTCTTCCTTTACAAGAGTTTCAAGCACCTTACCTACACCGCTTAAATGAGTGTTTCCAAAAATGTCAGCGGTATTATGATTTTTTTCCTTTGCGGAATTAAAGCCTGTTGAAATATATTCTGAAAGTTCTGCAGGAGTATATTCGCAGATATACCTTCCCTCTGCATCACGTATTCCCTCAGAAACAGTAACTATTACATTATTTCTTCTTGTAAGCTCATCTCTTATATTATCAAGGAAAGATACTATATTAAATGGCTTTTCTGGAAGATAGATAAAATGAGGTGCATCGCCTGGATTTCTTCTTGCAAGAGCTGAAGCAGCTGTAAGCCAGCCTGCATCTCTTCCCATTATTTCTATGATGGTAACGCTCTTTACAGGATAAATAAAGGTATCGTAGGTTATTTCACGAACTGTTGCAGCAATGTACTTTGCTGCAGAACCAAAGCCCGGAGTATGATCTGTTTCACAAAGATCATTGTCGATTGTCTTTGGAATTCCTACGAAATTTATTTTCTCACCATGAAGCTTTGCATAGCCTGAAAGCTTACTGATGGTATCCATGGAATCGTTTCCTCCTATATAAAAGAAGGCACCTATATTTAATTTATGGAGCTCATCGAATATTTTTGAATAGACCTCGTCTGTAAAATCAGCTGGAAGCTTATATCTACAAGAGCCAAGGAACATAGCAGGTGTAACGTATAGCTTATCTAGGAAACCAGGAATGGCTGCCATTTCAGTTAGATTGATATAATTTGAAGAAATAACTCCGGTAATTCCATTAAGAGCACCGTAGCAGGTTTCAAAATTCTCATTTTCAAGTGAACCTGTAATTACTCCGCAAAGACTTGCGTTTATTGCTGAAGTTGGACCTCCGGACTGTGCTACAAGACAATTCTTTTTCATGCTATGATTTCCTCCAAGGATTACTAAATGATAAATATGTTTCTACACACCGCCGAATTATAACAGAAAAATATTAAATATGCAATGATTTTCGCGAAAGTTTCGTTAAAGCGAAAATTTTCGCTGATATTTTTATTATCTTGTACTATTAAAATGAGATTTTTTTAATTGCATTTGAGAAAAAGTGTGCTATAATACAGTGTATGTTAGAATATCTGTATTATGGCATTTTTTATTAGTACCTGATATGAAAAGTATAATAGTAAAAGGTTTTTAATTAAATATGCTCAGCATCATCTAGAAGAGAGGTTGTCAGATGAATCATATTACACTTACAGGAAATTTAGGAAGCGGAAAATCGACAGTTTGCGGAATACTTGAAGAAAAGTATGGCTTTGAGCCCTATGCGACTGGAAAGGTCCAGAGAAAGATAGCTGAAGAAATGGGAATTTCTGTGCTTGAAATGAATAAGCTCATGAAGAAGGATCATAAGTATGATCATCTCATTGACGATACTACAGCAAAGATATCCAGAGAAAATCCGGATAAGAAAATAGTTTTTGACTCAAGACTTGCATGGAATTTTGTTGAAAAATCCTTTAAGGTATTCCTGTCAGTAGATATTGATGAATCGACTAGAAGAGTATTTTCTGATGCAAGCAGGGGCAATGTTGAAAAATATAGTTCTCTTGAGGATTGTAAAAATCAGCTTATTGCGCGTGCAACTGAGGAAAATACAAGATATCATGAACTCTACAATCTAAATTATTTTGATTATAATAACTATGATCTTGTTTTAGATTCGACCTATGCAAGCCCGGATCAGGTAGTTGAGACACTTGCAAAGGAGGCCGAGGCCTTTGATGAAAAAGCGGATAAGAGCAAGGGACATATTCTTTTATCTCCAAAGAGACTTCTTAAAGAGATAGGAATATTTGTTGATGAGTCAGGTGATGTTTCAGAAGATGATAAAAAGAAATATGCTGATGCCATGAGCCGAGAGGTTTTTGATGTAAAGAGCGATGGCTTTAGCTTTGAGCCTGTACTTAATGAAGAGGCTCAGGAGAAGCTCATAGACGCAGTGCTTGCAGGCGTAGTTTTTGTACGTTGCAGATTGGTGTAAATCGTCAGATGGCATAAGTTATTAGTAAGATAAGTAAATGACATAAGTTATTAGTAAGATAAGTAAATGGCAGATGTAAATAAGTAGTTTAAGCTAATAGAAAAAGAAAAAAGAAAAGAAAAAATATATTATTTAATATAGAAGAAAGAGGATTATTATGGCAGAGGAAAAGAAACTGGTAGAGCAGATTACTTCAATGGATGAGGATTTTGCGCAGTGGTATACAGATGTATGTATCAAGGCAAATCTCATTTCATATTCACAGATCAAGGGATTTATGGTTATTAAGCCAGATGGTTATGCAATCTGGGAAAATATCCAGAGACACCTTGATGATAGATTTAAGGCGACAGGTGTACAGAATGTATACATGCCTATGCTTATTCCGGAGAGCCTTCTTAAGAAGGAGGGAGAGCTTGTTCAGGGCTTCGCACCAGAGGTAGCGTGGGTTACTGCAGGTGGTACAGAGCCTCTTACAGAGCGCCTCTGCGTTAGACCAACATCAGAAACAGTATTTTCAGATTTCTATAAGGATGATGTTCAGTCATATAGAGATCTTCCAAGATTATATAATCAGTGGTGTTCAGTAGTTCGTTGGGAAAAGGAGACAAGACCATTCCTTCGTTCACGTGAATTCTTATGGCAGGAGGGACATACCATCCATGCAACAAAGGAAGAGGCTGAGGAGAGGACACAGCAGATGCTTGATGTCTATGCAGACTTCCTTAGAGAGGATATGGCTATCCCTACTATCAAGGGAAGAAAGACAGATAAGGAAAAGTTTGCAGGTGCAGAGGCAACCTATACAGTAGAAGCACTTATGCATGATGGAAGAGCACTTCAGAGCGCTACTAGCCATTTCTTTGGACAGAAGTTCGCAGAGGCTTATGACATCAAGTTCACAGATAAGGACAATAAGCTTAAGTATGTATGGCAGACCTCTTGGGGATTAACAACTAGAGTTATCGGTGCCATGATAATGGTACATGGTGATAATTCAGGTCTTGTACTTCCACCTAGAATTGCTCCTACACAGGTAATTATCGTACCTATCATGCAGAAGAAGGAGGGTGTTCTTGAGAAGGCAGCAGAGCTTAAGGACAGACTTTCAAAGAGCTTTAGAGTTAAGGTTGATGATACAGATAAGACACCTGGCTTTAAGTTTGCTGAAGCTGAAATGCGCGGTATCCCGGTAAGAATTGAAATCGGACCTAAGGACATCGAAAAGAATCAGGCAGTTATAGTTAGACGTGACACAAGAGAAAAGCAGTTCGTTTCACTAGATGACCTTGAGGCAAAGCTTGCTGAGACTCTTGAGAAGATGCAGGCAGATATGCTTGAGAGAGCAGAGAAGAGAATTGAAGAGCTTACAACTGAGGCTAAGACCTTTGATGAATTCAAGGAGAAGGCTTCACAGAAGAACGGCTTCATCAAGGCTATGTGGTGCGGCGATTTAGAGTGTGAAGAGAAGGTTAAGGCAGAGGCAAGCTATACAAGTAGATGTATTCCATTTAAGCAGGAAAAAATTTCAGATGTTTGTCCATTCTGTGGAAAGCCAGCAAAGCAGCTTGTTTATTGGGGTAATGCATATTAATAAATATTGGCTAAATGTAAAAATATTACATATTAAATGCTGATTTTAAAATTAATTAAATAAAACAAATGGCTTTGGAGACATAATTAATGATATAATTATTTTTTCCGAAGCCTTTTTTATTAGGCCCTTTCATAAAGGAGAAAAAATGAAGGTTGTACTTGAGCATCTTACTAAGAAATTCCCAAATAGGAATAAAAAGATAAAGGAAGACGTAATAGCAGTAAATGATTTTAATTTTGAAATACCGGACGGAAAGCTTATAGGACTATTAGGTCCATCAGGCTGCGGAAAGAGCACCATGCTTAATCTTATAAGCGGTCTTGAAACTCCGACAGAGGGAAAAATTTTCTTTGGAGAAGATGATGTAACTAAGCTCCCACCAGAAAACAGGGGCATTGGATTAGTATTTCAGAACTATGCACTCTATCCTCATCTTACAGTAGAAAAGAACATAATGTTCCCTCTTGAAAATTTAAAGGGGGATAAGAAGCTTACCAAGGAGGAGATGAAGAAAAAGGCCCTTGAGACAGCAAAGCTTGTTCAGATAGATGCTTATATGGAGAGAAAGCCTGCTGAATTATCGGGCGGTCAGCAGCAGAGAGTTGCCATAGCAAGAGCTTTAGTAAAGCTTCCTAAGGTGCTTTTACTTGATGAGCCGCTATCTAATCTTGATGCTAGATTAAGACTTCAGACTAGAGAAGAAATAAGAAGGATTCAAAGGGAAACTAAAATTACTACTATCTTTGTAACTCATGATCAGGAAGAGGCCATGAGTATTTCTGACATGATTGTTGTAATGAAGGATGGTTTATTTCAGCAGATGGGAAAGCCTCAGGAGGTATATAATGAGCCTGTGAATCTCTTTGTTGCTAAGTTCCTTGGTACACCTCCTATAAATGTTTTTAAGGCAAAAATAAAAAAAGAAAAGCTTTATATTGGAGAGGCCGAAATCTGTGATGCCAAAAATTTGTCAGATAGAGAGGTATTTGCAGGAATAAGACCTGAGGGAGTTATATTAAATCCAAAGGGCAGACTTACCTGTAAGCTAGACAGAGTTGAGGTAATGGGAAGAGATACTTCAGTTGTATGTACAAATGACCATGCGACTAATGATATCTTAAGATTCATAATACCAGCAGAGAATAAGATAGATGAGGATGATAAGACTGTTTCCTTTGACATCAAGCCTTCAAAGCTGCATGTGTTTGATGCAAAAACAGAAGAGGTCATAAAGCTATGAAGAAAAATAATCTGAAGGCCTGGCTGTATCTGCTTCCAGCGATTTTATTCCTTGGAGTATTTATGGTATATCCGCTTATAGATGTTCTGGTTTATTCCTTTGAGGAGGGCTATAATTTTGCTTCTCAGGAATACTTTGGAACGGGTATCTATAATTATTCCTATGTGCTGCATGATACATACTTTTTGCAGGCGTTAAAGAATACTCTTATACTTGTAATAATAACGGTTCCTTTATCTACGGGAATAGCTCTATTGATAAGTCTTGCGCTTAATTCCATTAAGCCGTTAAAGAATTTCTTTCAGACTGTCTACTTTTTACCGTATGTAACTAATACCCTAGCAGTAGGACTTGTATTTATGGTACTTTTTAAAAAGACGGCCTATTCAGAGGGGCTTATTAATCTTTTGATAAATGCACTAGGTTTTTCAAGTGTTGATTTCATAGATGGACCGTATTGGGCAAAAATGCTTGTTACCTGCATTTATACCATTTGGATCGTAATGCCGTTTAAGATACTTATCCTAACAAGTGCACTTGCTTCCGTTGATGAACAGTACTACAAGGCAGCGAAGGTGGATGGAACCTCTAGGGGAAGAATATTCTTTAAAATTACTCTTCCTATGATTTCACCTATGATATTCTATCTTGTGATTACAGGCTTTATTGGAGCCTTCAAGGCATATTCGGATGAGGTAGCGCTTTTTGGAACTGACCTTAATGCAGCAGGAATGAATACCATGGTAGGTTATGTTTATGACATGCTTTATGGAGATAGCGGTGGATATCCTTCCTATGCTTCGGCAGCAGCGTTGATACTTTTTTCAATAGTATTTACGATAACCATAATCAATCTGCTTATCAGTAAGAATAAGGTTCATTATTGATAAAAAGGAGAATTAATGAGCACATTGACGAATAAATCAACGAATAAATCAACGAATAAATCTGAAAATACAGAAAATGATTTTGATAAAATAGAAAAAAGGGCTCTCATAAGTAAAAGAATAAGACTTACCATCACCTACATATTTCTATCAATCTGGGCTATAGTGGTGTTGTTTCCATTTTACTGGATGATACTTACCTCCATAAAGAGCTATAGTTCTTATAATTCTGAGCATATGCCGAAGTTTTATGCAGCAGATCCTACACTAAAGAATTATGCTGATGCCTTTAGCGCAGTGCCACTTGCGAAGTATTTTCTTAATACTCTTATTTTTACATTGGTCACAACGGCGATTATGATGGTAGTTATCATACTTGCAGCCTTTGCCTTTTCAAGACTGAGTTTTAAGGGAAAGAATATTCTTTTTGCTTTTTTCCTTGCTCTTATGATGATACCGAATGAACTGGTTGTAATTACAAATTTTGTAACCATCACAAACATGGATTTAAGAAATACCTTTACGGGTCTTATTCTTCCATCGGTTACTTCGGTTTTCTACATATATTTACTAAAGGAAAATTTTGAGGCGATACCTGAAAATCTCTACAAGGCAGCGAAGGTAGATGGAACCTCAGACCTTAAGTATTTAGTGAAGGTAATGCTTCCGATTTCTCAGCCTACCATAGTGACCATCATAATTCTTAAGGTAATTGAGTGCTGGAATTCTTATGTATGGCCAAGACTTATAACTGATGATGAGAACTATTACCTTGTATCAAATGGAATTCAGGAGATAAGGGAAAATGGTTTTGGAAGAGAAAATATCCCGGCAATGATGGCAGCAGTAGTTGTTATTTCAGTTCCGCTTATAATACTTTTCCTCATCTTCCATAAGAAGATAATGAACGGTGTTTCAAGAGGAGGTACTAAGGGATGAGAAAGTTTAAATTACTTTTTGCAGCTGTGCTTGTAGGAGCGATGTCTCTTACAGGGTGTCACGGCGGAAAGCGTACCGCAGCCTTTGAAATCCCGGATACCTTCGATGAGGGAAAGAATTATGAAATAACCTTCTGGGCTAAAAATGATACCAATAAGACTCAGGTAAATATTTACGAAAAGACAATAAAGGATTTTGAAAGTATTTACCCGAATATCGATGTTACCTTAAAGACTTATACCGATTATAATACCATTTATAATGATGTAATTACTAATATTTCAACTAATACTACGCCGAATGTGTGCATAACCTATCCGGATCATATAGCAACTTATATAACCGGTGAAAACGTGGTAGTTCCTCTTGATGATCTGATGATGGATTCAGAGTACGGATTAGGGGGAAGTAAAGTAAAATTTGATTCGGTAGGATTTGATGAAATAATACCACAATTTTTAGAAGAGGGCATTATAGGAAATCAGCATTATGCACTTCCCTTCATGAGATCAACTGAGGCCTGCTATATCAATAAGACCTATGTTGAAAAGCTGGGCTATGAAATACCGGAAAACCTTACCTGGGATTTTGTATGGGAGGTATCAGAGGCAGCAGTAGCAAGTCTGGATGAAAAAACTGGCATTTATGCAGTTAATGGCCAAAATGTCATGATCCCGTTTATTTATAAGTCAACTGATAATATGCTAATAACCATGCTAAGGCAGCTTGGTGCGGGATATTCAGATGCGTCCGGAAATATTGAAATATTTAATGAGGATACCAAAGAGATAATGAGAGAGGTCTATTTCCATGGAAAGACAAAGGCCTTTTCGACCTTTAAAATCTCAAGCTATCCTGGAAATTTCTTAAACGCAGGTCAGTGCCTTTTTGCGATAGATTCAACCGCGGGAGCTACCTGGATGGGAAGCGATGCACCGCTTGGAGATATAGCCAAAGAAAATATAGTAGATTTTGAAACAATAGTAAAAATGATTCCTCAGTACGATGTAAATAATGCCAGGATGATATCTCAGGGACCTTCTGTATGTGTATTTAATAAAGAAGATTCGGGAGAAGTACTTGCAAGCTGGCTTTTCACGCAGTTCCTATTAACTAATGATGTTCAGATAGCCTATTCAAAAACTGAGGGCTATGTTCCGGTAACTATAAAGGCTAAAGAGAGCAGTGAATATATGGACTATCTCTCGCGTGAGGGAGAGGATAATAATGAGCATTACTATGTAAAGATCGAGGCGGCAAAGCTCTTACTTGATAATACTGATAAGACCTTCGTTACACCGGTTTTTAATGGCTCGGCGTCGCTTAGAAATGCAGCAGGTCAGCTCATTGAGGATTCTGTAAAGGCTGCAAGGAGAAAGCAGGATATGACAAGTGAGGAGGCCATAGAGGCTGAGTTTAAAAATATAACCTCGCTCTATAGGCTTGATCAGCGAAGTGCTCAGGGCAACACAGAAGGAAAAGCTGCACTCGGAAAGCTACCTGCGGCTTCTGTAGCATTAATAGTCACTCTTATAATAGTATGGATTTTTATACTGATTTATGTGATATTTAGCAGAATAAGGGCCAAAAACAGGGCATAAAACTGTACAATTTGACTATTGCAAATTGACTGGAAACTTGTATAATAAGGGTGTTCATGACAATAGACCAGTTTAACTGGTATGAAAGAGGAGAAAATTATGAAGAAGAAATTCGCATTATTATCAGCATGTGTACTTGCAATGGCAGTTACAACAAGCTGCGGAAAAAATCAGGACACTACTACAACTACAACAACAGCGGCAGAAGCAACAACAGTAGCTGAAGACACAACAGTAGCTGAGGACACAACAGTAGCTGAGGACACAACAGTAGCAGAGGACACAACAGCAGCAGAGGACACAACAGCAGCAGAAGATACAACAGCAGCTACAGCAGAAGCTGCAGCAGTTATGTCATATGCAGATTATGTAGCAGCTGATATTGACACAGCAGTTACAGTAGAGACATATGTTCAGGCTACACAGTCATGGTGGGATAATACTATCACAGCTTATACACAGGATGAAGATGGAGCATATTTCATCTATGGAATGGCTTGTTCAGAGGAAGATGCAGCAAAGCTTGTTCCAGGAACAAAGATCAAGGTATCAGGTTATAAGTCAATCTGGTCAGGTGAAGTTGAGATTGTAGATGCTACATTTGAATTCGTGGAGGGAGCAGATTCATATATTGCACCAGCTACAGATGTAACAGCATTCCTTGGTACAGATGATATCGAGAATTACATGAACCAGTTCGTAAGTTTTAAGGGACTTACAGTTGAGGCAGCATCAGAGGACGGAGCAGCTTTCCTTTACAAGTATGATGGTTCAGGAGCAGATGGTGACGATCTTTACTTCAATGTATCAGATGCTAATGGAAATAAGTATTCATTTACAGTAGAGTCATATCTTTGCGATAATACAACAGATGTTTATTCAGCAGTTAAGAACCTTACAGTAGGACAGAAGGTAGATCTTGAAGGTTTCTTATATTGGTATGAGGGTGTTAATCCACACATCACATCAGTAACAGTTGTAGAATAATATTGTTTTATAGATAAAAAACAGTATGTAAGAGCAATAAGTTAAAGCGCTAGCTATTTTGAGTTTAAACTTAAATTTATAAATTTGCGGTGTAGAATCATTTCTACACCGTTTTTTTATGGCATAAGCCTACTGCCTCTACCTAATCTAATTTATGATATTCACCTATGAATTCTTTTGAGTTCATAGGGACTTCTTACTTTCGTTAGAGGATATGACGGCAGAAGAAGCTCTCAATGCCTAAATTTGAAAAAAATAATTACTGAAGTGAAAAGTTTATTTCCTCTCTGAAATAAATAATTTGTATTTAATAATTGA
>JAEEGI010010073.1_pt1 | contig 20574 bp, 22 predicted proteins | sample 8958751 | NCBI WGS metagenome assembly JAEEGI01 (sample SAMN16246545, study PRJNA631951) | gut metagenome | biome: gut microbiome; feature: rumen; material: KS-attached | host: Bos | place: Iran: Karaj | collected 2018-10 | reverse complement strand
CTCCTGCTGGTTCTCCTGCCTGGATGGCCACCTTCTCAGACTTGATGAACTTGCTGCTATGTTTCTTCGTATTACTTTTCTCTATGTCTAGTACAGATACTGAAAAGTTCCAGGAAGTTATTGCAAGTATTCAGTCTAGCTTTAGTATTTTTTCTCAGGGCGGCACCTCAATTGGTGAGGGGCAGATGATATCATCAGGTATCAGTCAGCTTGAGATGTTTGATGACTATTTCAATAGTGTTCATGACGGTGATGATGAACAGTATGAAAAAGAAGGCGCAAGTGAAAACGAAAACGAGGGAGAACAATCAGAAGATGGTTCTGCTGAAACTGAGGGCGATGTTAGTTCAAACGGCGTTTCAGTAGAGGAAGCACAGGAAGCTCTCGAACAAGCTGGCGCAGGCGAAAGCGAATCTATTGCAGAAGAAATAGAATCTCAGCTTAGTGAATATGGTCTTCAAGACCAAGTAGAAGTAGATTTTAATGCAAACTACGTAATGATTACCATAAATGGTGCGTTACTGTTTGATTCAGGTAAGGCAGTTCTTACAGAGGATGCTCTTACCATAGTTGATAATCTTTCAAAGATACTTGCTCAGTATGATAACAATATCATTGAGATAGAAGGTCATACAGATAATGTTCCGATGTCATCTGGAACATATGAAAACAATGATGTGCTTTCAATGTATCGTGCACTTTATGTTGCAGATAGAATCAGAGAAGTCACAGATTTGAATCCAGCATACATTAAATCAGCTGGACGAGGAGAGTATGTACCTATTGCTGACAACAGCACAGCAGAAGGACGCGCGCGAAATAGACGTGTCGAAATCAAAATATATAATTCATACTCGTCAGATATAGCCGAGTAGAAAGGCAAATCATGAAAAAGAATTTGATTACAGTAATTATACTGGCACTTGTTGTTGTGAATCTTGTTCTTACAGCGGTTCTTACAATTACAATTATTCCTGAGACACAAAAGGCCAACGAGCTGATCACAAAAGTGTGCTCTGCAATCGATTTGGATTTGCAAGCAGGAGATACAGCTGGATCTCTTAGTATTGATGTTGCAGATATGGTAGATTATCCTGTTAATGGTGGAGAGACACTTACAATCAATCTTGTTGATGGATATGCAGTGCTTGGTATATCATTATCACTTGATAGCACCAATGAAGATTACGCTACATATGCAGCTGATGGAACTTTATCGGGCCAGGATAATATCATTAGTGATAAAATAAATTCTGTTATTAAAAAGCATACAGTACAGGAAATGATAGATAATGAAGATGAAATCAAAGAAGAGATTCTTGAAGAGCTTCAGACTCTATTCAAATCTTCATTTATCGTTAGAGTGAACTTCTCTAGTGCTACTTATCAGAAACAGTAATCTGTAAGTAGAAATTATTGGGACGAATGGTGGTGAGAAAGCTTGGGAGACGTTCTTTCACAAAACGAAATAGATAATCTGCTTAATGCGTTGACCAGCGGTGAGCTTGACGCCGAGGAGATTAAAAATAATAAAGAAAAGCCAGTAAAGAACTACGATTTTGCTAGACCTTCTAAGTTTTCTAAGGAACACCTTAGAACAATGGAAATCATTTTTGAGCATTATGGCAGATTGTTATCAACAAACTTGCCTATATTCCTCAGAAAGAATATACAGGTAGAGGTTATGAACTCGGAAGCTGTTACTTACATGGAGTTTTCAAATTCTCTATCAAATCCAGTTCTTTTAGGTATTGTAGATTTTTCTCCCCTTGAGGGAAATATTATTGTAGAAATGGCTTCTAATCTGGGATTTGCCATGGTTGATAGAATGCTTGGCGGAGAGGGGGAACCTCTTGACAAGATTAGAGATTTTTCAGAAATAGAGCTTCTCATTATTGAGAGAGTAATGACATCATGCGTAGACTTGCTTAGGGAACCATGGGAAAACGTTTTGGATGTTCATCCAAGACTAGAGCGAATCGAAACAAACTCACAGTTCGCTCAGATTATCTCTCCTTCAGAGATGATTGCTATTGTCACAGTCAATATTAAAATTGGCGATGTAGAAGGACTTATGAATGTTTGTCTACCTTTTATAACTTTAGAGCCAGTTATGGACAAATTAAACACAAAGTTCTGGTATAGTAGTCAGAAGGAGAAAACAGGTGAAAGCTATTCAGATGCTGTGGAAGCTTTAATTAATCATGCTAAGATACCTGTAAAGGCAGTTCTTGGCAACAGCACAATTACCGTTGCGGATTTTTCACAGCTTCAGGTTGGAGATATAGTCAGACTTGATACAAAAGTCGACGATGAGTTGGATGTTTTCGTGGGAGATATTAAGAAGTTCCAAGCCCTTCCGGGAGCATCAGGCAAAGATTATGCGGTTAGAGTGACACAAATTATAAGGGAGGAACAGTAGAATGGGCGATGGTGTATTATCACAGGATGAGATAAATGCACTACTTAGTGGCGGAATCCCCGATGCCCCTGCTGGCGAGCCATCATCTGGTGGCGGAGAGCTTTCAGAGCAGGAAATCGATACAATCGGTGAAGTTGCCAACATAAGCATGGGAAGTGCGGCCACAACTTTATTTTCTCTTGTTAATCAAAAGGTTGAGATTTCAACACCAGTTGTTAGCGAAACAAACTGGCAGGAATTAGCATCTGGTTACGACAACTCTTGTGTAGTTGTTCGTATTGGATATACAAAGGGTATTGATGGTAGCAACGTTCTTGTATTAAAAGAAAATGATGTTAAGGTCATTACCGACCTGATGATGGGCGGAGATGGAACCAATACAGATGGTGAAATTTCTGATCTTCATTTATCAGCTATTTCAGAAGCTATGAATCAGATGATGGGAGCGAGTGCAACCTCACTTTCATCTATGCTGAACAAAATGGTAGATATTTCACCACCAACAGCGCAGCTTACAGATTTGGCTACAATTGATGGTGGAGAGATAGATGAATTCTTGAAAGGCAATTTCGTAAGAATTGCATTCAAGATGGAAATTGGAACATTGGTAGACAGTGAGATGATGCAGTTGTATCCAATCTCGCTTGCCAAGGAAATGTGTGGTTCAGTTCTTAACAATATGGAATCTGACTCCAATTCAACAGTTGATGACGGAGTTGCGGAAGCTGCACCGGCAGCTGCTCCAGAACCAGCACCAGCACCTGCTCCACAGGCAGCGCCTCAAATGCAGGCTCCACCTCAGATGGACCCAAGCATGATGCAGGGACAGCCAATGCAGGGACAACCTATGATGCCATATATGTACGCACCTGGACCACAGGTAAATGTACAACCGGCACAGTTTACTCCATTCGGACCAGGCTTTGCAGCTCAGTTCGCTCAGGAGAATATCGACTTGATTCTTGACGTTCCTTTGGAAGTTACAGTAGAATTAGGTCGTACAAACAAAACAATCCAAGATATTTTGGATTTTGCACCAGGTACCATCATCGAGCTAAATAAAATAGCCGGTGAACCAATAGATGTACTTGTTAATGGCAAGTATGTGGCAAAAGGCGAGGTAGTAGTTATCGAAGAGTCTTTTGGCGTACGAATAACAGAAATTATCAAAGAATAAATATATTTAAGGAGATGAAGACATGGCTAAAAACATTTTAATCTGTGATGACGCTGCTTTCATGAGAATGATGATCAAGGACATTCTCACAAAGAATGGCTACAACGTAGTCGGAGAGGCTGAGAACGGAAAGATTGCTGTTGACAAGTATGCAGAACTTTCACCAGATCTCGTTCTTCTTGACATCACAATGCCAGAAATGGATGGCATCGGGGCTCTTAAGGCTATCAAGGAAAAGGATCCTAATGCATGCGTTATCATGTGCTCTGCAATGGGACAGCAGGCAATGGTTATCGAGGCTATTCAGTCTGGAGCCAAGGATTTCATCGTTAAGCCATTCCAGGCTGAGCGTGTTCTTGAGGCTGTTAAGAAGGTTATCGGTTAATCATGCTATTTCTTTCAGCGGTAGGAGAGAGCATCTTTCAATTGATTTTTGCTTTAGTGGTATTTGTAGGGGTTTTAGCACTTACTGCATTTGTCACTAAGTGGATTGCAGGCTACCAGAAGACTCAAGGTCTCAACAGAAATCTTGAAATCGTGGAAGGTATCAGACTTGCAACCAATAAATATGTTCAGATTATTAGGGCAGGTGAGGATAGATACTTCGTCGTTGCAGTAGGCAAAGACGAAGTAACCCTTTTAGGGGAGTTATCCTCATCTGAACTTAAAGAACTAGATACTGCTGATACATCTGTACAGATGCCAGTAGACTTTAAATCGATTTTAGATAATCTTTCAAGAAAGAAAAATTAACTGATTGGGCAGAATGTTATGAGTAAATTCAAGAAGGCGTACGTAATTTTTAGCTTAGTCATCACAGCTATGATTGGTTGTTACGCCCTTTTTATGAGTAGTACAACTGTACATGCAACTGAATATAGTGCAGAATATGGGGCAGATAATGAGGATTACGGTGCGACAGAGAACGCACCAAATGCTTCAGACGAGGTTGTTGGAGGCGGAGGATTTACGCTTAGCTTTGATGGCGAAGATGGAAACTTTACGGCTACTCTTAGAATGCTGTTAGTTCTTACAATCATCACGTTATCCCCTTCGATTCTGATAATGCTAACATCCTTTACCAGATGCGTTATTGTTTTACATTTTGTCCGCGCTGCTATTGGAACCAATACAGCGCCTCCAAATCAGATACTGATTGGGTTGGCGTTGTTTTTAACTTTGTTTATTATGTCGCCAGTTCTTACACAGATTAAGACAGAGGCGATTGATCCATTTGATGCAGGCGAAATCACTCAAGATGAAGCGATAGACAATGCGATTGCACCTGTTAGAGAGTTTATGTATGGTCAGACACAGACAAAGGATTTGGATTTGTTCTGTGATATTGCTGGCATTTCGTATGAAGTAGATGACTACGATTCTGTGCCATTTACTGTCGTTGTTCCAGCGTTTATTTTATCTGAGCTTAGAACAGCTTTTATTATTGGATTTCTAATTTATGTTCCATTCATTGTTATAGACATGGTTGTTGCGTCTGTACTTATGTCAATGGGTATGATGATGCTTCCGCCTACCACTATATCCCTACCTTTCAAGATATTGTTGTTCATATTGGTAGATGGATGGAATCTTGTTATTGGCGGGTTAGTCAAGACATTCTATTAGAATTATTAAGGAGAGAATAGGTTATGACTGAAGGACAGGTCTTGGACATTATCAGGAATGCTATATACATTCTTCTGATTACATCATTACCACTTTTACTAGTGTCTCTAGTGATTGGTCTTATAATCAGTATTTTTCAAACGGTCACATCTATTCAAGAGCAAACTCTCACCTTTATCCCAAAGATAGTAGGAGTATTTGCTGCGCTTATGTTTTTCGGCCCATGGATGCTTACAGTTTTGACGGAATATATTACACAATTATGGGCAAATTTTAGTATTTACTTAGGCTAGATGGATGTTTAGTATTGATTTTACATTACAAAATTTTGAATACTTTTTGTTGCTCCTTACCCGCATATCCATGTTTGTAGTAGTGGCGCCTTTTTTCAACACAAGTAATACGCCGGCCAGAGTAAAAATTGGCTTTTCGGCACTTGTTTCACTGCTTCTTTATTTCGTAGTTGATTTTAGCGCTTTGGATTATTCTACAGTTACAGGATATGCTTTTTTAGTTGTTCAGGAAGCAATAACAGGACTTTTAATTGGATTCAGTACTTATTGCTGTAATTTCATAATCCTGTTGGCGGGTAATATGATAGATATGAATATTGGTCTATCTATGGCTCAGGAGTACGATCCAACACTTCAGACAGAGGTTTCTGTTACAGGTACCTTATACAACAATTTCATTATGATTTTCTTGGTTTTGTCTGGAATGCATAGATATATTTTTAGGACATTTTGCGATGCCTACACACTGATTCCTATTGGTGGAACTATTTTTAGATGGGATTCCCTTCTTAGTTCTACCATCATGTTTATTACAGAAATATTTGTAATAGCATTTAGAATTATTCTTCCAGTATTTGCGGTGATTATGATTCTTAATGCCATACTTGGAATCATGGTAAAAGTTGCGCCTCAGATTCACATGTTTTCTGTTGGTGCGCAGCTTAAAATCATTGTTGGTTTCGTAGTATTGTTTTTGACAATTTTCCTATTACCAGATGTTGCAGCATTCATTTTCAAGGAAATGAAAAAGATGCAAACTCTATTTATTCAGGGGCTTTATTGATGAAGGATAATTATCAGGTTTTAATTCCATATAATCTTCAGTTCTTTGCTCCTGACGGTGAGGGTGGAGAGAAGACAGAGCAACCTACCAGTAAAAAACTTTCTGATGCCAGAAAAGAAGGTAAGGTTGCAAAAAGTAAGGAAATTGTTAATGGTATCGCGTTATTAGGGTTCTTTTTAGGACTTAGATTGTTCCTTGGTTTTGCAGGAACACGTATAGAGGATATATTTGCTTGGATATATGCTATAATACCAGATATAGTAGCTATGAATGGCGATGGTATGACTATTGGTACAATAAGTGGGATTTTTCGAATTCTTGTGGCCAAGGTGTTTATTATACTTTTGCCATTTTTGGCAATAGGATTTGTGACAGGCTTTGTTGCCAATCTTGTTCAGGTAGGATGGAAGCCTACTATGAAGCCATTGGAACCGAAGCTTAATAAATTTAATCCGGTTAGCGGATTTAAGCGTATTTTTTCAAAGCAATCAATTGTAAACCTTTTGATGGCTTTGGCAAAAATATTTTTAATCGTTTACATTGCTTACACCAGTATAAAGGATCAGGCGAATAATCTTTTCATCTTGTATGATGTTGCCTTGAAGCAGGCACTCAGCCTTATCTTCCAGATTATCGTCGATACTGGTATGAAGATTAGCATAGTGTATATTGTCCTTGGCTTTGCAGATTATGCATATCAACGTTGGAAATTCAACGACGATATGAAAATGACTAAGCAAGAGGTTAAGGATGAATACAAAAATTCTGAGGGAGATCCTCAGATTAAAGGACAGCAGAGACGTAGGATGATGGAAAGCTCCCAGAGGCGTATGATGCAAAATGTGCCTCAGGCGGATGTTGTTATTACTAACCCTACACACTTAGCTGTTGCAATTTTATATGACAATGAAAAGGATGAAGCTCCAAAAGTTGTTGCCAAAGGTGAAGACTATTTGGCAAAGCGAATTAGAGAGGTGGCTGCTGAAAACAATGTTCCAATCATGGAAAACAAGCCACTAGCTAGAGCTTTGTACGCCACTGTAGATGTAGATGAGGTTATTCCTCCAGAGCTATATCAGGCTGTTGCTGAAATCCTTGCAGTTGTATACACACAGCGTAATAAAGCTGTTTAGAAATAATTTTTGAGAAAGGGGGATGCTTATGGATTTAACTGCCTCAGTTAAAAAAGCTGATGTTGGTATTGCGTTGTATTTGCTCGCTGCAGTTACATTCTTTGTAATTCCTATCCCCAATTTTATCCTAGATATAATGATTGCTTTCAATATTTCAATAGCACTCATTATATTGATGAACGTATTGTTTGTGCAGGAAGTTTTGGATATGTCATTCTTCCCTACACTATTACTTTTTACAACTATTTTTAGAATTTCCCTTAACGTTTCATCTACCAGATTGATTCTTTCAACTGGAGATCCAGGTAACGTTGTATCTACATTCGGTAGTTTCGTTGGTGGTAACAACTTGGTTATTGGTGCCATCATTTTCCTTATTTTGATTATCATCCAGTTCATGGTTATCAATAAAGGTTCTGAGCGTGTAGCTGAAGTATCAGCACGATTCACATTGGATGCTATGCCTGGTAAACAGATGGCTATCGATGCAGATTTGAATACCGGTGCAATTGATGATGCAGAAGCCAAAAGACGAAGAGATAAGATTCAAGAAGAATCAGCTTTCTTCGGAGCTATGGACGGTGCTACAAAGTACGTAAAGGGAGATGCTACAGCGGGTCTTATTATCACTGTAATCAACCTTGCCGGCGGTACGGTTCTTGGAATAATAAACCAGGGTCTTCCATTTGCAGAAGCAATACAGCAGTTTGGTATTCTTACAATTGGTGATGGCTTGGTTTCTCAGATACCTTCACTTTTGATATCTCTTTCTACAGGTATTCTTGTTACAAAGGGATCGAAGGCGGCAGATTTCTCTGGCACTCTTGTAAAGCAGCTGTTTGGTATTCCAAAGGTTCTTTACATTGTTGGTGGAGCTATGGTTTTCCTTGGAATAGCAACACCGCTTAACTGGGTATTATTCTTAGCTTTTGGTGCAGCGTTTATTATCACTGGTTATTCTATTTCAAAGACACTTGGTGAGGAGGAAATAGAGCAGGAGGTTGCTGCAGAAGAGACCGAAGCAGAGGAAATACGAAAGCCGGAAAATGTTGTTTCATTGCTTCAGGTAGATCCAATCGAGTTAGAGTTTGGTTACGGTATCATACCACTTGCGGATGTTAATCAAGGCGGCGATTTGCTAGACCGAGTCGTAATGATTAGGCGCCAGATTGCTCTTGAGCTTGGTACTGTAGTTCCAATTATTCGATTGCGAGATAATATTCAGCTTAATCCTAATCAATATATTATTAAGATTAAGGGTATACAGGTGACAGAAGGAGAAATCCTTTTTGATCATTATATGGCCATGAATCCAGGCTATGTAGAAGAGGAAATAACAGGTATTCCTACGTTCGAGCCTTCATTCCATCTTCCAGCCATTTGGATTACAGAAAGTCAGCGTGAAAGAGCGGAATCTCTCGGATATACAGTTGTAGATCCACCTTCAATTATCGCTACTCACCTGACAGAAGTTATTCGAAGTCACATAGCAGAGTTGCTTACTCGCCAGGATGTTCAAAATCTTATTGATAATCTTAAAGAGAGCAATCCAGTTATTGTTGAAGAGCTTATTCCAAAGCTACTTGGACTTGGCGATGTTCAGAAGGTATTGCAGAATCTTCTTTCAGAAGGTGTTTCAATTCGAGATTTGCTTTCTATTTTCGAAGTTTTGGCAGACCATGCCACAACTACACATGACACAGACGTACTTACTGAGTATGTTCGTCAGGGATTGAAACGAGCAATATCAGGCAGATATTTTGCACCAAACGAGGTCACTCAGGTAATTACCGTTGATCCTAAGGTTGAGCAGGATATTATGGCATCAATTAAACAGACGGAGCAAGGTGCATATCTTACACTTGATCCAGAACGTATTAAAGCAATTATTGCTTCCCTTGAGGAAGAAATCAAAAAACTTGAGGATATGGGAAAAACACCTATTGTTGTCACATCTCCAATAGTTCGAATGTATTTCAAAGGTTTAACACAAGATTATGTAAAGGATCTTATCGTTGTTTCCTACAATGAAATTGATTCAAATGTTGAGCTTTCATCTGTAGGCATGGTAACAGGGTAGAATAAATGACTATTAATAAGTATACGGGAAAAACTGAAGAAGAGGCTATGGAAAAGGTCCGAAAGGAGCTTGGAAGTGCAGCTGTCATAATGAATGTAAAGGTTGTAAAGCCTAAGGGACTAGGTGGTCTTTTTAAGGGAAATACCTACGAGGTCACAGCGGCAGTAGAAGATGATGGATTTTCTAATGATGCAAAGGCTTTCGCAGTTCCTTCTCAACAGGAACCACAGCAGGAAGCTGCTACAGAGCCTAAGACTAGCACCTTTGAGGCTGTTGCTGATGATGCAATCAAATTAAAGGATGCATTTTCTGCAGTAAACGAAGTCCTTGAGAAGCAGGATGCTGCAAACAAAGACTTTGAGCCGCTGTTTGATACTGCACCTAGAGCACAGGTTTTTGAACCTACATACTCTAAGCCAGTAGGAGCACGTCCAGTGCAGCCACAACCAAAGCCTGTTGCACCTACATACAGCCAGCCTGCTCCTCAGCCTACCGTTAAAAGGGAGGCTCCGCAGCGTACCGTAACTAATGAATTTGATGATAGCATCCAGGTAAAACATGGCAATTCAAAGCCATCTATTGATGGAGATAATCATGTATTTGTAAAGATGCTCTACAATGTTCTTCTCGAAAACGAGGTTCAGGAGAAGTACATCAATCAGGTTTTAGAGGATATGGACAAGGTACTTCAAACAAGCCATTCTTTGGATAATCTACTTTCAAACGTATACCAAAAAATGGTTTTGAAGCTTGGCACTCCTACAAAGATAGAACCAGGAGAGCGAAGACCAAAGGTTGTATTCTTTATTGGACCTACAGGTGTAGGAAAGACTACAACAATTGCTAAAATTGCTTCAAAGTTCAAGGTAGAAGAGGGCAAAAAGGTTGGTCTTATCACAGCAGATACATATCGTATGGCTGCGGCAAATCAGCTTCAGACTTATGCAAATATTCTCGGTGTTCCATTAAATGTTATTTACTCTGCAGATGAACTTCTTGATACAGTGAAAAAACAGAGTAGAGAATACGAGGATTTGGATGTAATTCTTGTTGACACTATCGGATTTTCACACAAAAACGAAGAGCAGAGACAAGACACAAAGAAGCTTATAAATGCTCTAGATGGATTCTATGATACTGAAGTTTATCTTGTGCTTTCAGCTACAACAAAGCACAGAGATTTAATTGATATTGCTGATTCCTACATGGAATTTGCTGATTTTAATTTGATTTTTACTAAGCTTGACGAAACAAAATGCCTTGGCAATATTTTCAATATGAAACAATATACAAAGGCTCAGTTATCTTATATTACTGTAGGACAAAATGTACCAGACGACATTGAAATCCTTAACACCCAGAAGCTGGTAAAACAGTTATTGGGAGGAAATTAAATGGATCAAGCTGAAAATTTACGAAACGTTATAAAAGCCCAAAACATACGAAGTGTTGAGCGTACAAAGGTTATAACCATCACATCTGGAAAAGGTGGCGTTGGCAAGTCCAATATGGCTGTTAATCTTGCTGTTCACTTTACACGTATGGGCAAGAGAGTAATTATTCTTGATGCAGACTTTGGCCTGGCCAATGTAGAGGTTATGTTTGGAACTCTGCCTAATTACAATCTTTCAGATGTAATTTTCAAGGGAATGAGCATCCGAGACATTATAACTACAGGCCCAATGGGGATTGGTTTTGTATCAGGAGGTTCAGGAGTTGTGGGTCTAAACAACCTAAATCGTGAACAAATTGCGTTTTTAGTCCACAACCTATCACTTTTAAATGATTTATGTGATATTCTTATAATAGATACAGGTGCGGGGGTTTCAGATCAAGTTCTAGAATTTGTTCTTGCATCCCCGGAAGTGGTTTTAGTATCAACACCAGAACCAAGCTCACTTACAGACTCTTATTCTTTGATGAAGGCTCTCTACAAGAGTCCAAAGTATTCAAAGGAAGGCACCAATGTTCATTTGGTTGCAAATAAAGTAGAAAGTGAAGCTGAGGCAAATGCGGTCTATACCAAATTGCGTTCAGTGGTTCAAAAGTTCCTGGGGGGAGATTTGGATTATTTGGGATATGTACCTTATGATAATCAGCTAGAAAAGGCTGTTAGAAATCAAAAGGTTGTATCTTTAGAATATCCATCTTCAAGAGCTGCGAAAAATTTTGAATCATTGGCTACAAAGCTATTGAAAAAGGATGATAGCACTCATTTTAGATGGGGTGTTTCTCATATATTTAACTCTTTGTTGAAGGATAGGGCATAGCTTATGGAAATTATAGATCTAAGACCTGGCACACCTATTGAATTTTCAATTGCCAGCACAAATTCTGACATTGAAAACAATATCGAAGAGGATCGAAGTATTTATATCTCTAGTGTTTTTGGTGTTACAAAAAAAGGAGAAATAATATTTCACATTCCTACTCGAAAGGGACACACTGTAACAATACCAATGAATGTCCCATTTAATGCAGTTTTCAATACAAAAAAAGGATTATTTCAGCTTTCCGGTGAAATTACAAAACGTGGAAGGCTTGAAAACTTTCCAGTATATGTTTTTGTTCCTAGCACTAAGCTTTCAAAGGTTCAAAGGCGTGACTACTTCAGATTTCAGTGTCTAATTCCTGTAAAGGTTTTACCAATACCGCAGGATGTGGCAATTCTTCCAAACATGGATTTAGTAGAAGATGATTTGGAAAAATATGGTAATACATATGGAGCTCCAGTATCAGGAAATATTCTTGATTTAAGCGGCGGTGGAGCGAAAATCAGTGCAAAGACCGATATAAATACTGATAGATATATGTATGTGTCTTTTAAACTTAAAACTCGCACGATAGACCAAACAATTAATGTTATAGCAAGACGCATCAAAACCGAAATAAAAAGTGATTCTGGTATGTACGAACATCGTATAGAATTTTTGTTCAAAGAGCCGGAAGATAGGGAGACTATAATAAAGTACATTTTTGACGAGGACCGACGTTTAAGAAAAAAAGATCAGGGGTAAAGAATGTATAAGATTTTAGTTGTTGATGACTCTGCACTCATGAGAAGGATTATCTGTGATATTATAAACGCGGATAATGATTTTCGTGTAATCGACGTTAGTGCAGACGGCGAGGACGCTTACAACAAAATAAAGAACAATTCTTACGATTTGGTTGTGTTGGATATGGTATTGCCAAAGCTTCCGGGTGTTGCACTCCTTGAGAGGCTCTACAATGAAAAAGTACCATATAATGTAGTTCTAATCAGTTCTTCCTTAAAGGAGGATGCTGACAGCACGATGAAAGCTATGGAATATGGTGCTTTAGATTTTGTAGTTAAGCCTATTCGTTCTAGTGGTGAGACAAGAGAAATCTTTGGCAAACAATTAGTAGAATCTCTACATAATGTTATTAAATCTAGAGCTTTCAAACCATCATCTTCAAAGACTGGGTTCGCATCAGCTACCCAAGCTATTGGAGAATCAAGAAGGAATACTGTTGAAAGGCTTGCAGGAGTTCGTAGTAGACTAGCAGAGGCAAAAGGAGTTGGTAGTGCGCAAACCAATCCACCAGAGCCTAAAGCTCAGCCTATAGCAAAGCCATTAGTATCTAATGATAGACCAACAGTACCAAAGGGCACCGGAGTTAGAACCAAAAAGATTATAGCTTTGGCTTGCTCAACAGGAGGTCCACAGGCGCTACATACTTTTGTGCCAATGCTTCCTGCAAACCTATCTGTACCGCTTGTTCTGGTTCAGCATATGCCAGAAGGCTTTACAGCTTCACTTGCTGCGAGACTCGACCAAATCTCCGGTATCAAAGTGAAAGAAGCGGAGGATGGAGAATTCTTTAAACCAGGTGTTGTATATATCACTCCTGGAGGTAAGCACATGAAAATCTGCGAAGACGGAAGTCGAGCAGCTTATTGTCAGCTTGATGACAGTCCACCTGTAAATAGCTTGAAGCCATGTGCAGATGTAATGTATCAGTCATTGGCTAAATCAAGTTTTGATGAGATTATTTGTGTTGTGCTTACAGGTATGGGCGCGGATGGTTCAGAGGGCATTAGTTATCTGAACCAATACAAAAAGACTTACGTTATTTCGCAAGAAGCTTCCACATGTGTTGTGTATGGAATGCCGAAAGCGGTGGAACAGCGCGGATTATCAAATGAAGTAGTTCCACTTAAATCAGTAGCAAATTCAATAGTAAAGAAACTTGGAGGTTTGTAAGATGGATGTAAGTCAGTATTTAGATATCTTTATCGACGAAACAAGTGGTCATATTCAGAGCCTTTCCGACAATATTATGGAGTTGGAAAAGGAACCAGATAACAAGGATGTTGTTAATGAAATCTTCCGTGCAGCTCACTCTTTAAAGGGTATGGCTGGTACAATGGGATTCAAGAGAATGCAGCGTCTTACCCATGATATGGAAAATGTTTTCCAGGAAGTAAGAAACGATAATGTAAAGGTTAATTCTTCACTTATCGATATTCTTTTCAAGTGCTTGGATGCTATCGAAGCATATTTGGATACAGTAAAAGCTACATCTAATGAGGGCACAGAAGAAAACGAAGCCCTTATTAAGCTTTTAAATGATTACCTTACACAGGCTGAAGGTGGTGAAGCACCAGCAGCAGATGCAGCTCCTGCAGAATCAGCAGAGCCAGCAGCAGAAGCAGCATCAGGTTCAGCAGATGGCCCATTATTCAAGCAAATCAAGCTTGATCCAGAGGCTATTGAAAAGTTAAAAGGCGAAAAGCAGTTATATGGATTTACAATTCATATTAATAAAGAGTGTTTACTTAAGGCAGCTAGAGCTTTCCTTGTATTCAAAGCAGTTGAAGACTTTGGTACAATAATGGCTTTTGATCCTAGCTCTTCAGATATCGAAGATGAGAAATTTGAATTTGACTTCTCATTTATCTTATCTACAGAAGCTGAATTAGATCCAATTCTTGAGGCTGTTAAGGCTGTTTCAGAAATTGAATCTGTAGAAGCTGAAAAAGTAACACCTGAAATGTACGAAAAGAAGGAAGAGGAAGCAGCACCAGCAGAGGCAGCTCCAGCTGAAGCAGCAGCACCAGCGGCTCCAACAGCACCTGCGCCAGCACCAGCTGCTAAACCGGCAGCTCCAGCTAAGGCAGGCGGAAAGAATCAGCCAGCAAACAAGCCAGTTACTTCTCGTACAATTCGTGTAGATATTGAAAAGCTTGATGCTTTGATGAACCAGGTTTCCGAGCTTATTATTGCAAAGAACTCACTTGCTTCACAGAGCAATGCTTCTGGCGAGATTGACGGCCAGACATTACATGAAAATATCGAATATCTTGAGAGAATTACAACAAACCTTCACGAGTCAGTTATGAAGGTTCGAATGGTTCCTATCGAATCTGTAGTTGCTAAATTCCCTCGAATGATTCGTGATCTTGATAGAAAGCTTAACAAGCCAATGGAGCTTGTTATGACTGGTGAGGACACAGAGCTGGATCGTACTGTTGTTGATCAGCTTGGTGATCCACTTCAGCATTTACTTCGTAACTCTGCTGACCACGGTATTGAGTCTCCAGAAGATAGACGTGCAGCTGGTAAGCCAGAAAAGGGAACTATTTTCCTTAACGCTTTCCAGGAGGGCAACAACGTTATCATCGAAGTTGGTGATGATGGTGGCGGAATTAACACAGATAAGGTTCGTGACAAGGCTGTTGAGCGTGGTTTAGTAACACCTGAAGAAGCAGAGAACCTTACTCAGAAAGAGATTATCGACTTCTTGTTTATGCCTTCATTCTCTATGGCAAAGCAGATTACAGATATCTCTGGTCGAGGCGTTGGTCTTGACGTTGTTAAGAGTAACATCGAAGCACTTGGCGGTGATGTAACTGTTAAATCAGTTATGGGTGAAGGATCTACATTTACTGTTAGACTTCCACTTACACTTGCTATTATTCAGGCTCTTATGGTTGAAATTAGAGATGAAAAATATGCAATCGCACTTGCTTCAATTATGAACATTGAAAATATACCTAAGTCTGAAATCAAGTACGTTGAATCTAAGGAGGTTATCCACCTTAGAGGACAGGTTATTCCTCTTATTCACTTGGATAATATTCTTGATTTGGAGCCAAAGGAAAGCGACGAAGATACAATGACAGTTGTTATTTGTAAGAAGGGTGATACTCTTGGTGGTATTATCGTTGACAACCTTATTGGCCAGTTAGAAATCGTTATTAAGTCACTTGGTAAGCTTGACAACAATAAGCTCATCAGCGGTGCTACAATCCTTGGTGATGGTGAAATCGCTATGATTCTTGATGTCAATGCAGTTATTTAATAGGAGGTGAGACCATGTCAGATTTAGCTATGTATGATGTAGTTGAAAAAGAGAAAAAACAATACATTGTTGTAAAAATAGGCGGCGAGCATTATGGTATCGACATTTCCTATATTGATAACATTGTTCGTATGAGTAAAATTACAAGAGTTCCAAAGGCTCCTTCTTACTACAGAGGAGTTATCAATCTTCGAGGCGAAGTTGTTCCTGTTATGAGCCTTCGTAGAAGAATGAATCTTGATGATGATGAGTTTACAGATGCATCTAGAATTATTATCCTTAAGCTTGATGGCGGCGGATTAATGGGTGTTATTGTAGACGAAGTTAAGGAAGTTCTCTCATTGTCTGAGGACGATATTGAAGCACCATCTTCTACACTTAAGAGCAAGAACTCATTTATTAATGGTGTTGGAAAGAATGGTGATGAGCTTATTTCTATTTTTGAAATTAGCTCAATAATAGGGGAGAACGATGCTTCTTAAAGGGAGGTAAGTATGCTCACACTAGATGAGGTTAATTCTAAATATTTTGATGTTCTCAAGGAAATAGGTAATATTGGCGCTGGCAATGCAACAACTGCCATCGCCAATATGCTTGGCCTTAGAATCGACATGAGCGTTCCAGAGGTAGCTTTTTTACCTGTTGAGGATTTAGGCTCAGCGATTGGAGCAGAGGACGAAATTATAGTAGGCATTATGCTTGGCGTTGAACAGGATATCGATGGTTCTATGATGTTCCTTATGGATATGGCTTCGGCTCATCATATTGTTAATAAGCTTATGATGAGAGATGATAGCTATTGTGAGCCATTTGATGAAATGGATTTATCAGCGATAAAGGAAATCGGAAACATCATTGCAGGATCTTATTTGTCCGCACTTTCAGGACTTACAAATCTTACAATTGTTCCTTCAGTACCTTTTGTTGCAGTCGATATGGCAGCAGCTATTCTTTCTGTGCCTGCAGTTCAATTCGGTATATTCGGAGATAATGCACTGATGATCAATACAGAATTCTCTGATGATTTGGGAATCAAGGGGCATTTTATTTTGATGCCAGAAGAAGATTCTTATGCAAAAATATTAACGGCACTTGGTGTACCAATCTAAGGAGAGTGAGAGTATGGGGCAGATGATTAAAGTCGGCATGGCCGATCTAAAAATATGTAAAGCTCCGGATGCACTGACTACTATTGGTCTCGGTTCGTGTATTGGAATTGCATTATATGATCCATCTACAAAGATTACTGGCTTGGCACATATAATGTTGCCTGATAGCACAGCTATTCGTAATAATTCTAATATTGCGAAGTTTGCTGACACAGGCATACAGAAGCTTTATGACGATATGCTTAAAGCTGGGGCAAATAAAATGAAGCTAGTAGCCAAAATAGCAGGGGGCGCTAAGATGTTTGAAATGCCTGGCGCGTCCGCTGCTGGCATAAATGTCGGGGAGAGAAATGCAGAGGCTTCCAAAGCGAAGCTGAAGGAGCTTGGAGTTAGGCTCGTAGCGGAAGATTGTGGCTTGAACTATGGTCGTACAGTTGAAATCTATAGTGAAACTGGAGAGTACTATATAAAAGCAGTTGGCAAAGAGCTTAAGATTATTTAAAATATATAATGAGTGGTTGGAGGAACAAATGAATACTAAGCCTATTCCTATAATAATTACACTAGCAGCAGCGCTTATATCTTGTGTTGTTTCAATTGTTCAAAGGGCTGGTTTTTCAGTTTTCCTCAGCCGTTTAGTTATTGTAGTTGCCGTTTTTTTAGTAATGGGAACTATCATTAAAATGGTGCTTGATTATTCCTTCAAAACTTTAGAGCCACCGGCTTCTATTGATGATCAATTGGAAGACATAGTCCCAGAGGGCGAGGATATCGGGCAAACAGAAGAAATTGACACCACAGAGGACAACTCGTTAGAATCAGAGGAAGGCTAAATAATTCTGATTAAACGTTACTAAAGGGGGCATAAATGAAGGCAGCTGACAAGGAAAAGCTTTGGGACAAATATAAGGTTAGCCCATCCCCAGAGCTTAGAGAGCAGTTAATACTTGAATATGCATCGCTTGTTAAAATTGTTGCAGGACGTCTTTGTATGTACTTGGGTAACACCGTTGAATACGAGGATTTATGCAGCTATGGTATCTTTGGCCTCATTGATGCGATCGATAAGTTTGACTTAGCTAAGGATGTTAAATTTGAAACATATGCAAGTCTTCGTATCAGAGGTTCTATACTGGACCAAATCCGTAAAATGGATTGGATTCCACGTACAATCAGACAGCGTCAGCGTATGATTGATGATGCAATCAAGACTATCGAAGCTCGCACTGGACATAGTGCTTCGGACGAGGAAGTCGCAGCAGAATTAAATATATCTTCTGATGAATTTTTGAAATGGCAATCACAGCTTAACGTTACTAATGTTGTTTCGTTGAATGAATTTGTTGAAGCTGGAAATGAACCAGTTATGGAAGCAGAACACAATTCTCATTTCATTCAGCCAGAAGACAACATTTCTAAGCAAGAGCTTACTCAAAAGTTACAAGAGGCATTAGATAAACTTACTGAAAAAGAAAAACAAGTCATCCTTTTATATTACTACGAGGATATGACTTTAAAAGAAATAAGTGCAGCTCTTGAGGTTTCAGAATCGAGAGTTTCACAGCTCCATACCAAGGCACTTCAAAAGATGAGAGGTTCACTTGGAGAATACATGGGGATACTAATAAAATAATGTTGGCAGTTTAATTGTATGGTATTCCATAGGGAGGGAATGTTATGTCAATTAGTCCTATTAATTTTAATGGAATGATCCAAAATACCAACGAAATTAGCCATACTAAGGCTAATGAGGATCAAAAGCCAATGCTTCAGCAGGAAGTTTTGACAGACACCGTCGAAAAAAAGCAGGAGCAGCAAGCCAAACAGGTCAATGATTTATACAACGCAAAGCGTACTGAGGATAAATATGACCGTGAAGGTAATGGCAAAGGTTATGAAGGAAATAAAAAACGCAAACCCTCTAAGATTAAACAAGAAGAAAAGCTAGAAGGTGACGGCAAAATCTCTGAAAAACCCACACCTTCATTTGATATGAGAGTTTAACGTAGGGGGACTAAGATGACAGTTCTTGAAATTACACTCCTGATCATAGGCTTAGCCTTTTGTATTGGGAGTTTTTTTGTGTCTGAAAAGTTATCAAGCAAAGACAAAGAAAATCTTCAAAAGCTTACAAAAGAGCAAATAGAAGAAATCATAAAAGACAAAATGGCTGATGCCAAGGTAGAAATGGAAGATAAGCTTTCTGTTACTATCGATGAAGCCATGGAAGAAATGGATCGCAAAACAGATAAAGAAACAAATGAGAAGATTATGCAAATTTCTCAGTATTCAGATACTGTTTTGGAATCTGTTGATAAGTCCCATAAAGAAGTTACATTCATGTATTCGATGCTTAATGAAAAACAGCAGGATGCAGTAGATATGACAAAAAAGCTTTCGGACTTGGAGGATACGCTTGTTGCCTTGGATTCTTCCATTGCTAAGAAGCTTGATTTGCTTAGAGATAGAGAAATTGAAATAGCTGAAGAAAAGCAAAAGCTAGAGCAGGCTAAAATCGAGTTTGAGTCTAAAACTACGGAGGCTACGCCAAGTGAACCTGTATCATTTACAGAAGCGTTAGCTGAAAAATTTGCAGATGAAACAGTTCGTCCAAAGCAAAATGACAATCTTGAAATATTAACGCTTCATGATGAAGGTCTTAGCGAAGTGGAAATTGCTAAAAAGCTGGGTAGAGGCTTGGGAGAAGTTAAGTTTGTTCTCGGATTATATCAGGAGGGCAAATAATGAAACTGAAATATTACATGAGAGGCATAGGCATAGGCGTAATATTCGCCACACTTTTGCTTACTATTAGTTTTTACTTTGGTAGTACTGGTATTTCTTCAAAGGAAATGACTGATGAAGAAATAATCGAAAAGGCGACAGAGCTTGGCATGGTTATGCCAGAAGATGATTCTGAAGAACAAGAAAATCAAGAAGAAGCTACTGAAGAATCTGAAGATACAAACTCAGAAGCACAATCAACAGAAGAAGAGATCGCAGAAGAGCCTACAGAAGAATCTGAGGTTGAAAATGAGCCTGTTGTGGAAAGCTCTGAGACTACCGTCAAATATATTCCTTTTACTGTAAACAGTGGCGAATCATCTGATACGGTTGCAGCAAATCTTTATAGTGCAGGACTTGTTGATTCTGCTTCAGAATTTAACGATTACATGAATACACTAGGCGTTGATAATAGAATTCAGTCTGGTACATTTTATGTAAGATCAGATAGTACATATGACGACATAATAGTTTTACTTGTTAATAAAGACCATAGAACAACTACACCGCCCACCGAGTAACACCTTATATTAGGTGTTGCATGGTGGGTTTATTTATGGTAAACTTTTAGAGCTGTTGAAAATACACGCATAAGGACTGACATTGGTTCCCAACCTACAGTAGGCGGGGTGGTTGTCAGGAGGAATTATGCGGAAGAAACAAACCAGGAGGTATTAAAATGAGTGTTATTTCAATGAAGCAGTTACTCGAGGCAGGTGTTCACTTTGGACATCAGACACGTAGATGGAACCCTAAGATGGCTCCTTACATCTACACAGAGCGTAATGGTATCCACATTATCGACCTTCAGAAGTCTGTAGGTATGGTAGACGATG
>JAEEGI010010071.1_pt1 | contig 20575 bp, 16 predicted proteins | sample 8958751 | NCBI WGS metagenome assembly JAEEGI01 (sample SAMN16246545, study PRJNA631951) | gut metagenome | biome: gut microbiome; feature: rumen; material: KS-attached | host: Bos | place: Iran: Karaj | collected 2018-10 | reverse complement strand
TGTCGGCGTCCATGTTCCATGCTTCAGGACTCAAGGAGGTGACAGACGTCAGATTGGTAGTTCCTTTAAAGACGTTCGAAGCCCAACTGTATGAGTTGTTAAATCGGCAATTCTCTCCTATGATAACCGATGTCAACGATGAGCAATCAGAAAAAGCCATTCCGCCGACATAAGTGACCGAATTGGGGATCTCCACACTTGTCAAACCCGTACAATCCAAGAATGCAGCCATATCGATGCTTGTTACCGAATTGGGAATCGTTAAGCTGGTCAATCCCGAGCATCCCGCAAATGCTACTCGACCGATTGTAACCACGTTGTCGCCGATGTTTATTTCCGTGATTTGATTGCAATTCTGAAAAGCATAATCACCGACCTCGGTAACGTTATATCCGTTGGCCGTTGAGGGGATAGCATAGTAGCCGGCAGGTGACGGAAGTACATGGCCTACAACCTTAGCTGTGGTGGGACTGGTGATGACAAACTGGAGGTTGTCACAGGTGAAGTCGTAGGTGCTGGCAACGATATGGGAGAAATCTTTCCAAAAATCGGCAGTTTGATATGCACTCAAGGCTACCGACGGGACGTTGAGTGTGGCATTGGCATAGGCCTGGCTGGGGAAACTGCTGCTGTCGACACACATGGGCGGCGTTATCGCACGACAGGTAACGTTAGTGAGATTATTACAGTTATTAAATGCGTTTTGGGCAATCCAGGTAACACTGGACGGGATGATGATCTCCTGCAACGTAAGGCATACGCCAAAGGTGCAGTAATTGATGTACTGGACGCCCTCGGGGATGTTCACTTGGCTCAAATAGTAACAGTCATAGAAAGCATAATTTCCGATGTTGCTGACTGTCGGTGGAAGCTTCACGCTATATAGCTCATGGCCATTATAGAAGGCTTCAGTGCCTACCGAGGTCACGTTGTAGGTGGTACCGTTATGGACGACCACCTCGGGAACCTCTATGTCACCGCTGTAATCCTCGGCAAAGCGGAGGGCGTGTGTGACGGCTACCTTGTTGTCTCCCAGATCTTTATAGAAGATGGCGTCCTCGACGAAGTCGCAGTCCATTTCCTCGATGTTGGTGAATGCTGACAAACTGCCGCCCACCGATTGATAGACAGCCTTTTTGCCCTGGGGCACAATGAGCGTGGCATTGCCATAGACAGATTCCGGAAAGTTATTGGTATTCCAACTGCTCGGTGTGGGCGACAGGCAGATGATGCTCTTTAAGAAGGTGCACCCATCAAACGCATAGTTGAAGCAAGAGAAGAAGCCGGCAGGGAGCGTGATGTTGGTCAGTCCTGTGCAGTTCTGGAACGCATAGTTCATCAGATATCTGATTGTGGGAGGGAGAACCACACGTTTCAAGCCAGCACAGTCCTTAAACGCATAAGGGTTGATCTGGACAACGTTGTAGGTTGTGCCATTGTTGGTCACAGTGGAGGGAATAATCACTGTGCCGCTGTAACTGTTGTAGTTGGTGTCCTTGTAAGTCACAAAAACATCTGTGCCATTAATGACATAGTAGATGCCGTCCTTGGCAAAGTCGTAGGCACTGGCTGGCAAGGCCAGTGCAAGGCACGCCACCATGGCGGCCAATGTCCTGAAGAAAGTAAGTTTGTTCATAAGCGTGATATTTTATGGATGAATATTATTATGCTGTAATTATAGCGCAAATATAAAGCAAAAACAGGAAAGAAGCAAAGTTATTGGCGTTTTTTATGCCTTATTTTTGTGGTTTTAAAAGAAATTTGCTCCAATTATTTGCAAACTTGAATTTTGTTACTAACTTTGTAAGTTGTTTAACTTTCAAATGCCTCTCGCCATGAGTGACCGTAATGACAATCAGCAAGGATTCTGGTCGCGTGTTTTTCACCTGTATTATGATGGATTCCGCAGCATGACTGTGGGCAAAACCTTGTGGCTGATCATCGGCATCAAGCTGTTTATCTTCTTTGTCATCATCAAGTTGCTCTTCTTCCCCAACTTCTTGAACACCAAGTGTGACACCGAACAGGAAAAGACCGAATACGTGCGTCATCAACTGGTGGACCGCTAACGACAATCATCACTAAACTATAAACTAACTATCTATTATGGAAGAATTAATCAATGTAGTTGACTGGTCGCGGGCGCAATTTGCACTCACGGCAATCTACCATTGGCTGTTCGTGCCGTTGACACTGGGTCTGGGCATCATCGTCGCGGTGATGGAGACGATTTACCTGAAGACCAAGAGTGAGAAATGGCTCGCGACAACCAAGTTCTGGATGACCACCTTCGGGGTGAACTTCGCCATCGGTGTCGCCACGGGAATCATCCTGGAGTTTGAGTTCGGTACCAACTGGTCCAATTACAGTTGGTTTGTGGGCGACATCTTCGGCGCGCCGCTTGCTGTGGAGGGCATCTTGGCCTTCTTCATGGAATCGACGTTCATTGCCGTGATGTTCTTCGGCTGGAAGAAGGTGAGCCCCAAGTTCCACCTGGCTGCCACGTGGCTGACCGCTATCGGCGCCAGCCTGTCGGCATTGTGGATTCTCGTGGCCAACGCGTGGATGCAGTATCCCACGGGTTGCGAGTTCAATCCCGCCACCATGCGCAACGAGATGACGAGCTTTGCCGCCGTGGCACTGTCGCCGATGGCGATGAGCAAGTTTTTCCACACCGTGCTGAGCGCGTGGGCGCTTGGCGGCGTGTTTGTGTGCGGCGTGTGTGGCTGGATGATGCTCAAGAAGCGCAATCTGGACCACTGCTGGCGCAGCCTCAAGGTGGGCGCCTGGGTGGGTGTCATCGGCATCGTGCTCACGATGATTACCGGCGACACGAGCGCAGTGACCGTGGCCAAGTACCAGCCCATGAAACTGGCAGCCATGGAGGGCCTGTACAAGGGCAATCAGGACCAGTCGATCGTGGCCTTCGGTATCCTGAATCCCTCGAAGAAGGCCTTTGACGACCAGGATCCCTATCTGTTCGACATCAGCATCCCTTATGGCCTGTCGTTCCTTGCCACGCATGATTTCCATGCCTTTGTGCCCGGTATAGAGGACATCATCAACGGCGTGAGCTATGACGCCGAGGGCAATCCCGTGAACACGGTTCCCTATGCCGAGCGCATCGAGCGCGGCAAGCAGCTGCAGGAGATGATGGCGCAGTACAGTGCCGCGATGAATGGTGGCAACAACTTGGTACAGGACAGCCTCAAGAATGCCATCAATGCCGATTTCAAGCACTTCGGCTACGCCTATCTGGACAGCCCCGAGGAGGCGATTCCCAATGTGCCGCTGACGTTCTATACCTTCCACTTCATGGTTACCGTGGGCGGTTACCTGTTGCTGTTCCTGCTGCTGGCATTGCTGTTTGTCTATAAGCCCAATATCCTGAACAAGGCCAAGTGGGCCAAGTGGTGGCATATCCTGGCCATCATCACGATTCCGCTGACCTACCTGTGCAGCGCCAGCGGATGGATTGTTGCCGAGGTGGGTCGCCAGCCGTGGACCATCCAGGACCTGATGCCTAACAAGGTGGCCATCAGCGACCTGAGTGCGGGTTATGTGCAGACGACCTTCTGGATTTTTGCCGTGGTGTTCACCGCGTTGCTCATTGCCGACATCGGCATCATCTGCAAGCAGATTTCCAAGAAGTCACAAACCAACTTAGACACCGTTAACGATTAAGGAAGGAGGAACCAAGACATGACAACATACAATTTATTACAGAATTACTGGTGGCTCATCATGTCGGTGCTGGGCGCGTTGCTGGTGTTCCTGCTCATGGTGCAGGGCGGCCAGTCGATGCTCATCCACTACGGCAAGCCCGACAAGCGTGCGCTGCTCATCAACTCGATGGGTCGCAAGTGGGAGTTGACCTACACGACGCTGGTGACCTTTGGCGGTGCGTTCTTTGCCTCGTTCCCGTTGTTCTACAGCACGAGTTTTGGCGGTGCCTATTGGCTGTGGATGCTCATTCTGTTCAGCTTTGTGATTCAGGCGATTAGCTATGAATACCGCTCCAAGCCGGGCAATATCTACGGCTCACGTTTCTATGACACGCTGTTGCTCATCAACGGCATCGTGGGTCCCGTGCTGCTGGGTGTGGCTGTGGCGACGATGTTCTTTGGCGCCGAGTTCACGGTGACCAAGAGCAACATCCTGAATGTACAGGGCTCGTCCATCTCGCAATGGGGTCCCAAGCACGGCATCGAGGCCATCTTCTACTGGAAAAACCTGCTGTTTGGCGTGATGGTGTTCTTCCTGGCACGCACGCTGGCGTCGCTCTATTTCATCAACAACATTGACGATGCCGAGGTCAATGCCAGCCAGCGTCACCTGCTGTTGATCAATGCGGGTGTGTTCGTTCCCCTGTTCATCGCTGTTGTGGTGGTGATTCTGACCTCGCCGGGCGTGGGCTATGACGACGGCGGCAACATGGAGTGGGTGGCTTATAAGTACCTGAAGAATTTCGTGGCCATGTGGTGGGCTCTGGTCATCCTGCTGCTGGGCGTGGTGATGGTGCTGTTCGGCATCGGCAAGACGTTGATGAAGGGTGACTACAAGCAGGGAATCTGGCCTGCAGGCATCGGCACCGTGCTGGTGGTGATGACGCTGTTCTGGGTCATGGGCTATAACAACACGGCCTATCTGCCCTCGCTGCTCGACGTGCAGAGTTCGCTCACGCTGCGCAACAGTTCGTCGAGTGAATTCACCCTGACTGTGATGAGCGTTGTCTCGATTCTCGTGCCGTTTGTGCTGGCCTATATCGCCTACTGCTGGTACAAGATGGACCATCGCAAACTCACGAGCGACGAGCTCGAGAATACCGACCATAAGTATTGAGCCATTGAGCGCACGCGCTCAATGGGGGTCTAGGGTCTAGGGTTTAGGGCTTAGGGTGGCATCCGCTTTGTGGGTGCCACTTGTTGTGTTAGAGGGTTTGGTTCCAGTATTTCGTTATGTGGGGGATTTTTTGTACCTTTGCGGCCTAAAAAACGAAATCATCATGAATGTAAAGGTTAACGATATTGTGCGGTTCCTCAATGATGTTGGGGGTGGCCGCGTGTCCAGGATTGACGGCAAGACCGTCTATGTGGAGGATGAGGACGGCTTTGAGCGCCCGGCGATGGAGCGTGATCTGGTTGTCGTGGGACAGGCTGGCACTAAGGCGTCGGCCTATGAGCGGCCGCTGGATGTGCGCACGCGTCAGGTCGAGCCCGACAAGCCCGCACCCAGGCCCAAGATGGAGCCTGAGCCCGTGCTGCCCATCGAGGAGACGCCCGAGGGCGAGGTGCTGAACGTTGTGCTGGGCTATGAGGCACGCGAAATCAAGCACTTGAACACGACAACGTTCTATGCTTCGCTGGTCAACGATTCCAACTATTTCCTCTACTTTACCTACATGACGCGCGGTGACGGTGAAGGCGAGTGGCAGACCCGCTTCCACGGCATCGTCGAGCCTAACATCCAGGTACAGCTCGAGGAATTCGGCCATGATGACCTGAACAGCATGACGCATATCGCGGTGCAGTATGTGGCCTTCAAGCAGGGTAAGGGTTTTAAGCTGAAGAATCCCGCCCTGGTCGAGCAGCGCCTCGACGTGACCAAGTTCTACAAGGTGCACTGCTTCCACGAAAATCCTTACTTTGACGTGCCTGTGATTGCGGTTGAGATTGTCACCAACGACCGTCCCGCCCGCATGATGCGCATCGACAGCGGCGAGCTGGAACGCGCCATGAAGGAGAAAAAACGCATGGACCGCCCGCAGCGTAAGCCCGTCCAGAAAAAGACCGATTCCAACGGCATTATCGTGCAGGACCTGCACATCACGTCGCTGCTGGACAACCTGAGCGGCATGTCGCCCGGTGCCATCCTGGAGTATCAGATGGACAAGTTCCGTGAAGTGATGGATGCCAACCTGAGCAAGCATGGCCAGCGCATCGTCTTCATCCACGGCAAGGGCGAGGGCAAATTGCGCCAGCACCTGCTGAGCGAACTCAAGCGCCGCTACCCGCGTTGCACGGCCCAGGACGCCAGCTTCCGCGAGTACGGCTTCGGCGCCACACAAGTGACGATTCACTAGGTTGAAGCTGGCTTCAACCTAGTGGGGTCTAGGGTCTAGAGTTTAGAGTCTAGAGTTTAGGGGGGATTTGCCCCTATTTTTTTATTTGAGGATGGGGAAGTGGAACTGGCGCAGTTGGCGTTCCAGTTCTTTTTCTTTGCCGTTGCAGTATTGGTTGCACAGGGCGTGGAACTGTGGGGAGTGGTTCATGTGGGTGAGGTGGGCCAGTTCATGGCAGATGATGTAGCGCACCAGGGGCTCGGGCAGGAACATGAGGTTGCGGGAGAGCTGGATGACCTTTTTGGCGGTGCAGTGGCCCAGTTTGCGCATGCCGCGCCCGATTTCGAAGCCTGCTGGTTTGAGGCCCAATTCGTCCGCGATGCGCTGGGCCAAGGGTAACAATGCGGCATGGGCCTGAACATCCATTGCCCGTCCGATGACGGTGGATATGGTGCGCTTGATGTCTTCTTTATCGAGGTCGGCGTTCTCGTGGGGCTGCAGGTGAAGGGTGTCGCCTTCCCAATGGTTGAGGATGTAGCCCGGCATCTTGCTTTGGGGCTCGATGATGACCCGGCACTTGTAGCACTCGATGATCTGGCCGAAATGGAAGGTTACCTGATGGGGTGCCGGCAGTTGCCGCAGCTGCTCGCGGTTTGCATCCACCATGCGCTGCAAGTCGCTGATTTTCATGCCCAGCGGGGCACGCATGAGCAGATGGCCGTCGGGGTGAAAAGTGAACCGCACCGAGGTCATGCCCCGGCGCAGTTCCACATATACTTTCCCGAATTCCTTGTCCTCGATATACCCTTTCATCTCCTCTTGTTATCAAACAACAATAACAATGTTGAACAACTTAAACAACTATTGAATTAAATATTTAAGTTGTTCGTGTCGTTGTTTGTTGTTCAAGTTGTTTGTTTGGTGTCAAAATTTGGTGATGCCCATGATTTCGCGCACGTCGGCCAGCGTCTTGCCGGCACGGGCACGGGCACGCTCAGCACCCATCTCGAGGACGCGGTGCAAATAGGCGTCGTCGTTCTCGATGTCGATGATGCGCTCACGGATGGGAGTCGTCATGGCCACGATGTCCTCGGCTATTTCCTTCTTCAGGTCGCCATAGCGGATTGAGCAGTTGTTATAGGCCTCGGTGAAGAATTCCACCTTGTCGGGGGTGCCGACGAGCTTGAGAATAGTGAAGAGGTTCTGCACCGGCTCGGCCATGGGCTGGTTGGGCTCGGTGGGGCCGCCGTCGGTCACGGCGCGCATCACCTTCTTGCGGATGGTCTTCTCGTCATCCACCAGATAGATGCAGTTGCCCTCGCTCTTGCCCATCTTGCCGCTGCCGTCCAGACCGGGCACCTTGACGGGTGCGCTGCCGAAGTTGAAGTTCTGCGGCTCCTTGAAGTATTCGGTCTTGTAGAACGAGTTGAAGCGGCGTGCGAAGCGGCGCGTCAGCTCCAGGTGCTGTTCCTGGTCCTTGCCCACGGGCACGAAGTCGGCACGCTGGATGAGGATATCGACAGCCATCAGGGTGGGGTAGGTCAGCAGACCGGCGTTCACGCGCTTGTTGGTGCTGGCGCCGATGATCTCCTTGGCCACGTCTTCATCGTCATCGCCCTGGTTGGGAGCGGTGATGCCGAGGGCCTTGCGGGCCTTGTCCTTGAAGGCGGCGGTGCGCATCAGCTCACCAATGCCCACATGCATGTTGAGCAGCAGGTACATCTCGCTCACTTCGGGGATATCGCTTTGTACAAAGATGGTTGATTTCTCGGGGTCAAGGCCAGCTGCCAGATACTCGGCCAGGATGTGGCGCACGTTGGTGTGCAGCTCCTTGGGGTCGGGGTTGGTGGTGAGTGCGTGCAGGTCGGCGATGAAGTAATAACTGTCGTATAAACCCTCGTTCTGCATCTTCACAAAGTTACTCAACGCTCCCAGGTAGTTGCCCAGGTGCAGCTGTCCCGTGGGACGTATTCCACTCAAAACAATCTTCTTGTTATCCATATTCAAATTCCAGTAATTTTTATTATTCAGGCTACAAAGGTAGTACAAAGTTTTAAGTTTTAAGATTAAGTTTTGAGATTTTTCGCCAAGGGGTCAATCAACATGATGTAGTTGCTTTTCAATCATTACTTTAGAAGGAATGGATGTATGAACCAAACTGGAAAATGGGGCCTGTGGGTACAAAAAAACGGGGTGGACAATCGCTCCACCCCGTTTTTAATTGGTAGCATTTGAGTTTACTCGTATTTCTTTTGCCTCTTGAACAATAGCAGGACGGCAGATGTGCGAGTGTTGGATTTTAATCCCATAACACCATTTCCTGAAGCTGCTGTTTGGGCAAATTTCGTTTCAATCTCGTCATGTACTGCCACCAACTCCCAACCCTGAGCACCCAAAGCATTAAGTTCGTTGTTGTCGAACATGACATGTTTAGGTGCCCATTTAGAGTAATGCTCGTCATAAGTCGTGTCGAGTTGGGCATCAACCCTGACAACCTTATACTCCCATGTGGTGTTTTTGTCCTTATTGCAAGACCCAAAACCAAGCATCAATCCAGCAGCGCAAGCGATTGCTAAAAGAATTCTTTTCATCTAGTGTAGTTTATTAACGATTAAGTATTATTGGGGGTTTATTCTATCATTGGCAAGACATTGCCATTAAATAGGTCATCCTTTAGAGTAATGCTCTTGCCCCCTTTGTTGATAACTGCAATTGGACGATTTGTGTCAGTGTCATAAACTACCCCATTTTTGATTTGATAATTCTGTTCTTCGACTTCATTCATCTGGTTGATACCCATTGATGCCTTGACCTGTTCCATCTCTTGCTTTGAATAGACACGACTTTCAAGGTCGGCCATCATGGTGAACTGCAGTTCACTTTCAGTCACGAAATAGACCGAAACATCTATTACCAGTTTAAACGTGCCATTGTCGTAGGCCGCAGCCAGTTCAGGGTCTGCCACTTTTAAATCATGTTTTGCATAAGTGTGGCCGACTACAGCCTTGGCTGTTACAGCAGGGCGACTGCTAGCCGCCTGTTTCTTCTTTCTTGCTTGTCCTGATGCGATCATGCCCGTGCACAAGATGAGCATAATCAGGACGAATAGATTCTTTTTCATTTCGATATATTTTAAAGGTTAAACGGTTTACTTGACTTTCTTGAAAACGTTGCCGTATTCATCTACTAGTTTCAACGTGCCTTCACGCGGTTTTACCATGTAGTCGCTGTTTCCATTAGGATTCTTGAAAGCCAAGTATGGTCCCCATGTATAGATTGTTCCCGTGTAGTTCATAATCCTCTCGATAGATTCTTTCATCTGGTAGGCTGTCGGGCTCCTTTGCGCTGCACTGGAGTTTAGCTTGAATGTTGCTTTGACTTTAGCTTGTGTCTTGGAAACGAATACAATAGAGGCTACTATTTGCATACCGCCAGCCGACATGATGTAATCGAGAGTGGGGTCGTTGAATTTGAAATTGCTGCATTGATAGGTGTGCCCAGCCATCGATGCCTTGAATTTCTTCAATGCAGCCAATTCGGCCGCAGTGGGTTTGGGAGCATCGTCATCGTCCTCTTCTTCTACTGCTTTGGCGGTTTGCTTGGGTTGTGCAGTTTGTGGTACCGCTTTTTGCTCTGACTGATTCTTGACCGATGTGTTCTGATCCTTGAATTCAGCGAGAATCTTTTGGGCATCTTCATTATCTTGTTCGGCGGCTTTCTTAAACCAATTCTTAGCCTCCTGCATATTTTGTGCTACACCATTGCCCTCATAATAACAGAGCCCCATATTGTATTGTGCAAGATCATGCCCCTCATCGGCCGCCTTCTTGAGCCAATAAATGCCTCGCTGTGTATCTGTTTCGGTTCCTTGGCCGTTTAAGTAGCAGTAACCCAGGCTATACATTGCTTCGACATTGTCTTTGTTAGCAGCCTTGTTGAATAAATAGAAGGCTTCCTTGTAATTCTGAGGAACTCCAATTCCCTCATAGAAACAATCGCCTAAAGCATTCTGTGCATCGGCATCGCCTGCCTCAGAGGCTTTATCGTACCATTTAATAGCTTGGACGATGTCCTTTGTTACGCCTTCACCCTCTTGGTAGCAATAGCCCAGACTGTATTGCGCTGGGGCATAGCCTTGCTCAGCGGCTTTCTGATACCAGTACACAGCTTTCTGAAGATCCTTAGTCACACCCTCGCCTTCATAATAACAGTCGCCTAATGCGTTTTGGGCATCTGCATAGCCATTCTCAGCACCTTGCTGGAATTGGTTGAATGCCATGCCAAAGTTCTTATTGTCATAATGTTGCATTCCAGTTGTATACTCGTTGGAATGCTCATTGGCTGCGGATTGGCCATTGACAGACACAGGCAGCCCTAATAGAATTAGAACAAATAGTAATAATTTAGTTTTCATAGTCAAACAGCTTTAATAGTGAATAATTGCCTGCAAATATACTCTAAATGGTGATAAATGCAAACAAAAACCACTATAAACTGTTTTTGTGTTATTAAAAATGACGAAAAAGGAGGAGAGGGAGATTTACTCTACCAGTTTGAGGAGTTGGGGGGCGATGCCGGGGCAGGCGGCGAGGATGCAGATGCCGTGGTTGTCGCGGTAGCGTTTGACGGTGGCTCCGGCCTCCTGGGCGATGAGTTCGCCGGCGCAGGCGTCCCACTCCTTGAGGTTCAGTTCCCAGTAGCCGTCGAGCCAGCCTGCAGCGACGTAGCACAGGTCCATTGCTGCCGAGCCGAGCCGCCTGATGCCCCTCACGCGAGGCATGACTTGGGCAAAGCGGTCAAGGTTGTTGTCGGGGTTGGTGGCTTTGTCGTAGGGGAAACCTGTGGAAATCACGGCGCGCTGCAGCTCGGTGGTGCCTTTGGCCTGCAGGCGTCCGTAGGGGCCGAATGCTCCCTTGTCCTTGATGGCATAGAACTCCTCGTCGAGCGTCGGGGCATAGACGTAGCCCATGCGTGTCTCGCCGGCCACTTTCAGGCCGATGGAGATGCAGTAGGTAGCCAGTCCCGCACTGTAGTTCACGGTGCCGTCGAGCGGGTCGATGATCCATTGGCACCTGGCATGCAGGTGATTGCTGCCGCTCTCCTCGCTGAGGACGGCATGGTCGGGGAAACGGTCATGGATGAGGTCGAGGATGATTCGTTCGCTGGCTTTATCGGCCTCGGTAACGATGTCGAAGGCGTTGCCCTTGTCCTGGATGCCCAGGTCACGTCGCCTGAAGTAGCTCCTCAACACTTTGCCGGCTTGATGGCCCATCTGTTGTGCGAGGTTGAGCCATTCAAGTTCTTGGGGCGTGAAAAGGTTTGCATCAATGTTTTTCATCATGCTTTTAATTTAAGATATAAACCTGAAACAATTATTTATTAAAAAGGGAGCGACTGTCTCGCTCCCTTGATACTGCCTTACTCTACCGTGGGCTCTTCGCCTTCTTGAGCAATGGGGATTTGGCGTTTGAACACTTCCTTGAAGGTGATGAGTGTCTCGCTGCGTCCCAGACCCATCTTCATGAAGCGGTCGTGGATTACCTGGAGCAGGTGGTCATTGTTCTGAGCATATAGCTTGATGAACAGGTCGTACTTGCCCGTGGTGAAGTAGCATTCCACTACCTCGGGGACGGTTTTGAGCCTGGCGACTACCTCGTCAAACTTGGAGGGGTCGTTCAGGAAGAAGCCGATGTAGGCACACGTCTGGAATCCCACCGAAGCGGGGTCAATCAGCGAAATGGACCCTTTGATGACGCCCATGTTGTAGAGCTTCTGGATGCGCTGATGGATGGCTGCGCCTGATACATTACATGCTCGTGCAATCTCAAGATAGGGCTTGCGAGCGTTGAATGACAACATTTTTAAGATTTTGTAATCAAGTGAATCGAGTTTGTTAGCCATAAGAAATATAGTTTTATTGCAAGTGTACTAATTAAAAAATGCAGAATTACACGTTAATAAAGTCAGACATAGGCGGAGGTAATCAATAATCACCTTGCAAATGCGCGACAAATATACAAACAATTTTCGAATTCTAGTAATAAATCATAATAAATTTTTATAAAAATCTTCAAAAATCGCAATTTTTTATTGATTTTGAGTTGTGGGCTGAGTGAAATTGGTGAAAAGATGCTCAGTTTTGGTGATGAATTTATCTTGCATGGGCGGCTGTGCCATCATTAAGGCTAGGTAATATAAGAGGTTGTTGAAAAACTCATTTGACACAACTATAAATCGGCCTACGGCCGAGAAATTAAACAAAATTTTGTATAAAATTCAATCAAAACAATTATTTATTCTGATTTTATTAATGATTTTGTTAAATTTTTCGAGCGAAGCTCGATTAAACCTTTCAGGCGTCAGTTTTGCAACAACCTCGGCATTTATCAAATTATCAATTGAATTATGTCACACCTCCATACGGGACAGCACTGTGGCGGGGAAGATGGGGTCGGGTTTGTTTTTTGTTGTGGCGGGTAGGCGATAGTTGAAGGTAATTTTGTAATTTTGCGGCATTATGAAACTGAAAGAAGCGATAGAACAACTCAGGAACGGGCTGGCCGGTGTTGCCGAGCCTCAGGAAGTGCAGGCTATGATCCGCATCATCTGTGAAGACATCTTCAATTATGACCCCGTGGATGTGGCCCTGCGTCAAGAGAGTGAACTGCCCGATTTTGCCCAAGAGCGTATTACCGACCTGATTGCCAAGATGCGACGTCACGAGCCGTTGCAGCACATCATCGGGTGGGCTCGTTTTCATGGCCACAAGTTCAAGGTGACCCCGGCTGTGCTTATTCCCCGCCCCGAAACCGAGCAACTTGTTGACCTCATCGTCAACGAGAATCCGGCCAGCGACCTGCGCGTGCTCGATATGGGCACCGGCAGCGGATGCATTGCCATCTCGCTGGCGAGGGCGCTGAAGTTTGCCAGTGTCGATGCCCTTGATGTGTCGCGAGATGCCCTGGCCGTTGCGCGCGAAAACGCTGCTGCGCTGAAGGTGAAGGTGCGTTTCTTTGAAAGCGACATGCTGCTGCCACAGCCTGCTGCGACCTACGATATCATTGTGAGCAATCCGCCTTACATCTGCTGGAGCGAGCGTGAGTCGATGGAACGCAACGTCAAGGACTACGAACCCGGTCAGGCGCTGTTCGTTCCCGATAACGACCCATTGATGTTCTACAAGGCCATTGCCTCCTATGCCCAGCAGTCGCTGGAGAGGGGCGGACGGCTGTATCTGGAAATCAATCAGCGCTTTGGCAACGAGGTGAAACGCCTGCTCGAGGACCACGGTTTTGAAGATGTTCGCATCATCCAGGACAGCTTCGGGAAGGTGCGTTTTGCCGCGGCAGTTAAGAGTTAAGAGTTAACAGTGAACAGTTAAGAGTTGGCATCCGCGTTGAACTTGGATACTGAAATTAGGTATTGATGAATGATGATGAGCGATATATGCGGCGGGCACTGCAGTTGGCACGCCAGGGTGAGGGACGCACGTCGCCCAATCCCATGGTGGGCGCGGTGATTGTCGCTCCAGACGGCACCATCATTGGCGAAGGGTGGCACCGCAAGTGTGGCGAGGGCCATGCCGAGGTCAATGCCGTGGCAAGCGTCAAAGACGCCGACCTGTTGCGGGACAGTACCATCTATGTGACGCTTGAGCCCTGTTCGCACTATGGCAAGACACCCCCATGTGCCAAGCTGCTTATTGAGTGTGGCATTCCCCGTGTGGTGGTCGGGTGTCTAGACCCCTTCGTCGAAGTGTCGGGTCGCGGTGTCAAGATGCTGCAGGATGCTGGCATTGAAGTGGTTACGGGTGTGCTGGAAGAGGAGTGCCGCGCGCTGAATCCCCGTTTCTTCACCGCCCACACATGTGGCCGACCCTGGGTACAGCTCAAGTGGGCCCAAACGGCTGACGGCTACATCGGTCTGCCGCCAGAAGCCGGCGAGAATCCGTTGCGCATGTCCACCCCCGTGACGATGCGGCTGATGCACCGCCAGCGCGCCTTGTGCGATGCTATCGTGGTGGGTGCCAACACCGCCAATATCGACAATCCGTCACTCACCACCCGCTACTGGCCCGGCCGCAATGCGTTGCGCGTGGTGCTGTCGCGGAACTTGTCACTATCTGACAACCTCAATTTGCTGAATGACGGGCTCCCCACGATAGTCTATAACGGCCAGAAAAACGAGGTGAAAGGCGCTGTCCAGTGGGTCAAGATTGACTGTGACGATGCCTTGTCGTGGCTGCAGGATCTGTATCGCCGTGGCGTGACCAGCGTCATGGTCGAGGGCGGGTTGCAGGTGTTGAACCACCTCATTGCTGCGGGCCTGTGGGACGAGGCCCGTATCGAGACCAGCCCGCGCCGGGTGGGGCAGGGTGTGGCAGCCCCCGACATCGATGGCCGTGTCGCCTCCCGTCACGTCATTGACGGGAACATCATTACACACTTGCTTAATGCATGACGGCATAACTATCGCCTCTGAACCCTGCGGGGCTAATGCGAACCTTTAGCTCGGCGAAGCCAATTTCACGAATTTAACTAATTCTTAGTGTACGGGGGAAGATTTTCAACATCGGCCAAGATTCTGTCAATCAGGAAGTTCCTCTTCGAGGCACTTGCAATGTTCCGCTCATGGACCAAGCTGCGAACCTCTCCGAGGCTCTTGCATGGTCTTACTCATTGAAATCGGTTCTTCGAACCGCTAACATCTGCGATGTTTCCCCAGACACCTAAAAGCTTAGCGCCTTAGCGCCTTGGCGTGAGGTCTAACGGCTGAATGTTTAGCATGACGGCATCAGTTCGTTAAAAAGGTGTAAAAAACCGCTTTTTACCGTTTATTATCTTTAAAGGGAGTGTGCCGAATGCCCCCGAAGCAGTATCTTTACACCCCAAAAACGCGTTTATCGACATTATTATAAAGAAAAATCGGTCCCATGACCGAATATTTTAGTAATTTTGCCGTTTGTAAAAATGCGAATGATTTAGAAAACGATAATGACAAAAAGAAATCCGCTATATCTGCTACTGACGATAGTCGTGTTACTCTCGTCGATACTGCCATTTACCTCGTGTAACAAAAAAGATAATGACGATGATACCGTTTATTCTTACAGCACGAGCACCCAGACAACACTGGTGACCAGCTTTGGCTTGCAGGCCGATGCCGACGTGCTTGCCAGCCTGGATTCGGTATATTTCACTGTCGATTATGACAGGGGATTGATTTATAACGCCGACTCGTTGCCCGTGGGTACCGACATCAGCGGTCTGAAGGTGAAAGTTAATTTTCATAATACTGTTTCGTCGGCTATATTCTCCATTACCGGAGCAACCAGCCAGGCCGACACCACGATCGAATACACGGCCTCGATGTCAAAGAAGCTTGACTTCACCGGAAAGACGATATTGACAGTGACCTCGGCCGACAAATCCCAGGTCAAGGAATATGAAGTCAAGGTGCTAGTCCACAAGGTCAATCCCAACCTGCTGGTATGGCCCATGGAATGGCGCCGCGACCTGCCCGGCTACAGCTCGAGTGCTACCGGTCACAAGACCGTGCAGCAGGGCGAAGTTTACCGCACGATGGTCTATAATGGCACAGAGTGCAAAATGTTGTCATCGTCGAGCCTGTTTGGCGGCAGCTGGAGCAGCCAGACCGTCGACATGCCGTTCACCCCGCAGGTGTCAACGCTCACCGCTATCGACGAGGCCCTGTTCATCCTTGCCGAGGACGGCACCCTATACGCGTCGACCGACGGCACCGACTGGGCGTCATGTGGCGTGATATGGCACAATCTGTTAGGAGCCTACGAAGACCGTGTGCTCGGCATCTTGTCGGGTGATGACGGTTATTATTATGATGAATATCCTCACACCGATGACTTCACCGTTACCCCAATCGAGGACGGTTTCCCGGTGAGCCACTCGTCGGACATGATCCAGACCGACTACACCTGGTCCCTGTCGTCGCAGGCTATGCTTGTGGGCGGTTACGACAGCGATGGCAAACTGCTGAACGACGTGTGGGGCTATGACGGCGAACGTTGGGCAAAAATCAACAACAGCCACAGCCACTCGTTGCCCGCACTGGCCGACGCCACGCTCTTCTCTTACTGTACCTACAAGAAGTTGCCCGGTGTGCGCCGCTACGGACTTCAACAGACCTGGTACGTGATGGGTGGCCGTCTGTCCGATGGCTCGCTCAACGGCAAGATATATCTGTCCAATACCCAGGGTATCGTGTGGGCCCAGGCCGACACGACGATAGTACAGCCCGACTATGTGCCCAAGTTCTATGGCGCCCAGGCGTTTGTGAACTATGAGACTATGAGTGCATCGGGTGCCAACAATATGCCCCGCCGTGTATCGTCGCCGATTACCACGTGGGAATGTCCTTTCATCTACCTGATGGGCGGTTACAACGAGGAAGACGAATTGCTGCCCTACGTGTGGCGTGGCGTGTTTAACCGCATGACCAACTATCCCGTGTATTGATCCTGATGAAGAGATTACTGTACATAGTGGCGCTGCTGATGACGCTTGCCGTACAGCCCGCACTGGCCCAGCAGTACAAGTATGAGGCCGGCGGCTCGTTGGGCATGACCGGCTATCTGGGCGAGTGCAATAACGGCAAGCTGTTCAAGCATCCCAGCTTCACTATTGGCGGCCTTTTCCGCTATATCCACAACAGCCGTTGGGCATTCAAGGCCAATTTGAACTATGCCAACCTGCGCGGCAACAGCATGTATGACGAGACCTGGTATCCCGACGGTCTCAACTACAGCAATAACAGCCACCTGGTTGACTTGGGCTTTACCGCCGAATTCAACTTCCTGAACTACGGCATCGGTCCGGCCTACAAGAAATATAAGCGCATCAGCCCCTATATGGTCGCTGGTGTGGGTTTTGTTTTTGCCATCAACAAGGGTCACAACCAGGCATCGTTCACCATTCCCATCGGCATCGGTGTGAAATACAAGCTGAAAGAGCGCGTGGGACTGGGCTTTGAGTTCACGATGCGCAAGGAGTTCAGCGACCGCATCGACGGGTACAGCGACCTGTTTGGCGTCAAGCACTCGTTTGCCAAGAATACCGACTGGTACTCGTTTGCCATGTTCTCGGCCACCTTTGAGTTCGGCAAGCGGTGCATCAAGTGTAACTATATCGAATAACGAAAAATTATCATGGCATCACTTAGCGACAAGATACAACAACTCGACCCGACCCGCATTCCTCAACACGTGGCCATCATCATGGATGGCAACGGCCGTTGGGCCAAGGAGCACGGGCAGGAGCGCAGTTTCGGCCACGAGAACGGTGTGGCAACGGTGCGCCAGGCTACCGAGATAGCCAGCGAGGTGGGTGTGAAATACCTGACCCTGTATACCTTCTCGACAGAAAACTGGAACCGTCCGCAGGACGAAGTGGATGCCTTGATGAACCTGATAGTGGTGAGCATCGAGCAGCAGACGCCCGACCTGATCAAGAACAATGTGCGCCTGACCACCATCGGTGATATGTCGCGCATGCCCGAATTTGCCGCCAACCGGTTGCGCAAGTGCATGCAGGACACGAGCCACTGCACCGGCCTGGTGCTGTGCTTGGCCTTGAGCTACTCGTCGCGATGGGAGATTGTGGAGGCTTGCCGCCAGCTCGCCATCGAGGTGGCCAACGGCAGCATTGCCGCCAGCGATATCGATGATGCACTTGTGTCACAGCACATGGCCACCGCCGACATGCCGGACCCGGACTTGCTCATACGCACGGGCGGCGACCTGCGGGTGAGCAATTATCTGTTGTGGCAGATTGCTTATAGCGAACTTTACTTCACTTCAAAATACTGGCCCGACTTCACCAAGGAAGACTTTGTCGATGCGATAGCCGATTTCCAGGGCCGTGAGCGCCGTTACGGTAAAACGAGCGAACAGGTTAACAATTAACATGAAGCGTAATCATTCAATGAAGAGAATCACCAATCATATTTTGGCATCAGTGCTGCTGGCAGTCATCGCCTTGCTGCCGCAGGCATTAAGCGCACAAGAAACGCGCACCGTCAACGATACCATCTATAATCCCAAGGTCATCTTCTCGGGTACCCCGTCGCAATATGAGATTGCGGGCATCCGTGTCGATGGCGTGGATAACTATGACGACAACATCATCATCGGTTACTCGGGCCTGGCCGTGGGTCAGCGCATCGACATCCCCGGTGACGACATCAAGGCTGCCGCCAAGCGCTTCTGGCGGCAGGGCCTGTTCTCGAAGGTCCAGATTCTTGTCGAGAAGATCTATCAGGACCAGGCATGGCTGGTGTTTAACCTGCGCCAGCAGCCCCGCGTGTCCGAGGTGAACTACAACGGCATGAAGAGCGGTGAGAAAAAGGACATTATCGAACGCCTGAGTTTCCAGCCCGGCAGCCAGATGACGCCCAACATCGCCGACCGCATCAAGCTCATTGTCGAGAAATACTATGCCAACAAGGGCTTCGGCCAGGCTACCTGTGAGGTCGTGCAAGTGCCCGACCTGAGCAAGCAGAACGAGGTCATCGTGAACATCAACGTTGACAAGCACGAGAAAATCAAGGTCCACAAAATCTACATCGACGGCAATGAGGTGCTGAGTGACAGCAAGATCAAGCGCGCGATGAAAAAGACCAACGAGAAGACGAACATCTGGAAGATTTTCAGCCAGAAGAAGTTTGTCCAGAGCGATTACGAGGCCGACAAGCAGCTGATCATCGACAAGTATAATGAAAAAGGCTACCGTGATGCCGTCATTGTCAAGGACAGTGTGGTACAGTATGACGAGAAAAACGTTGACGTTTATCTCACGGTGAACGAGGGTAAGCGCTACTACATCTCGGACATCACTTGGGTGGGCAACACGGTTTATCCGTCGGTTATCCTGGACGACGTCCTGGGTATCAAGAAGGGTGACGTGTATAACCAGAAACTGCTGGCCAAACGCACCCAGGAAGATGACGATGCCGTTTCCAACCTGTACCTGAACAACGGTTACCTCTTCTACCAGCTCGTGCCCATCGAGAGCAAAATCGAGGGTGACAGCATTGAGCTGGAGATGCGCATGTTTGAGGGCAAGCAGGCCCGCATCAACAAGGTGGTCATCAACGGTAACGACCGCTTGTATGAGAAGGTGGTGCGCCGCGAGCTGCGTGTGCGCCCCGGCGACCTGTTCTCTAAGGAGGACCTCATGCGTTCGGCCCGTGAGATTGCCCAGACCGGTCACTTCGACCCCGAGAAGATGGACATCCGCCCGGAACCCAACGCCGACAACGGTACCGTTGACATCATCCTGAACCTCGAGAGCAAGGCTAACGACCAAGTTGAGCTGAGTGCAGGTTGGGGCCAGACCGGTGTCATCATCAAGGCCTCGCTGAAGTTTACCAACTTCTCGTTGCAGAATCTGCTGCACCCGTCGTCCTACAAGGGCCTAATCCCGCAGGGCGAGGGCCAGACCTTCACCATCAGCGCGCAGACCAACGCCAAGTACTACCAGGCCTATAGCATATCGTTCCTCGACCCGTGGTTTGGCGGCAAGCGTCCCAACTCGCTGTCGGTATCGGCCTTCTATAGCCGCCAGACGGGTATCAACTCGTCATACTACAGCCAGTTGTACCAGAATGCCATGTACAACATGTACAACAACTATTACGGCATGGGTGGCTATGGCTACGGTTACGGTTATGGCGGCTACAGCGGCTACAACTACTATGAGAACGCCTACGACCCCAACAAGTACCTGCAGATGGCTGGTGTGACGGTGGGCTTCGGTAAGCGCCTGAAGTGGCCCGATGACTACTTCACCTTCATGGCCAGCCTGAGCTACCAGTGGTACAGTCTGAAGAACTGGGAATACCTTTATTATATGAAGAACGGTGTGTCCAACTCGATTGTGCTGGGCCTGACCCTGTCGCGCAACAGTATCGACAACCCGTTATATACCCGCAAGGGTAGCTCGTTCACGCTGAGTTTCAACGCCACGCCGCCTGCCAGCCTGTTCGGCAAGAAGAACTGGGAAGCTTTGAGCAAGAGCAACACCGAGGCCTCCAAGAAGGACCTCTACCGCTGGATCGAGTACTGGAAACTCAAATTCCAGGCCCGCACCTACACGCCGCTCACCGACCCCGATGGCCGCTGGACGCTGGTGCTGATGACCCGTGCCGACTTCGGTCTGCTGGGCAGCTGGAACAAGTGGCTGAAGTCGCCGTTCGAGACCTTCTATGTGGGTGGTGACGGTATGACCGGTTCCTATACCTATGCTACCGAGACGATTGCCCTGCGCGGCTATGAGAACGGTGCGTTCACGCCCTACGGCTCGGAGGGTTACGCCTATGACCGCTTTGTGATGGAGCTCCACTTCCCGTTGATGCTCTCGCAGAGTGCCACCATCTATCCGCTCGTGTTTGTTGAGGCCGGTAACGCCTGGACCCATGTGAAGGACTTCAACCCGTTCAATGTCAAGCGCTCGGCCGGTGGGGGTGCCCGCATCTTCCTGC